>ENA-OBIO01000711-OBIO01000711.1-metagenomes-genome-assembly--contig:-NODE-711-length-15874-cov-2.54485_pt1 | contig 15874 bp, 13 predicted proteins | sample MGYA00153383_OBIO01 | MGnify analysis MGYA00153383 | reverse complement strand
GCCCCTTTAAATAATTTGCGTAGTGCCTGCGCATTTCGAAGATGCCAACTACAGGCCCTTTCCATTCAAAAGATTTATGCAAATGTTTTTTACATACTTCTATCCTGTCTTCTATTGTTGGAGAAGGCAAATGTTCACCTGTTTTTAAAAAATGTTTTATTTCCTCAAATATCCAGGGGTAACCAATAGCGGCACGACCTATCATAATGCCATCAACCCCGTATTTATTTTTATATTCCAAGGCTTTCTGCGGACTATCAATATCTCCATTCCCAAAAATGGGTATTTTAATGCGGGGGTTATTTTTAACCTTACCAATCAATTCCCAATCTGCCTGCCCTTTGTACATTTGCGAACGGGTTCGTCCATGTATGGCCAATGCCTTAATACCAACATCCTGCAGGCGTTCTGCAACTTCCATAATATTGAGGCTATTATCATCCCAACCCAACCTTGTTTTTACGGTTACCGGTAAACTAGTTGAGCGTACAACGGCCGCTGTTAGTCGTACCATTAAATCAATATCTTTTAAAACTCCCGCACCGGCACCTTTTAAGGCAACCTTTTTTACGGGGCAACCAAAATTAATATCGAGTAAATCAGGATTGGTAACATCAACAATTTTTGCAGCAAGGGCAAGACTTTCTTCATCTCCTCCAAAAATTTGTATGCCTACAGGTTTTTCGTAATCAAAAATATCAAGTTTTTGCCTGCTTTTAATTGCGTCTCTAATAAGGCCTTCGCTGCTTATAAATTCTGTGTACATCAGGTCGGCACCTTTATCTTTACAAACAGCTCTAAACGGAGGATCGCTTACATCTTCCATAGGAGCTAATAATAACGGAAATTCGGGCAGTTGTATATTACCAATTGAAGGCATAATTATATTTGTATGTTTTTAATGATTGTCAGTGCTTTTTACAGTAACGATTGTTTTTTTGCAACTTCTCTATAAATTTCATCTTTAAATAGAAGAAAGAAATTACCTGAACGGCATAAAATGATGAAGATCTGTAGCTATCAGGGTTTCAAACAATAATTATAAACTAAAATGCGTGTAAATTTACGCTTTTATACGCAATCACTATGGCGCACTTTGCAACAAAACGTTTTAATTACTGGGGACAATTAGGGGTATTTACTGCATTATGCGGTGCAGGATTAATTATTGGGGGTATTGTTAGCCTAATTCCTATTGCAGATAAGTTAAGTTTAAAAGATTTAGCAGGGGGCGGAAACAATAAATTAATGACTAATTTAATGGTACCGGAAAATGCTACGCCCCTGAGATGGATGCAATTTATAAGTACTTTATTCTTATTTTTTTTACCACCCTTTTTTTATGCGTTGGTATGCCATAAAAAGCCTTCGCTTAGTTTAGGTTTTAAACATACAGTAACATTACCTCAAATAATTGTGGTTATATTATTAATTGTAGCCTGCCTGCCAATTGTAGATACTTTACAGGAGTTGACGTTAAAATTACCATGGTCTAAAGCTACACTGGCACGTTTTGATGCAGCCGAACTACAGTACAACAAGGAAATAAGTGTAATGGCGCGAATGAATAATTTTACAGAGTATTTAATTGCCATGATTATTATTGCTTTTTTACCTGCCCTTTTTGAAGAAACATTTTTTAGAGGGGGGATTCAGAATTTACTTAGTCGCTGGTTTAAAATGCCCATTGTAGCAATTGTAGTTACCTCCATAGTTTTTAGTGCCATACATGGATCGTACCTGGGTTTTTTAAGCAGGTTTGCTTTAAGTGTTGTTTTAGGTATTATTTATTACAGAACGGGTAATTTATGGCTAAGTGCTATTGCTCATTTTTTTAACAATGCATTTGGCGTTACTGTGCTTTATTTTGCCGGCAAACCGGGAACAAAAATAGACCCAGCCAAACTTAGTGAGCATTTACCTTTGTGGACCGGGCTATTGGGTGTGGCAGCGGTTTATGGATTGTTTCTTTTATTTGAACAAGTAAGTAAAAAAGATATAGACCGACCGGGAGAAGAAGTTTTAATTCCGGGCTATATTGATACCAATAATCCCTTTAACTCATACTAAAATATTGGTCCACTGCATATACAACTACTAATTTTATGGCAATAAATATGGAAACCCTTAAAACCCGGGCCTTAACAGCAGTGGTTTTTGTAGCGGTAATGTTAACCGGATTATTATGGAACCACTGGAGCTTTATTGCTCTTTTTACCATTGTACATTTTGGCTGCTGGTACGAATTTATAAAATTAATGCGGCTGATATATGGCAATAGGTATGTAAAATATTGCCTGCTTGGAGTTTTATATATTACCATGCCGATACTGATGCTGGTATCGTTGCGTTTATTAGATATATTTGGAAATTCAGGTATTATTAAAGCTGATATGGGGTATATCTTACCTTGTACCATAATTTTCAGCATCTGGATAAATGATACCATGGCCTATCTGGTAGGATCGATAATTGGAAAAACACCTTTTTCTAAAATATCTCCAAAAAAAACCTGGGAAGGTACCGGAGGTGGTGCTATATTATGCGTTATTATTATTGGTTTAGCTGCCTATTTTTATTTGGGAGATTATAAACAGGCCGCAATTATTGCAGCAATTTGTGCCATTTTTGGCACAATGGGCGATTTATTAGAAAGTAAACTTAAGCGCATGGCCAATGTAAAAGACAGCGGATCGCTAATGCCCGGACATGGGGGCTTTTTAGACCGCTTCGACTCTTTATTAGTTGCTGTACCTTTTGTGTGGTTGTACGTAAAATTAATTTCTTAAAAATACCAGTGATATTCCTGACTCAATAATAAGTTGCAATAAAAACTAAGTTTGTTTGTAAGTTTTGAGGAAGACTTAATTATTTATAATTCCATTGAAAAAAGATTTTGAAGACATTTAATACAACTACACCTGCTTATTTTAAAAAAGGCAGATTAAAATTTTAGGGTATACTATTTTACAGACCTTTAATTAATATTTAAGGTTTAATCGTTAAGCTAAGCATTTAGTTATGGTTTATTCAAGTTTAAAAGATTCAAATTCACGTTATAAACGTTATTAAAGAATTAAGATATTTTCAACGACTTACCGCCTTACCGGCAATATTTCTGCTTTGCTAATAAACTAAATAGCATTGATTCAAGATTTAAAATTTTTTTGCAGAAACTGCACACCTGATGGTTGAAAATAATTATCTATATAAACATTCTTTTATAAAACATAAAAATTGTGGTTCTACAGCGTACATTTGCTTTTCAATTTTTTATGCATGACCATACACAGAGAAGGATATAAATCCATCGCGATCGGCACATTAGTTTTTGGTGCTATCAACCTTATTTATTTTTACTTTTTAAGCTCGAGCCTACCATGGTTAGGTTGGGTTATTTTTTTTGCAACGCTATTTTTATTATTGTTTTTAATATCATTTTTTCGCATTCCAAACAGGATATTAACAATTAAAGACAATGCAATTATTGCACCGGCAGATGGCAAAGTAGTGGTAATAGAAGAGGTTGTTGATGTTGAATATTTTAAAGACAAGCGCCTGCAGGTTTCTATTTTTATGAGTCCGGCAAACGTACACGTAAATAGAAACCCAATTAATGGCTCGGTGGTATATAGTCAATATCACAAGGGTAAATTTTTAGTCGCCTGGCATCCTAAATCTTCCACAGATAATGAGCGTTACTCGGTAGTATTACGTAAGGGAGATACAGAAATTTTAGTAAAACAAATTGCAGGGGCACTTGCAAAACGTATAATAAATTATTTACAGGTAGGGCAAAAGGTTAGTCAGACGGAAGAGTTTGGATTTATAAAATTTGGCAGCAGAGTAGATATGTTGTTGCCCGTTGGCACCAAAATAAATGTAGCACTTAACCAGGTGGTGCAAGGCGGAGTTACAGTAATTGCAACACTGGCTTAAATTATAGCATAAAATTTAACAGTAGGTTTTTGGATAAAAATAATAAACCTTTTAAATTTATCGTTTAAAATTTAAATAAATCATCTTATATGAAAAAAGTATTTTTATTAGCAACAGCAGCATTATTAATTTCTGGTGTAAGCTTTGCAGACAATGGCAAAAATAAAAAAAAGGGTAAATGTACTAAATCATGTTGCTCTAAATCTGGTAAAAGTTGCGGTAAAAAAATGACTGCAAGCATGTAATTGGAAATAATGTTTAAATAGTCATCTTTTAAAAAGTTATGTTTAAAAAGTTAGGTTTAAAAAGTTAGGTTTAAAAAGTTATGAGTTATAAGTGTTTGACCTGCTGTACCTTTATTAAATTGTTCCTTTGATATAATTTTTAGACATGCAACTAATTTTACTTTACTTGTTCGTTAATTTTTGATGATTTTAGGATTACACTTAACTTACTCAGTAAAAGCGATTTTTAATGTATGAATTTTCATCATTAAAAATCGTTTTGGCTTATATCTAATATTACACCTTTTCAATTTATTTTGACATTTTAAATTGAGAAGGTGTAATTATAAATACATTGGTTTAAAATATTTCCCTAAAAAATTGCTTCCAATTCTTTTAAATGATGAATAATGTAAGTTGGTTTAACAGTAGTGACTGATTGAATATGATTTACAAAAATACAATCCATACCTGCATTAAAAGCACCTTGTATATCAGCATCAAGGTTATCGCCCAGCATGATACTTTCTGTTACATTGGCGCCTGCCAATTTTAAAGCATAATCAAAAATTTCCTTTTTAGGCTTAAGACTATTACTTGCTTCGGAAGTAATGACATGGGTAAAGTACTTATTTAGTCCACTATTATTTATTTTACTCCACTGAACTTTTTCGAAACCGTTGGTAATAAGATGTAGTTGGTAACCTTTACCTTTCAGGTATTCTAATATTTCGATGGTGTGTGGAAACAGCAATTTTTTTGTTGGTAAAAGCTCTAAAAATTTTACACCCATTTCTCTTGCTAATGGTTCGCTGCCTATTTTAAATTCCAGCATAGTGCGCCACATTCTTTTCCACTTTAATTCGTCGCTATTTATAAAACCTTTGTGGTACCGATCCCATAAAATTTGATTATGGTGCAAGTAATGCCGGTAAAAATCTTCAAAGGGAAAAACACCCTTTTCCTTTAAATTAAAGAAATCGTAAAGTTCCAGCAGAGATTCTTTGGCGTTGGCATCAAAATCCCAAAGGGTATGGTCTAAATCGAAAAACAAATGTTTATAAGCCGGCATTGATTAGTATATTTTGTTGCTGCATTTGCAGCAGGTAAAGCGTTATGATAAAAAACCGACCAATGATTTAAACAATCTTTTAAACTTATCATTTAAATTTGTGTTGATTTATTGAGCAAAGCTACAGGTAAACAATCAATACCATTTGGCTTATTTCTATTGAATTGTGCTTTAAAATATTTAATAAATTATAATGATGAATGTAGTTATTAGCGGGGCCTCTAAAGGAATTGGAAAAGCAATAGCAGAAAGTTTTGCGGCAGAAGGCAATAATTTGTTTATATGCGCCCGAAATGAAATTACGCTGTACAACACTGTAGCCGCTTTACAATTAAAATACCCTGAAAGTACCATTAATGCTAGAGTTGCAGATATGAGTAAAAAGGAGGATGTTCAAAAATTCGGACAGTGGATTTTAAGCAAAGTAGCTACTATTGATGTGCTTGTAAATAATGCAGGAAAGTTTATACCCGGCAGTATTTTTAGTGAAGAAGAAGGAATGCTGGAGCAGATGATTGATACCAATTTGTACAGTGCATACCACTTAACAAGAACTTTATTACCAGTAATGATTCACCATAAAAGAGGCCATATATTTAATATTTGTTCCATTGCTTCTTTGCAGGCTTACCCCAACGGCGGAAGTTACAGCATCAGTAAATATGCCTTAATGGGTTTTAGTAAAAATCTACGTAACGAGCTAATGCCGCATCATATAAAAGTTACGGCTGTTTATCCCGGTGCAGTACTTACTGATAGCTGGGTAGGTTTTGATAATACCACTAAACGCATTATGGAAGCAGACGATATTGCAATAACTATTTTAGCAGCAACCAAACTTACAGGGCAAGCTGTTATTGAAGATATTGTGATAAGGCCGCTTTTAGGAGATTTATAGGAATGCCTTTAAAATATAAGAAGTTATTAATTGTGCCTTTTCGGCTTTTTATTTTTACCATTAAAGCGCTGAAAATTTTTAATTTAAATTTGTAAAATTATATTTATTTATAATTTTAATATTGCCCTAAAGATGGTAAAAAGTTAAATACAAAGAAGGTTTATAAATTTTGCCGTTAAAGCATTAACAGGTTTTACTTTAAGTTTGTAAATTTAAATTTGACTATAAATTTATTATTACCGGAATAATGTTAAGCAATTTTTAATATTTTACTATTGAGACGAAAAGTATTTTTTTATACTTAAAATATTAAAATATTATACTAAAATTTAACTATCAATTGATGCCGGTATTTTAAAAACAACATAAATATTTTAACTTTTTTTCAAATTAATACTTTGAATTATAATTATTTTAATCAACAAGTAAAAAGAGCAAACCAACAATCACCACTTATAACTCATAACTCATAACTATTTATACCTAACTATTTTATACCTGGTTATACTAAATTATATTTTGCAGTAAAATCATCATGACCAATTATTTTAAAAAATCATTACTGTTTATTTTATGTTGGGGGCTCTATGCTACAACATCCTTATTTGCTCAAATACATTTTACCGCAACTGTTTCACCAGCCAGCATTGGCAAAAATGAAACAGCAGAACTTAAGTTTATAATTGAAAATGCAAGTGAAGCAAATAATTTTATTGCCCCATCCTTAAAAGATTTTATTATTCTTAGCGGACCCAATCAGGAGAGTGGAATGGAAAATAATAATGGTGTTACAAAACAGTATATAGCACTTGCTTATATTATTAAACCCCGCACAAAAGGAAATTTCACCATCGGCCCGGCCTTAGCAAAAGTAGATGGTAAACCTATAAAGACAAATACCATAAAATTAAAAGTTACCAATGCCACATCTTCTACCAACCAGCAAAATAATAATATGCCCTTTGGTGGGTTATCTGGCTTTTTTGATGAGCCCGTAATACGTGAAAAACCCAATAAAGATTTTATATTAAAAGAAGGTGAAAATATAGCTGATAAAATAAAAAAAAATATTTTTTTAAAAGTTTTAGTAGATAAAACAAGTTGTTATATTGGAGAGCCAATAGTTGTAGCCTATAAGTTATACAGCAGATTAAAATCGGAAAGCAGCATTACTAAGAACCCTTATTTAAATGGATTTTCGGTAATTGATCTGATACAGGCTGGCACTACAGCTTACAATATTGAGAAAATTAATGGCCGGGAATACAATGTATACACATTGCGAAAAGCACAACTGTATCCCTTGCAATCAGGAACTATGGAAGTTGAAATTGCTGAAGTAGAAAATACCATCCATTTTATAAAAGAAGCTTATTTAAAAAGCCATGCTGCCAATATTGATGATGCAATAAACGGCATGCCGGCAGAAGCAATGCAGGAAGAAAAAATTACCTTACAAACCAAGCCTGTAACCATTAATGTAAAGCCATTACCAGACACTAATAAACCGGTATCTTTTAGAGGAGCTGTTGGAAATTTTAAAATTGAAGCTGCTGTTGAAAAAGATATATTTTCTACAGATGAATCAGGTAAACTGCAAATAATTATTAGTGGCGAGGGCAACATGGAACTTATGAATGCGCCTGAAGTTAATTTTCCGGACAGCATAGAAAGTTTTGATCCTACAATTGTTGAAGCCTTAAATAAACAGGCTGTGCCGGTTAGTGGCCAAAAAAGTTATGTGTATAATTTTAATATTAAAAATGCCGGCAGGTTTACAATACCCGCAATTGAATATAGTTTTTTTGATACACACCTTGGCAAGTACAGCACAATAACCACCGCACCAATTGCAATTGTTGTAACAAAAGGTTTGGGTAAAGCAAGCCGCCCATTAATTAAAGCCGAGATAAAAAATAATAAAAATAATTTTTTAACTACAACCTTTAATAACCTTTATTTACTAATTTTTCCGGTTATCATATTTTTTATTGGTCTGTTTTTTTGGTTTAAAAAGAAGGGTAAAAAAGAAACCATTACTAATTTAGCAACAGAAGAAAAATCTATAGTGGCAAAAAGCGCTTTAAAATATCAACCTTTAGAAAAAATAATTATTAAAAACCCATTACCATATATAAATCCATTGGCAGCTACTAAAGAAATGCTGAACAAGCAAGATTCACGAGGTTTTTATGAAGCCCTTAACCGCGAATTAAAAGTATTTTTCTCAAAACAATTAAATATTACGGAGATACTAATTGATAGAAAATCAATTGCGATTGCTTTAGATAAAAAAAAGACAGCGCTTAACATAAGTCTGCAAATTGACCAATTATTACAACAAATAGAATGGCAATTGTACACACCGTTTTCGGAAGAAGATAAAATGGAAGAAATTTATCAGGAGGCCTGTTCAATTATTGAAAACCCGGTTTTACTAATGAAAGATGCTGCAAACGGTTAATTAGCAATCAACCAGATTTAAATCATTTTATTTTTTTAAAATACTACAGCAGCTATTGGCATAGCTTGACAAATAAGATTTATTACAAAAAAAATTTAAGTAAAAAATCTGCAATAAGCTGAATAAGATTTTAATGGGGTGGCTTGAAAATACAAACTAAAAACAGACTCTATAAAAATTGCAACTCAATAAATTTAAACCTCTGTATACCTGTAACCAATACCGCGCACAGAGTGAAAATATTTAGGGTTGCGGCTATCTTCTTCAAAATATTTACGAAAGCTTAAAATAAAATTATCGATGGTTCTGGTGGTTGGGTATACATTATAGCCCCAAACTGCCTGCAAAATTTTCTCTCTGGTAACTACTTCATTTTTATTTTCAATCAGCAGCTTTAACAGCATTATTTCTTTTTTAGTAAGCATAATTTTTTCACCGCTTCTTGTTGTGCATTCAAGAGCATTAAAATTAACCGTGTTTTTACCAAATTTATACAATTGCTCTACAGGCTGCCGAATGGCGAGACGCTCACTTTTTTGCACCAGCTTACTCACTCTTAACAACAATTCTTCTAAATTAAATGGTTTGGTCAGGTAATCATCAGCTCCTTTTTTTAAACCCAATACCCTATCGGCACTACTATTTTTTGCGCTCAATATAAGGATAGGAATTTCAATATTTTGAAGGCGGATACTTTCGCAAACCGCAATACCATCCAGTTCGGGCAGCATTACATCGAGTATCATCAAATCAAAATGTTCCTGTTGAACCGCCTTTAAAGCTTCTACCCCATTATCGGCACAGGTTACTTCATAATCTTCCAGTTCAAGGTTTAATTTCAATGCTTCCTGCAGATTTTCTTCATCCTCAACCAGTAATATCGATTTTTTTTTACCCGCCATTGTATTAAATTAAAAATTTAAAAAACTTTACGGCTTCTGCTGCGCAACTAATTGTAGCCTAGTAATTAAATTATACCGAACGGTATAATTACTAAATAGAATGCTCAGTATCTTCTTACAACTACTAATTTTAAAATAGCCCAACTTTACCAATATAAAAACAATGCATTTTTATACACTAAAAACAATAGTAAAATTACTACCATTAGGCATATTATCGGTCAACAAAATAATGGCATTGTGTTGGTAGGCAATTCTTTTGGTAAGGTATAAGCCTAGTCCTGTGCCTTTAGCGCCCTTGGTAGCAGCGTTTCCGGTTCTATAATATTTTTCAAAAACTTTCTTTTTTTCTTCATCCACAATACCTTTTCCTTCATCTTTAACAGATAAAAATAATTGGTTGCCTTGTTGTGTAAGCAAAACTGTAATGGGTAATTCTTTATTAGAATATTTTATGGCATTATCCAACAAGTTATTTACACCCATCTGCAGTAACAATCTATCGCCCTCTAAAAAAATTCCTTCATTAATAGTAGCGCTAATATGCCGGTATGGAAACCGGATGATACAATCCTGCACACATTCTTCTATCAATTCGGTAAAGTTTATTTCCTCTTTGGTAATGCTGTAACCACCGGCTTCAATTTGCGATGCTAAAAGCATATTGTTACATAAAGCATTTAACCGGTTGGTTTCCTGAATAGTATTTTGTATTAATTTTTGTTGCTGGGTTGGTTCGAGTTTTCGCTTTTGCAGGGTTTCTAAATTGAGCTTGGTAACAGCAATAGGTGTTTTTAATTCATGCGTTATTGCCATCATAAAATTATGCTGCTGTTGGGTAGACCTCAGTTGCTGGCGTACTGCACGAAAAATAAAAACACTTCCAACTAAAATAAAAAATAAAAATATACTGCCTTCGCCAATGTATTGAAAGGTTTTTCTTTTTGAAACTATATTTAATCGCTGAATATCATTAAAATAACCCGGTGAATCTTTTTTTAAATTCAACATTTCGTATTGTATCATTTGGCGGTTTTGCGCATTTAATGCAATAAACCACCATACAAGGGCCGATACTACATACACCAATAATACCCAATACACCACAAATACTAAACGGAGGCCTTTTGCTTTATAGAAGGAAAATTTCATGGTAATATGTATAATATTTTTCCTAAAAAAAAGTTTAAATATCCATGCATTATCATCGAACTTTTTCTACCCTTATTCCAATACTGAGTATATTAGGCAAAGGATTTTCCCGCATAATTTGCGCTACAGTAAAATGGTAATTGCCTGTTTTATTAAAGCGAACCGGGCCATTGGTAATCATTTTACGTACTTCCCAAATATCATCCATACCAGTACCTTCCCAACCTTTGGCATCATTACCCAATTGAAGTTCAAATTTTTGGAACCTAATAGAATCTTTAGGCGATTGCGTACCCACATTTACCCAAAGATTATTATACCGGTAAGCATCTGTATGCCGCAATACCACGTATAAATTATATGAGGCATTAGTATCCTGAATTAAAAAATCGAAGCCCGGCTTTAAGTCATATGCCCATTGATGGTTGGGTATTGGTTTACTTTTTTCGTAAATATTAAGTTGGGTGCAAGCAGTTAGCCATACGCACCCACCTATTATTAAAATAGAAAGAAGTGTAAATTGAGATACCGGTAAGGGAGACTTTGTTGTCACAAATAAAATTTATACAAAAAAAATAGTTGGTAATGTAATTTAAAATTTGTCTTACAAAACATTCAGAATTTGTTCTTTTGCCTTTTCCAACTCATCCTTCATAGTTACAACGCATTTTTGAATATCCGCATCGTAAGCCTTGCTGCCGGTAGTATTTATTTCGCGCCCAATTTCCTGTATTACAAAAGATAATTTTTTACCTTTTGCTTCATCTTTATTGCCAAGCAGTTCAATAAAATATTCGCAATGTTGTTTTAAACGTACCTGCTCCTCGTGGATGTCAACTTTTTCAATGTAGTAGATTAATTCCTGTTCCAAACGGTTGCCATCATAATTTTCTTTACCTACATGGGTTTCTAATAATTGTACAATTTCTTCTCTGATGCGTTTCATACGGTTAGGCTCCAGCAGTACAATTACTTCTTCCTGTGCATTAATATTTGTTATGCGTTGTATAAGATCTTTTTCAAGACTTGCACCTTCTTCTTCCCTATGATTAATTAATTCGGCAAGGGCTGTTTGCAATACATTTTTAAAATCTGCAAAATCATTATCATTCAGCATATCGGTAGTAGGCGTTATAACCTCTGGCAAGCGCAATAAGGCACTTAAAACAGAGTTGGTATCAATATTTAATTCGCCGGCTAAATCTTCAATTTGCCTGTAATAAGCCTTAATTAAATCAGTATTAATGTTTACCGGTTTCGACGTGCCGTTTTGTTTTATCGTAATAACACAATCAATAGAACCTCTTATTAATTGCTCCTGCAAAATATTGCGTATTTCAAATTCATACGGTCGTAATAACGGAGGCAATCTTAATTGCATTTCAAACTGCTTTCCATTAAGCGATTTTATTTCTACCAAAAAGGTTTTATCATTTACGGTCTGTTCTGCACGGCCAAAGCCTGTCATCGATTTAAGCATAATTCAATTTATTTTTAAAAGCCTGGATTTACCAAGAAAGTACAAGTTATACGAAATAAAATCATTTGTTAGGTTTAGCGGCATCATTTCTACCCGGAAATAAAAAATGATAGGCTTCACCTTGGGTAAGTAAACGCATTTCACCGGGGTTAAGCGATTCCACAGAACATTTTTCTATACGTTGCCTTATAAGCCGAAGCGTAGGAAAACCAACTGCTGCCGTCATTTTACGAACCTGCCTGTTTTTACCTTCTGTTAAAATAAGTTTTACCCAGCTGGTAGCTATGTTTTTTCTAAAACGAATGGGAGGGTTTCGTTCAGCCACTACAGGTAAAGTTACAAATTTATTACTCTTAGCTTTTTTGGTTCGATAAGGTTTGCCATCAACTGTAATATCAACACCATTCTGAAGGTCGTGTATAGCTTCATCAGTTATTTCACCTTCTACCTGTGCCCAATATTCACGCTCATGTGCAAACAACGGATTTAATAACTGATGGTTTAATTTTTTATCGTTGGTTAATATTAACAGCCCTTCGCTATCATAATCTAAACGACCTACAGCATACACATCGGTTGGTACTTCAAAAAAATCTTTAAGCGTAGCCTTCCCTTCTCCCGAAGTAAACTGAGACAACACATTGAATGGCTTGTAAATGATGCAATAATATTCCAATGAAATAGTAAGTTGATTAAGTGTAAAAATAGTTATTTGCAGAAGATAAATAATAGAAACCCTTTGATGTAAAAATAATAAAGCCCGACATTTGATAGCCAGGCTTTGTTATATAATGGGTTAGTAAGTACCAGGAAATAAATTTCCTTATACAATATTAAAAAGAATTTTTTCTATCCAATAAAATATTTATAAATATTTTATGCACATTTTTTTTAAGCTGTGGAAAAAGCAGAAAATATTAATCATTTTATCGCCGTTTATTTCCGCATATTTTATACAAATCGATAATAAATTACGGCATTAAATAAAAAAAATAAATAGTCTGTAAGTACTGTTAATACTGGTATTTTAGCATATTTTATCAGTAAATTAATTTTTATATTTTTTTTAAAAAACAAATTTTTCTACACAAAGTTTGTGGAGTGTTTTTTAATTTTTTTTATCCCTTTTCACAATAAAAAATAATTTAAAATTTTTATAAAAATTTAAAGCAATTATGCTGATGCGTGTAAAATTTGTTTGCATTCTTTATAAATTAAAGCAGGCTACCTTTACAAAAAAATTTATACATGCAATTCCCTTCTCCGGTTTCTATACAATGGATAGCAACATTCATTGGTGCGCAATTAATTGGCAATGTAAATGGACTGGCCACCGGCATAAACGAATTACACAATGTTGATAATGGCGACCTTGTTTTTGTTGACCATCCAAAGTACTACGACAAGTGTATTAGCAGCCCCGCAAGTTTTATTATTATTGATAAAACAGTTGCCGTACCTGAAGGAAAAGCATTGCTGATAACCGATAATCCTTTTGAAGCTTACAGTAAAATAGTAAAGCATTTTGCTCCGTTTGTACCTTCATATAAAGCAATCAGCGATAGCGCAATTGTAGGCGAAGGCAGTGTAATAATGCCAAATGTATTTATAGGCAATCAAGTACGTATAGGCAATAATTGTATCATTCATCCTAATGTTAGTATTTACGATAATTGCACCATCGGTAATAATGTAGAGATACATTCAGGAACCGTAATAGGTGCAGATGCTTTTTATTTTAATACCAAAAAAAACAGGGAAGTCTGGTACAAAAAAATGCCCAGTTGCGGAACAGTATTAATTGAAGATGATGTTGAAATAGGCGCCAATTGTACCATTGACAAAGGGGTTAGCGCCACCACAAAAATTGGCAGGGGTACAAAATTCGACAACCTCATACATATTGGTCATGATACCGTGATTGGAAAAAATTGTTTGCTTGCAGCTCAGGTTGTTGTAGCAGGAGGCGTTACAATTATGGATGGCGTTACCTTATGGGGCTGTGTAATTGTAAATAAAACTTTAACCATCGGCGAAAATGCTGTATTGCTCGGCACCACAGGCGTTACCAGTAATTTGGCGGGTAATAAAACGTATTGGGGTACACCAGCACAAGAGGCAGGCATTGCCAAGCGAGAGCTTATCTGGATAAAAAGAATTCCCTTATTGTGGGATAAAGTAATGAATAAACCAGTTTAATATTTTGGCTGTAAACAACTCCTGCCTAAAAATAATTTTAATAGGGTTCAGGTAAGTTTTTAAATAAAAAATTCAGTGCCGTTTTTTATTTTAAAAATAAGGCTTTGGGCAGTTCCCCATCGCCGATGCGGCAGATGGGGACCGGGCTTTTTCACTACAATCTTTTTTTTGCGGAGGCCGACAAAAAAAAGGATTTCCGTTTCAATCCCTACTGCATAGTTTGAGGTGTAAAATTTTATTGAGAATTTAAAATATTTATTGCAATTAAATGATTGTGACAATAAGTGGAATTTAATTTGAAGTATTATAATTTGCAATATCCACCGGTGTAAAACCGAAGCAGATAAAATAAGAGTTTCAATATTTTTAAAAGAGGGCACAAATAATTTTCTACCACATAAATAATCGTTGATTAATGTTAAGCCGCGTTGGAATGGGCGTAATATAATTTATACCCCGGGTTTAACACCCGGGGCTATTCATGTTTAAGCCCTATCGGACTAAGTACAGGATTTTTTGAATTTTTTAAATTGCTGCTTTCGCTAATAAAAATTTATTATCAACTGTTATAAAAATAAATGCCGGAAGGTGTGCAATACTATTTGCCTCAGGTATAAATTCAGGATAAATAAAAATAGGGTTAAACCTTTTTAAAAGTGTGTCCCTATAATTTTCTACCACACAAATAATCGTTGATTAATGTTACGCCGCATTGGGATGGGTGTATTATAATTTGCACACACATTTAACATCCGTGGCTATTGATGCTTAAACCCTGCTTAGCTAAGTGCAGAACTTTTTATTTTTAAATTTTAGCTTACGCTAACTTATGCACTTTCGAACTAAGCACAGATCTTTCATTATAATATTATTGCTCTCGCTGACATATGCCTTGCCGGGTTAATTACAGAATTTTATTATTTAATTTTCAGCGTTCAATTAGCGCAAATATTTACTGTGGCCTAAAATCGTAGGGCAAAACGTCGGCAACTTTTTCCCATGTCCAGTAACCGTTAATTACAATATCATTCTGATCAAAAAAATATCCATTTTGCTCTATATCAATTGCCTGGTTTGGGGCAATGGTAATTACTGATAATTGAAAGTTTCTTTGCACATCATCGGTCTGGGTAATATAAAGCGGGTCAGGCGCTTGCTTGGTGTACAGCACGGCCATATTGGGTTGGTTTGGCATTATTTCTACCTGCTTTGTACTATCAGTAAACGTATAATTTAAAGCGCCATAAGTATCGGTTACAGGTATCGCAATTTCTTTATCGTTGCTATTGGCAACAAATTGAATTTCGAAGCCCTGTTCTTTAATTGTTTTATTGTGTACACTGCGCATAAAATGCAACATAGAACCATAATATGCCTTTAACCTGTTATTGTACCAGCCAGTTTTCGTCGCCTCATCTGCAGGCTGCATTTCTACAAATAAAGGGTAACCACTATAAGTGCTTAACTGGCTGCCATATTCATGTGTAAAAGAATCGAGTGTGTATTTAATTTTATAGCCAAGGGCTGTATTTTCAATTTCTATT
>ENA-OBIO01000710-OBIO01000710.1-metagenomes-genome-assembly--contig:-NODE-710-length-15888-cov-2.66229_pt1 | contig 15888 bp, 16 predicted proteins | sample MGYA00153383_OBIO01 | MGnify analysis MGYA00153383 | reverse complement strand
CAATGTGCATGAGCCTTTCTTTAAATGGCGCAACTAATTCTAAAACTGCTTCTGTGACAGCACTTTTTAAATCGCTGTATCGAATTGTTCCTGCGTTATATTGCTCCGTAAAATGCGGAATCATTTCCGATTTGCCACACGCTTTTAAAAGTGTGAGCAAATTCTGAACACCTGGCGCAATTACACCTTCCACTTTTTCGCCCGAATCTGTAACAGCTGATTTAATTTGTTTTTTTATAAACTCTGAATCTCCGAATAAATTGATGTAATGCTTTTCACCCAAACTTTTCGACATTTTTTTGTTTGGATCAGCTGGAGAAAGCAATTTAGGAATTTCTGTATAAAGGGGTTCGGGATGTACAAAATACTCGCAACCGAATTGAAAATTAAATCGCGCAGCTATGTTGCGACTTAATTCTAAGTGTTGCTCTTGGTCTTTTCCAATGGGAACATAATCGGCTTTATAAATTAAAATATCTGCTGCTTGCAACACGGGATAATAAAACAAACCTGAAGAAACAAACGCTTGTTTATCGCTCGATTCTATTTGGTCGCGTTTATCCTTAAACTGCGTCATTTTTGAAAGTTCTCCAAAACTCGTAACGCACGAAAGAATCCAACACAATTCCGTATGCTCTGGTATGAGCGATTGAATAAATAAATTTTCTGGTTTTATGCCCGAAGCTAATAATTGAAACGCCATCTTCCAAGTATTGGCGCGCAAATTTTCAGCAATATAGGGTGCAGTCATTGAATGATTATCAACAACGCCGTAAAAACATTTATAGTCAGTTTGTAAATCCACCCAATTTTTGACAGCACCAAAATAATTGCCGAGATGTAAATCGCCTGTGGGTTGAATGCAAGAAAGTATTCTTTTCATTCTGTGGCTATCACTGAAATTTCAACATTTACATTTTTGGGTAAAGTTTTTACAGCTACCGTTGCGCGTGCAGGATAATTTGAACTAAAATAATTACTGTATACTTCATTAACGACACTAAAGTGGCTCATATCGGAAAGAAAAATTGTACTCATCACAACTTTCTCTAGATTAGAATCCGCTGCTTTTAAAACCGCCTGCAAATTTTTCATCACTTGGTGCGTCTCTTCGGCTATGCTGGAAAGAATTACGATTCCCGTTTCTGGCTCAATCGCAACTTGACCAGAAAGAAAAATAAACCCATTTGCTTTGATAGCTTGATTGTACGGACCAATCGGTGTCGGTGCGTTAGGCGTATTAATTACAGTCTTCATAATTCAAATTTTAAAAAATTTAGCCATTAGCTATGCGCTTTGAGCCATAAGCCCCCGCATAAAGTGCTCATGGCTCAAAGCTCACAGCTCAAAGCTAATTATGCACCCGCTTCATCTTCAGGAACGACTTTAACTTTAGCTTTAATAACCATTAAACCTTTGTGGAATAAACTTCCTTCGTGCGTGTAGGCATTATGACGCAAGTGCGTCTCACCTGTAGTTTTGCAAGTTGAAAGTGTTGGTAATTCTACTTTATCATGTCCGCGACGATTGCGTTTACGCATTCTGGAGTGGCGGTTACGTGGATTTGGCATGACTGAACAATTTTATTTTTAAACGCGTTTTCAAAAACGCAAAACTATGACTAATTAATTCTGACTAAAAATATTTTTTAATTGACTGAAAACATTACTGCTCTCAGCTTCTTTTGCTTTCGCATCTTCATCAACGACAAGTGCTTCTAAAGTTTTTAGAGCTGCAAAATCACAAGGTTTGACTTCTTGGCTTTGACAATCATACGTTCTGTAAATCGGAATTGCCAAAACAATAAATTCAAATATATACTGAGCTACATTGAAAATAGTTGTATCTGGAGAAATAAATACGATATCCGCGTCTTCAACAACATTTTGCTCCGTATATTTTACTTTGAGTGTGTCTTTACAAACTATCGGTAAATTTATCGAAGCAGTGCATTTGTCGCACATTGTTCCGACCGTGCCATTGATGTCAAAAAATAATTCAAAAAAAGAATCGTGCTTATCGAGTAAAAGTTTCACATCGAATGCAGGGTTTTCAAATTCTGTATTTTCAAAAGCCTCAAAAAAATCATTTTCAACTTTAAAAACAAATGAATGCTCACCATTTTTTAAACCTCGAATAGGTATTGCGTAAGCAGTTAATTTATCCATAAAACCGAAGTTTGTTGAGTGAGATTTAAAATCCCAAACTTTATATTGACAAGCGGGTGCAAAATTAATACTTTTTATTTGTTTCGCTACTGTTTAATAAAAAAAATGCACCAATCGCCAAATTATTTTTCTCTGATAGTTGCAAAAATCATCTTTAAGAAATAGTTATTCACTAAATTTCTAATTTTTCACCATTTTAAACGCGCGTCTCTTACATTTGCTCCCTATTTTTTTTAGGATAATTATTTTTTATGAAGAACTATCAGTTATTGTTGCCTAAACTATTTAAAGATTGGAGCGCCGAAGAGGCTACTAAATTAGAACAGATTGCGCAGTCTGGTAGTGATAGAAAATATTTTAGAATCATTGGCGATACCAAAACCGCTATCGGTACTTACAGTGCCGATTTTAAAGAAAATCGCGCCTTCATTCGTTTCACAAAACATTTTTGGAATAAAAATTTACCTGTACCAGAAATTTTTGCCGAAAATTTACGTGACGGTGTTTATTTGCAAGAAGATCTCGGCGACCAACAACTTTTTGGTTTATTGCCACAACGCGGTGAAACATGGAGCAATGAATTGATTGAATTGTATAAAAAAAGTGTTTCTGCTTTGGCGGATTTACAAATTTTGGGTGGTGCCGATTTAGATTATTCAGTATGCTATCCCCGTTCTGCGTTCGATAAGCAAAGTATGCTTTGGGATTTAAACTACTTCAAACATTATTTTTTGAAGTTGGTGAAAATTCCTTTCGATGAGCAGGCGCTCGAAGACGATTTCCAACGCTTTTGCAATTATTTGCTCTTAGCTGAAAGTGAATATTTTTTGTTCCGCGATTTTCAGTCGCGCAACATCATGATTAAAGGCGGCAACCCTTATTTTATAGATTATCAAGGCGGCAGAAAAGGCGCATTGCAATACGATGTCGCATCACTTCTCTATCAAGCGCGGGGTGCAGTACCGACCGAGGTAAAAAAAATGGTTTTCAATCATTATCTCGATGCCGTAGAAAATCATATCAAGGTTGATCGCCCATTTTTTACAGATTTATATTATGGCTTTGTACTCATTCGCTGCTTACAAGCTCTCGGTGCGTATGGTTTTCGTGGATTGTATGAACGCAAGGAGCATTTTATAATGAGTATTCCACCTGCGATTGACCAAATGCAGCAAATTCTTGGTATGATAAAATTGCCAGTTAAAATGCCAGAACTATTTCGCTGTTTGGAACTGATTTGCAAAAGCGATGAATTTGAAAGCTTCGATAAGAAAAAATATACGCACAGCCCGTTGGAGATTGATGTGAAATCGTTTTCTTATTTAAAAACCGGTTATCCCGTGGATCAAACGGGACACGGTGGTGGATTTGTTTTCGATTGCCGATTTATAGATAATCCAGGAAGAGTGCTGGAACTGAAAAAATTAACGGGTCGCGATGCAAAAGTGATAGAATTTTTTAAGCAATCGGGTGAGATGGACGCATTCTTAAATAATGTTTACAGCATCGTAGATAAAGCTGTTGAAGTTTATTTCGAACGTAATTTCGATAAACTTTCAGTGAGTTTTGGTTGTACAGGCGGTCAGCATCGTTCTGTTTTTTCTGCCGATGCGTTGGCAAAACATTTAACGAGTAAATATGGTGTAAAAGTTAATCTTTATCATGTTGAGCAAGAGAACAAGAGTTGGGTAAATTAAAAGACTGATTCTGCGGGTTTACAACTTTGTGATAAGTTCATCCTAAATTTGCTTATTGTTTATTTGAAATACACAAAAATATTGTTCAAAGATAATTATAATCGCCTGTTACTCATTGTAACTTTGGCTTTATTGGGTTTGAGTGTTTTATTTTCACTCGAAACATATTATAGCGATATAGCCAATGCGCAAAGCGCGGCACTATTAAGGTTAGAAGGTATTGCACAATCGGTAGCATTACAGATTGACGGCGATAAGCACGAAGCGATTACGCAAAAGTATTTCTCTACTGACGCTATTAATTCAAGTAAACAAAACGCGAATTACGATGCGCTGCACAATATATTGAAGAAAAATGCAGATGCAACCATGCTCAATACGCCGATTTACACACTCATTTTAGATTCGATGCGTCAAGAATTTTATTTCATTGCCACTTCCTCCGAAACGCCTTATTTCAGACATCCTTACCCCACATTTCCTCCACAACTCAAACAAAAATATAAAAATGGCGGAACTATTTCTATGTTTTCAGATATGCTCGGCACTTGGCTCTCCGCCTTTTCACCGATTTTAAATAGTCAAAACAAACAAGTTGGAATTGTAATGATTGACGAAAAGTTTGACGACTTCATTATGAAAGCAAAGAAAACGGCATTAATTCATTTGCTTTACGGATTACTACTTTCGCTTCCGATTATCGGTTTATTAGTGGTTTGGGTGCGCGGTGTTTTACGGAGCGAATCGGAGTTAAAGAATAAAATAAAACAATCGCTCGATGAAAATGTGAAAACGAATATTGCTTTAGAAAAAAGTTATGAGCAACTCTCGAAAGTAGAAACACAGCGCAAAGAAATGATTGCCAATATTTCGCACGATTTACGTACGCCGATAGGTAGTATTTTAGGTTATGTTGAAACAGTATTGATTCGCATGAAAAGCTTTGAGCCTTTAGCTTTGAGCAATGAGCTTCCCGAAGGCTCAAAGCTGATAGCTCAAAGCTCAAAGCTTCTGGAGTCCAGTATGCGCGAAGGCACAAGATTAAAAAAACTGATAAACGATTTGTTCGATCTTTCGCGCTTAGAAACGCCTCAACTCGTTTTACACAAAGAAAAATTTTCTTTTGCTGAAATTCTGCAAGACACGTTTATGGGTTATGAAAAAAAGTTTTTGGATAATCATATTACACATCGTTTAAAAATTCAGAATAATAACACTTTTTTTGTTTTTGCCGATATGGCGTTGATTAATAGATTGCTTCAAAATTTATTTGACAATGCGATTAAACATAATACTGTGAGCGTTGAACACATTTCATTGAGTGTGGAAAATATTTCTCATCAATCTTTACAATCTAATTTCCCCACGCGATTCTTTGAAGCAAAACTTTTTGAACAAGATGGAAAAATTAGATGTACTATTTCAAACTCAAGTGAATTTTTAAGTCTAGAAAACTTAGAACATCTATTCGATAGATATTTTACAAGTACTTCCGAAAACGGTGGAACTGGTCTGGGTCTTTCGATTGTAAAAAAAATATCGGATGTACACAACGCCAATATTAAAGTAGCACATGAAAATGGCGTAACAAGTTTTACGTTTGAAATTGATAAGCCATAGTATTTTTTCTCTAATCTTTCAGTGATTCCAAATTAAAATTTACGCGATTTTTTTATAAACGATAACTAAAAACTAAAATTAACGTTTACGATTAGCAATTACAGTTCGCTAAAAATTCGTAATGCGTCTTTCGTCATTTGCAATTGATTTTCATGTTAAGTTTATCATACTCCCCGTTATTTATTTTTGTTTGTTTGGCAGTCGGCATCGCGCTCAGCGTTTTGTTGTATCGTGGCGATTCGCGATTTAAGAGTCTTTCCCAAACTTTACGGACTGCGCTTTATATTTTGCGCGGCGCTTCGGTCAGTGCAATATGTTTTTTATTGCTTTCGCCGATGATAAAAACGCAGCAAACCGAAATTAAAAAACCTGTTGTTGTGATTGCGCAAGATGCTTCAGGCAGTATGCGCTCGGCGATAAACGATTCTACAACTGTAATCAATAAATTGAATGCACTTGAAACCACACTCGGTTCTACTTTCGATGTCAAAAAATTAAGTTTCGGCGACCGTGTACGCGATGGTTTCAATGCTTCGCAAAGCGATAAACTCACCAATATATCGGAAGTTCTGGATTATGTAACTGATAATTATTCTGAAAATAATGTAGCAGGAATTGTTTTGGCGAGTGATGGCATTTATAACGAAGGGACGAATCCGTTGTACAATGCAAAAAATTTAAAATCGCCGATTTATACGTTAGCCGTTGGCGACACAACGCCTAAAAAAGATATCGCTATTAAACGCGTGTTGAGTAATTCAATCGTTTACTTGAGTGATAAATTTAACGTCCAAATTGACGTTGCGGCGTTTAATTGCAATGGTGCGAATACAAACTTAACCGTTCAAAAAATTGATGTAAATGGTTCAGCGCGAACGGTCGGAACACCACAGTCTTTAAACATAAACAGTCCCGATTTTTTCACGACCAAAGAAATTACGATTGAAGCGACAGAAGCAGGAGTTAATCATTTTCGGGCAACTGTAAGTGCAATCAGTGGCGAATCAACGACATCAAATAATGTGCGCGATTTTTATATTGACGTGCTTGATGCACGCACAAAAATTTTACTTTTAGCACTCGCGCCACATCCCGATGTTTCGGCTTTGAATGAAGCTTTGTCTCAAAACAAAAATTATAATTTAACAACTGCTTACGCGAGTGAAGTTAAAACGGATGTTTCAAATATAGATTTTGTCGTGCTTCACCAATTACCTGCTTTAAATAACGGAGCAGATGCTTTTTTCTCAGCTATCAATGCCAAAAAAATTCCGCGATTATTTATTGTCGGTACGCAAACAGATTTAAAAAAATTGGCAGTGCAGCAAAATATTTTAAGTATTTCGGGTGATGGCAAACAGACGAATGACGTACAAGCAATTCTTAATAATAATTTCAATTTGTTCGAAATGAATGATAACCAAAGAAAAATCAACGGTTTTGTGCCACTTACTGCTCCTTTCGGAAATTTTAAAGTGACAGGAAACGCGCAAACACTTTACAATCAGAAAATAGGTAAAATCGAAACTGCTTTCCCGCTCATTGTTTTGGGTGAAAGCGACGGAATTCGCACAGGCATTATTGCTGCTGAAGGTTTATGGAAATGGCGACTTTTCAATTACGCGCAATTTCAGAATAATGACATAACAGATGATTTATTTTTAAAAATTATTCAGTATTTGAGCGTTAAAGAGGATAAGCGCAAGTTTAAAGTAACAACTGAAAAACAATCTTTCAGAGAAAATGAAACCATAAATTTTAATGCCGAGTTGTATAATAATACGTTTCAGCGCATCAACACGCCTGATGTAACGCTAACTGTGACAACACCTAAAGGCGAGCAATACAACTACACGATGAATAAAAACGGCGACAGCTACGATTATAATATTGGAGTTTTACCTGCCAATTTTTATCGCTACAAAGCCACGACTTATTTTAACGGACAAAAATTTGAAGCCGAAGGTGGATTTAACGTGCAAGCTATTCAGTTAGAGTTGACCGATTTAACCGCAAATCATGCTTTATTGCGCGCACTGAGTCAACAAACCGGTGGGGTGAGTTTGCCATTGAGTAGTGCCGAGCAATTGGCGCAAATTATTATCGCTAAAAAAACTAAACCGATGCTTTTTGCTACAACCCAAACGGAACCACTGCTAAATAAAAAATGGTTATTTTTTCTCATCGCTTCGTTTTTAGCTATAGAATGGTTTTTAAGACGGTATTCGGGGGCATATTAAAGTGAATTACACTTAGACTTTCGCAAAATTTGTAAGTTCGGGTTCGAAAACAAGTTAAGTTGGGGTTTAAATAAATTTTATCAAAAAAAATGGGACTAATGCTAACGTGCTAAAAAATATTTCAGAATAAAAGCTGCTATTTACATTCTTGAAAATGAATTTAAGTATGACAAATAGGTAAATATTGTAAATTAATGAAAATAAAAAAACAAATAAATAAAAGAAACCTAAAAAATCAGTTGAATCTTTAGAAAATATTGTAACATTTAAAAACCAAAGGATAACTATTAAATTAACCGAAATTATAAAGCCAATTCTGTATCTGTTCATAACTTAGATTCAAAAAAAAGTAAAACCCATTTATTTATTCGCCAATTGCCCATTCGGAATCAATATATTTTCATTTCCAAGTGAACTAACTCGTTATCCGTATAATTTGAACTAAATAAAATTATAGCCTCTCACTCATCCTCATGATTTCTTCAAATTCAAATTCTGAAAGGGGTTGAACAGAAAGCCGACTCTGTTTTATCAAAATCATATTTGCTAAAACAGGATTTTTTTTTATGTCTGTGAGGAGAACTTCTTTTTTTAAAAGACTATCGAACTCTAATTTAACTGAAACCCACGCGGGTAAATCGGTTGTTGGGTCTTGAAAATATTCTTGCGCGACTTTGCAAAGTGCAATCGCGGCAGGTTTCGTAACGCTTCTATAAAATACGCACACGTCGCCTAAAATCATAGATTTTAAATTGTTCCGCGCTGTGTAATTACGTACACCATCCCAAATAACTTTTTTGTCTTTCTGAAAAGTTTCAATCGCGTACGATTCAGGTTCTGATTTTACGAGCCAATACATAATTACAGTTGTTGAGCCGCCAAGCATGGCTGCTCTGTGTTTTTTTTATTAGCCGCCAAGCATGGCGGCTCTGTGTTTTTTTTATTAGCCGCCCAGCATGGCTGCTCTGTGTTTATTTCGCGCTTTGTGGTGAGCGTCTCAGACTCAAATTTTCTTTATTATTATTCGCATACGATTCAAAGAAGCTTCGCCAACGCATTTTTAAAACTCCATTAATCGCTTCACTAAAAATGCTCATATTCATTTTAGAAACGCCTTCTACGCGATCCACAAATTTAATTGGCACTTCTGATATTTTGAACCCGAGACTGTAGGAAGCGAATTTCATTTCTATTTGAAAAGCATAACCTATGAAACGAATTTTAGAAAGGTCAATCGTTTCTAAAACAATGCGTTTATAGCAAACAAATCCTGCGGTAGGATCTTTGACAGGCATTGACGTTATAATACGAACGTACATAGAAGCACTATAAGATAAAAAAATTCGGTACGTTGACCAATTTTTCACATCGCCACCTTTGACGTAACGACTACCAACTGCAACATCGGCTTCGTTTTTATCTAAAACTTCTACTAAGCGCACTAAATCTTTTGGACTATGGCTAAAATCGGCGTCCATCTCAGCAATATTATCGTAATTTTTTTCAATTCCCCATTTAAATCCTGCGATGTATGCCGTGCCAAGACCTAATTTTCCTTTTCGCTCCAGAATAAATAAACGATTATCAAATTCAGTTACCAATTTTTTTACAATTGCTGCCGTACCATCGGGTGAACCATCATCAACGACCAAAACGTGAAAAGGCGTAACCAAGTCAAACACAGCGCGTATAATACGTTCAATGTTTTCCTTTTCGTTGTAGGTGGGAATGATCACTAAATTCTTGGACACTAATCTTAAATTTTTTATTAGAACAACAAAATTAATATTTTATAGCGTAACAATCGGCATAATGTTACTTTTGCAGTCTTAGAACTTTGTTAAAATCCTTTAAACGATTTCAAAAACGCTTATTTTCTCAAATTTTATTTCTTTTAATATACTATGAAACGTCGGAAAGCCAACTATTTGTATTCTATTCTGGGTGTTGCGCTCGTACTTTTTTTGGTTGGTTTGTGTGGTTCGGTTTTGTTGTACATTAAGCAATTGATGCAAAACGAACAAGAGCAACTTACACTAATGGTTGAACTTAAAAACGATGCAGATACGTTAGAAATTGCTAATCTTAAAAATTTTTTACAATCTGATAATGTTTTAACAACGGTTGGTTCGTTAAAATTTGTTTCCAAAGAAGAAGCATTTGAAAATATGAGTCGCCAGTTTCCTGAAGAAGCTAAATTATTGAAAGATGGTCCGGTTCCGAATTTCAATTCGTTTATTTTAAATTTTTCGGGCAATGCAATGAACGAGCAACAATGGGATGCTTTGCAAATAAAAATAAAAGCCTTTCCATCTGTCAGCGATGTGTATTTAGATAAAAGTGTGCTGAGTGAACTCTCGGAAAATATTTATAAAATTACACTTGTCGCTTTGTTTTTAGCTTTTGCGTTCGTTATTGTTTCCGTAACACTCATACACAATACTATTCGCCTCAATTTATATTCCGATCGGTTTTTGATAAAAAATATGGAACTCGTCGGCGCGTCGTGGTCATTCATTACAAAACCCTATTTACAGCGCAGCATAGTGAATGGTTTAATCAGTTCTTTATTAGCATTAATGATTCTTGTAGGAATTGGTTGGTTTTCAAAAAATAAATTTTCATTTACAAACTTGCAGTTAATCAATTCTGAAACGCTGGTATTATTTGTCGGTGTAGTCGTTTTAGGCGTTGTAATAAGTTTTTTGAGTACGGTTTATGTCGTCAATAAATACTTGAAAATGCGTCTCGACGATTTATATTAAACCAATGATTGAATATTTTTGGGAGGATGCAAATTTTAAAACTAATAATTTTAACTTTGCGCCAGCAACAAAGAAATATTTTCGCGTTAAATAAAGTTTTATAGGTTTATTATTTTCTAAATTAAACATGGCTAAGACAACAAGACAGCGTTCAAACGATCCGAATCAAAATGCTGCACCGCAAACGTCGCGCACAGAGCCGAACATTTTGGCTCAAACTAAATCCTCTGCTGCACGCACTTCCAACGTTGCTGTAAACACACCAAGTTTGCGCGCAAAAAAAGGCGCCGGATTTTTTGGCAAAAAAGACGATCAATTAATTATCGGTCGCGAAAATTATAAATGGGCATTAATTGGCATGGCTGTTATGGCGGTTGGATTTATATGTATGTCTGGTGGCGCTATGCCATCACCCGATGTTTGGGATGAAAGTATTATTTACAGTCCTATCCGCATTATACTTGCACCTTTTTTAATTATAGCGGGTTTAGTCGTCGTCGTTTACGCCATTTTCGTGAAAGACAATTCAAAAACGGCTGCATAATCCAAACTTAAATTCACCAACTTTAATACACTTTTAGCATCAAGGGAAAACTATGTCATATCTACAAGCTATAATTCTTGCCATCATTGAAGGCTTAACCGAGTTTCTCCCTGTGAGTTCAACCGGACACATGGTAATCGCTTCGTCCATCATGGGAATTCAGAAGGATGAATTTGTAAAACTTTTTGAAGTCGTTATTCAATTCGGTGCTATTTTAGCTGTAGTTGTTATTTATTATAAAAATTTCTTCCAAGACTTTAATTTTTACTTGCGTTTACTTGTTGGCTTTATTCCGGCAATAATTTTTGGTTTACTTTTCTATAAGCACATTAAATCACTTTTAGAAAGTCCGTTAACCATTGCAATAGTATTAGTAGTTGGTGGCGTAATAATGCTTTTCATTGATGATTTTTTTAAGAAAAACGAAACGGGCAATAATAGCAAAGAAGTTAATTTTCCAAAAGCTTTTATAATAGGTTGTTTTCAAGTTTTAGCCATGATTTTTCCTGGACTTTCTCGTTCGGCGGCAACGATTGTGGGTGGTTTATCGCAAGGATTAACGCGGAAACGCGCTGCGGAATTTTCATTTTTTTTAGCGGTTCCTACTATGGCAGCAGCATCTATAAAAGATGGATACGAATATTATAAATCGGTTAAAGCAGGAATTGCGAATCCGATTGGTTTCGATGAAGCACTCCTTTTAATCATCGGGAACGTGGTGGCGTTTATCGTGGCGTTTTTAGCTATCCGTTCATTCATCTCATTCTTCAGCGAACGCGGGTTTAAAATTTTTGGCATCTACCGCATTATTTTAGGCTTATTTATTATTGCGTTGATAATGATGAAAGTTAATTTAGTCATAAATTAATTTGAACACCACGCTACCTTTCGATATCAACAACTTAAAAGCTGAAGGCGCAATGCTTTTAGTGGATAAACCTTTGCATTGGACATCCTTCGATGTAGTGAACAAATTGCGTTTTAAACTGCGCGAAATCACAGGTGATAAAAAAATTAAAGTTGGTCATGCTGGCACTTTAGATCCGTTAGCGACGGGTTTATTAATTGTTTGCGTTGGGAAAAAAACCAAAGAGATTGATTCTTTTATGGGTTTAGATAAAACCTATACAGGTACTTTTACTTTTGGTGCATCTACGCCAAGTTTTGATGCTGAAACAGAACCCAATGCGTTTGCAAATACTGCACATCTCAATTTAGAATTTTTAAAAGAAAAAATCCATTTTTTTCTCGGCGACATCAAACAAATTCCACCAATCTACTCCGCCATAAAAGTAGATGGCGAAGCAATGTATAAATCGGCGCGCTTAGGCATTGACGTAAAAATTGAACCGCGCAACGTGCGCATTAATTCTTTTGAGGTTTTAAATTTTGAAAATCCGCGTGTAGATTTTTTCGTTGAATGCGCTAAAGGCACGTACATTCGCTCACTCGCGAATGATTTTGGTTTAGCTTGTAACTCGCGTGCTTATTTAACTACATTAGTGCGCACAAAAATTGGTGATTATGACATAAAAAATGCGCTATCCGTTGAAGACTGGATAGCGCATTTGAAGAATTAATTTGCAAGACAAATTTTTCTATTTTCCTCTAGACAAGGATAAGACTAGTACCAGTGCAATTAATGCTAAAAGTCCGTACCATGAACCTCTAATAACGTCCCTTCTTCCAATTATATAAGCAATCAAAACCCCGATTACACTTAAAAGAAATCCTAAAACAAGACCAATAATTAAATCCGAACTTGTATCAGCTGTAGTAGCTTTCCAAGCCTCAGCAAGATTTCCTTTTTTTTCTGCTTTTTTAAGTTCGTGTTTTACCAAACCTAAAACTATGCGCTCTTTAAATGAAAGCTTTTTACCAATTTTAGTTTCGATAGTTTTTCTATCGCTGTTTATAATGTCTTCCGCCGTCAAAAGTTGCTTATCAAAAATTCCAGCGTTATTAATTTTTGATTTTTCAGTCCTTATAAGATTTGGACTTAAGGCAATGCTTGCCGATAAAGAGTTTACAAAAAACCCAATGAGTACTGTAAGTAAAAATACATTTTTCATTTTGAAAAAATTTTTGAATTAAAAAGTCTAATGAATAATAAAATTAATGAACGGTACAAATATAATTCATCTGAATCAATTAGCTCAATCTAAATTAAAAAAAAATTAACTATTTATTTAACACTGAATAATTATGTACTATCACAAGAATTGGCTGAAACTATTTGAAAATTTGTAATTACGCTTCATTACGATCTTGATTAGGGAATAATTCGTTTAAATCGAGCGTAAAATCTGGAAAAATAAATGATGGCATTTGCTCATCACTAACAAAAATTAAAGGGCGACCGAAGAGTCCATCTGTTTCAACATTAAATCGTATTACTGTTTCTGAAGTCGGATCAACGACCCAATATTCTCTCACACCTGATTCTGCGTATAAATCTTTTTTAATTTTCATTTCGCGCTTAGAATTACCAGGTGACAGGATTTCAATAATTAAATCGGGAGCACCCAAACAGCTTCTATTATCTTCAATTTTTTTTAAATCGCAAATGATGCACAAATCGGGTTGAACTACTGTATAAATATCTTTATCCGCTTTAGTTGACTTTGTTCTATCAAAAAGACGCACATCAATTGGAGAAGCAAATGCTTCGCACTTGTGTTTTTTAAAATGCCGATCAATGATAGTAGTGAGCCGCCATGAAAGTCTTTGATGCGGTATGCTGGGCGCAGCCATCTTGAAAACCTTTCCCCTAATCAACTCAAGTGCCTGTTCAAATTTCCAAGTTAGGTAATCCGCATAAGAATAATTTCCATTTAAGTCAAGTTGAGAAAAGTCTCTTATAGTGGTAGCCATAATCTTTTTTTTTCAAAGGTAAACGCTTTTTTAATTTTCTTAAGTCTGTTCAGGTACTTTGAATAAAATTCTCGTCAATAAACGCACAAAAAATATGCCCAATAAGAATGTGCATTTCTTGAATACGTGCTGTATCGTCTGAATCAATCACAATCGGCAAATCAACCAAATTTTTCAATGCGCCACCTGATTTACCGAGCCAACCAATAGTTTTTATGCCTTGAATTTTTGCTTCTTTCACTGCTTCCATAATGTTCGCGCTGTTTCCCGACGTTGAAATAGCTATAAAAACATCGCCCGATTTACCAAGTCCTTGAATTTGACGGGAAAAAATAAAATTAAAACCGTAGTCGTTACTAACCGAAGTGAGAATAGAAGTGTCAGTTGTTAAAGCAATAGCAGCAAGTGCACGGCGTTCGGTCGTAAATCTTCCCACTAATTCGGCAGCGATGTGTTGCGCATCGGCAGCAGATCCACCGTTACCAGCAATTATTATTTTATTTCCGTCGTGCAATGCATTTAAACACACTAAGCACATTTCATGGATAGAAGGCTCTAATAGATGAAGTTTTTGGGCAATTTGAATATGCGCTTCTATCGTTTTTAAAATCATTTTATCAATTTAAACCTCGCAGGTTTTTAAAACCTATGAGGCTTTTATTAATTACAAATATCGCGTTCCGCGCAAATAGTTCGTGACATAATCTTCAATGCCTTCTTCTAAACTTGTGAAAGATTTTGTGTAACCGGCGATGTTACGCAATCTGCGTGTGTCAGCTTCGGTGAAATATTGGTAGTTGTCGCGAATATCTTTAGGTGTGGGTATGTAAGCAATTTTTTCCGGCACGTTCATACTTTGAAAAACATTTTTAACCACGTCGTTAAAGCTTAGCGCTTTGCCTGTACCTACATTATAAATGCCAGACGGAATAATTTTATGGTTTTTCATAAACCATTCTAAAATATTCAAAACATCGCGGATGTAAATAAAATCGCGTTGCTGCTCACCGTTAGCTATTTGCTTTTTGTGGCTCTCGAATAAATTAACGGAACGTTCTTTTAAAATTTGGTGGTAAAAATGGTAAACCGTCGAAGCCATGCGACCTTTATGGTATTCATTCGGTCCGTAAACATTAAAAAACTTAAATCCTGCCCAAAAAGTATTTTGTGGTTTACTTTTAGAAAGTTTATACAACCACTTATCAAATTCATTTTTTGAAACCCCGTAAGGATTGAGCGGTTTAAGTTTCAAAACATTTTCCTGTTTAGCATCCGAAAAACCTAATTCACCATACGTCGCTGCACTCGATGCGTATAAAAAAGGAATAGCGCGTTTTTCGCAAAGTTTGTAAAGGCTTTTGGAATACTCCACGTTCAGTTTTTCGAGCGGACGATAATCCGTTTCGGTCGTATCTGTGCGCGCACCCAAGTGAAATACGAAACTTATATCGCGGGGATTTTCTTTAAACCAATCTAAAAATAAAGCGCGGTCAATCACTTTGCAACACTTTTTACCAATTAAATTAGGCGTTTTATTAAACGCCGTCAAATCATCCACCGCTATTATGTCGTGGATTCCTAACTTGTTTAAATGCCCAATCGTGCAGCTACCAATAAAACCGTACGCGCCTGTAACAACAACCATTCACAAAAAATTTCGCGAAAATACGAATTTTTTTGTTTGTATCAAATTTTGACGCGTTTTGTGCAATATTTCTAACAAAAGTTTAAATAGGTTATGGCTAAAAATTAGTTGCTAAAAAATTTTCTAAGCATAGTTGCTGCATCTTCAATGAGGCTATTGTCTGTAAATTGATGGCTATTGAGTGAGATAGTACATTTTTTTAAAGCTATACCCTGATAAGTTTTCCGAGTTTCAACTAAATAATTCAAATCAGCTACATAGTAACCACCCTTATTTAAACCAACGAAATTTTGTAAAGGTGTAACCACAATTATAACATCGGGATTGAAATTAGA
>ENA-OBIO01000709-OBIO01000709.1-metagenomes-genome-assembly--contig:-NODE-709-length-15891-cov-4.32426_pt1 | contig 15891 bp, 12 predicted proteins | sample MGYA00153383_OBIO01 | MGnify analysis MGYA00153383 | reverse complement strand
AAGGTAGCTTCGGCGATAAGAAACAAGGCACTGCAACGACGCGTCGTACTACGGTCTAATTGATTTAAATGCCTTGCCCAAAAGAGGCGATTGAAAAAGTGAAATGCTCTCCTAGTTGGAGGGCATTTTTTTTGAGGTAAATACATCGTCGCTACTTCGGTTCTGGTAGTTTCTCAGAAAGTCGCGTGAGTAATTTATCGTCAACGGGATGGCTTGTGAATTTTCGGTACTCTTTTATTTTTTCCCATGCGGATGTGTACTCGCCGAGCGCGTAATGCGTTCGTGCCCACTGAAAATACAAATATGGTTTCGACACTTCCGAATCGCGCTCAGCAGCCGCAAAGATTTCTGTTGATTTTTCAAGAAAGTCAGACCGCTGCTTGAGAGAAATTCCCTGCCCATGCCGCGCGCACCCCGCGTAAAGTACCGCGTGATCCGGCATGTAGCCCTTTTGAATTGGACCTTTGGAAAGGCCAATTTCAAGTAGTTTAAGACCGTCACAAAATTTCCCTTGATCATGAAGCACCGAGGCGAATCCCCAATACACTTCGGGATTGTTGGGATTCATGAGCCATGCTTGATTGAAGCGGCGCATTGCGAAATCCACATTGCCCTGTCGATAGTAATTAAATGCGGTATCAGTAAAAGATGCGCTTGCTTTCTCTCTGCTTCCGTAATGTTGCGTCGTATCTTGAATAAGTTTCTCGTCAGCCGCTCTCAGTGTTGGGTTTGTATTTCTATCCAATCCGCCATACATCGGAACTTGGTCAAACGGGACGCCATTGACCGATACGCTTTGAGTTGCGCATGAGCTAGTTGCGAAAACGAGTAACGCTAATAGTCGATAAAACACGAAAGATTCCTTTAGGCAAAAATAAAAGACCACACCAAGTTTACACATTAGGTCGTCCAGATTTATGGAAGTCAGGCAGCTGCACAACCTGACCTACATAAATACTGGGTCGCCAATACTGGCGGGCATATTGACACAAAAATAGCCGGAAATGCCCGCCAGTATTAAGGTTTGAAATTCAACTAGAAGTCAACGAACGACGTTCTCCATCACGCGGCTCATCGCAAGTGTCCCCATTTCGTCGCGCAAAGCTTCTTCTCACTGGCAAGCTAGTTGGCATTTATCGCACAACCTTCACTTGCCAACAGCGGCAACGATAAAGCTGCTTTCATGAAGTAATTGTCACAATTTCCCTGGGTGCGATTCTCGACGCAAGTGCTATCGCCCCTAACCTGCCGACGCGAGAAGCAAGCAAAACCTACACGCTGCCCAACGCGACGAAATGGCAAAAGCATCTGTAACTTGCTTCATCCCGAATTCCGCAGCCCCGCGGCCAATCCGTTAATCGTCAAATGAATCGCACGCTTGGTGCGCTCGGCGGTGTCGCCCGCGCGGAAGCGGCGCAAGAGTGTGATTTGATGATGGTTCAGCGGGTCCAGATAGGGCATACGACGCTTGATCGATTGAGCCAGCGCGGGCGAATCAGCGAGCAGTGTTTCGTCGCCAGTGATGACGCTGATAGCGTCGAGGGTGCGTTGATATTCAGCCTTGATTTCATCAAATATGGTGGCACGTAATTTTTCGTTGATAACTAATTCAGCATAGCGTGATGCAATGGACAAATCTGTTTTGGTCAGCACCATTTCCATGTTGGACAACAGCGCGGAAAAGAATGGCCATTCGCGCGCCATGGCTTGCAAAGTTTTGACCCGTTCATCACGAGCTGGGTGGGCGAGATATTCGCTGATCGCATAACCAAATCCGTACCAGCCGGGAATCGCCAAGCGACATTGGCTCCAGCTAAATACCCACGGGATTGCGCGCAAATCCTCAATGCGATGTGATGCTTTTCGCGATGCCGGGCGGCTGCCGATATTCAGCTCCGCAATTTCTGCAATCGGTGTGGAGGCACGAAAATATTCCACAAATCCGGGTGTGTCGTAAACCAGTTTTTGATAGCCCGTGAGTGCCAGCGAGGAGAGCGAATCCATCACGGTATTGAAGGTGGCATCATTTGCCTTCACCACGGGTAACGCAAATGCTTTGTGCAGCGCCGCGGCCACCAGGCCTTCCAGATTTTGCGATCCCAGCGCTGGGTCAGCATATTTCGCTGCGATAATTTCGCCCTGTTCGGTTAGACGAAAACCCTGATCAAGCGTGCCATCAGGCTGTGCCAAAATCGCCGCAAAGCTGGGCCCACCGCCACGGCCGACACTGCCGCCGCGTCCATGAAACAGCCGCATCGCGAGGCCATGCACGCGATGGAGCGCGGCTAGGCGCTGCTGTGCGCAATAAAGTTCCCAATTTGCGGTGACGAATCCGCCATCCTTGTTGCTATCGGAATAGCCCAGCATGATTTCCTGCAAATCACCTTGCCCGCGCAGTGCGGCGCGATAAATGCCGTGGCGATAAGCGGTGGTCATGATCGCATCGGCCCGACGCAAATCATCGATAGTCTCAAACAGCGGGACGATTCGGATGGCAAGCGTCGGCATCCGGTTTGGCTCGCTCGGCGGTCGGTAAAGGCCAACCTCTTTCAGCAGCAGCGCCACTTCCAGCATGTCGCTGAATGACTGCGCTTTTGAAATCACATATTGCTGAATCACCTTCGCGCCAAACGCCTTGTGCGCACGTGCCGCTGCGCGCGCAATCGCCAATTCAGATTCAGTTTGTTCTGTGTAAGTTGTAAACGACGTGGCGAGCGGGCGCGCGTGTTCGAGCTCATGTGTGAGCAGTACGACGCGCTCGTCTTCATCGAGCGAAAGATAGTCTGTATGGGCGTCCGCTGCCTTTAATAACTCAGCAACAACAGCTTCATGCACGTCGCTGTTCTGGCGTAAATCCAGCACCGCCAAATGAAATCCAAAACCCGCCACGCCTGCTTGCAAATCCGCCAGCGCGCCGTCGGCCAGCAGGCTCGCACCGTTGTCACGGAGCGATGTTTCAATCACATTCAGCTCAATCGCAAATTCATCTACGTTCGCATAAGGCAACAGATCAGCTTCCGGTACTCGTGGGGATTCAAAACCGGCGAGGGCTTTTGCAGTTGCGTAGAGCCTCGCATAGACACCCACAAGCGCTTGACGATACGGCTCGTCGTCGCGGTAAGGTGAGGGATCGGCAGCATGCGCTGCGAGCGCCTGCAACGCCACGCTGGTGGGGGTAAGGCGCCTGGACATGGATAGCTCCGCACCTAATAAATGGACGGCATTCAAATAATAATCAAACGCCACCACGCTTTGTTTCGTGAGCGCGACGTTTAAAACGTCGGCAGTGACGAAAGGATTGCCATCGCGGTCGCCGCCTATCCACGAGCCCATTTCCAACACATTGTTGGCGCTGCCATTACCGAGCATGCGACCAAGCTTGCGATTAATCTGTGGCACCACGCTCAAAAACGTGCGCCGGTAGAACACCAGCGCGTTGTCAATCTCGTCCACCACCCGCAGGCGGGTGAGGCGCAGCATCGCGGTTTGCCAAAGCTGCAACACGCGGCCTTTGAGTCGCGATTCGATATCAGCCTGATCGTGCGTATCAGACTCGGCTGCGCGCGCGGCCAGCAAATCGCTCATCGCCCGTTCGGTGTCCAGAATGATGCGGCGTTTTACTTCCGTGGGATGTGCGGTCAAAACGGGCGCGACCTTTGCATGCATCAGCCAATGTGCGAGCCGTTCCGGCGTAGCCCCGGCGGCGCGTGCAACTTCGAGCGCAACACCGATACTTTGACTGCGATCCGCCTGTTTGGATGTCGCCTGCAATGCGAGCGAGCGATCCTCCGCCAAGTTTGCCAGAAGCAGGAAATAGCTAAATGCCCGCACGATAGACAAGGTTTCATCCACCGACAACGGATTCAATAAATTATCCAGCTTGGCTCTGGCGGCAGAAGCGCCGGTGTCGTCGGTGGCGCGACGAAAATCAATGGCCGCTTGGCGTACTGCTTCGATGGTGGCAAAGGCCGCCTCACCCTGCGTTTCACGAATGACGCTGCCCAACAATCGGCCCAGAAATCGGGTTTCCTCCCTCAGCGGATCGATTGGCCTGACTGCGGGTTGCATGCTTGTTTGCGAAGTGGTTGACGTGGCTGACATGTTCTATGCGAGGGCTGGTGGAGATTGGTGGCTTGGGTGGATATTGGCGCTGCAACGGCTTAATGGCATGAAGCCTACAACGACCATAAAGAGGCTGTGGCAGATTTGGCGCTCAAGTCGCAAGCCAGAGCGCTTTGATGCTTTTAAACATTAATCACCAAAAAATTGTAACAAAATTACTTCTTGGAAAGTAAATTATCAGCACCACAAGCGGCTAAGGTTTTGAGCAAACCCCACAAGCAATCGCCAGCACTGGCGGGGGTTACGAGCAATATATGCTCGGACATGTCCGCCAATAAACGAGGTTGATGGATTAGGCGGCCCATCAAAACGGAAATGAGATATTCAGGGTCGCAAGCCAGACCCTGCCCGGTGCAGGCTCAAAATAGCGGCCATTGCCTTCATTGACAATCACGGTGGCAGCATAGCGTTTATTCGTCAAATTGTCAGCGCGGATACCTGCCGCAATCCGTGCGCTGCCCGCATTAAAGGTGTAGCCTGCGCGCGCTGAAAAGAGGGTGTATGCAAGTGCAGCGTCGGTGTTCAAATCGTTCACATAAATTTTGCTTTGTCGCCGCGCATCAATGGCCGCACTCAAACCCGTCGCATGCGTCCATTTGGATTCTATGTAGATTGAGCTGGCGGGTACGCCCGGTAATTTATTTCCTGCGGGCACCACCGTGCTGGGTGCAACGCACGGTGCAGAGACACAGGTCTTGAACGCATCGTCATATTTTGCACTGAGCGCGGTGAGCGCAAGAATCAGGTCAATTTGCGCAGATGACGACGCAGCAAACGATGCCGCCACAGATGCTTCGGTGCCGCGTCGCGTGGTGCTGCCTGCGTTTTGAAACGTCGCGCGACCGCCCAAATTGGTCAGCGTGACAATCTCGTCACGGGTGTGGGTGTCGAAAGCTGCTACGTTAATATGCCAAAAGCCGTCGCGATATTTCGCGCCAATCTCGGTGCTGTCGCTCACCGCCGGTTTCAGATCAAAATTCAATCCGGTCGCGCCACTGGCGCGATAGCCCAATTCATTGAAGGTCGGCGTTTCGAAGCCGCGGCCCGTGCTGACGTAAATATTAAAACCTTCGATAATTTTGAGACTGGCGCCGACGGCTGGCGTAGTTTTGGTGTAGCTTGCGCGGCCGCTGTCATCCGGATTTTTACCGGCAATGATGTAGTGATCTTCGCTCACGAATCGCACATGGCTGTACCGCACCCCCGCCGTAAAAAACAGGTTGGGCGATACTTTGAATTCAGACTGCGCATACGCATCCTGATTGCGCACATTGTTTTGCTCATCGCGCCGCAAATTGCCGGTTACACCTAGCGTGGCGTTGGCACCGACCCCAACAAAATTTTCATATCCGCGACGTGCTTCATCGAGCGAATCGATGGTCGTGCCGATAATCACGCTGCCCCACTCCGGCGTATATAGGTAGCGCGCATCGAGGCCCGAATAAGGCCGAGAAAAAGCGATCACGCCGCCAGGTTGCGTGGCATTTAATTGAACGGCAACCGGAATGCTTTGCCATTGCGTCACATTGCGTGACCCGGCGTAAACCACCGCTTCAAGTGCATGCTGCGCCGAAAACGCATGCTCGACCCGCAGCCCGGCCTGATCCTGACGGGTGGTTTTGCGGGTATTAAACAGCAGCGCAGACGGCGTTGTCTGATCGGGATTCGCATCAAATTCGGCGCGTGAAAGCCCCAGCGCATCGTCGGCGCTGATGCTCACGCTGTTGATTAACAAAGTAAGTTTCGTGTTTTCAATTTGTTTGGTAAATTTAATCTGTCCCTGCGTTTTGCTGGCGCTGCTATGCGGTCGCGAACCGTCAGTGTGGAATTCGGATGCGTCTGCAACAGTTCCCAAGCCGTTATCAAATTGCCCGCTGGCTCGGGTTCCTGCCCGCCAAGTGTGGTTGCTGCCTAGCGCCAGCGACAAAACACCCGTAGGCGACTTGGACGCCGCCTCGGTAAAAATTTGAATCACGCCGCCTGATGCATTGCCATAGAGCGCTGAAAATGGGCCCCGTAATACTTCCACTCGTTCAGCACTTGATAGTACGAAATGTGAAACCTGACCCTGTCCGTCCGGCTGTGATGCGGGAATGCCATCGGTGAACAATCTGATGCCACGCACCCCAAAACTGGCCCGCCCACCAAATCCGCGCGAGGAAATTTGTAAATCTTGCGCGTAATTGCCGCGATTTTGCACGTTGATACCGGGCACGCGTTGCAGAGATTCCGATAAGTTAACTTGCAGGGTTTGATCACGCATTGCATCCTTGTCGACGGTATCGATGGCCATCGGTATATTTTGCGGATCCTGGCCGATGCGGGTGCCAGTGACCACCATTGGCGCAAGTTGTTGCGCGTAAACAGGAGCCGACAAATTGGGGATGATGAAAATCAGAAGTGACGCGACCGTAAGCCAGCCTAACTTGCGGTTACGTTGAGTGGCGATCAAGAGAAGGCCTTCAATCATTGGGGTCACGCTGCTTATGGGCAATGTCATGAAGGATTTTGTAAATGTTTTTGTGGGTCGGGGCACGGCATTTTCCGGTTAAATTCGATGTGTTTCGGTGTTACAAAATGATGCAAAGCAAGGCTCAAAGCACTTGTTAGGGCAATATAGGATGACTTTGAGCTAAAAAACGAATGCATGCCTGCAGATGAATCAATTGGAATATCAATGGTCTTACATAATTAAACCCGTTTTGCTCGCGTGACGAGCGCCCGCTTGAGTTTTATAATAGAAGAAATTTTAACGTTTCAACGTGATCCAGCGTTTTTCGCTTTTACGTCCACTTCACTTACGGTATTGCCATGAAACAAATTTCTTTATTGCTAATGTTGTTGGTCGCCGCCAGCGCACCTCAGGTTGCGCAAGCTCAATCAGCACCTGCGGCGGCCGGACTAAGGCCATCTAAAACTGAGTCCGCGCAAACACCGCCCAACAAAGTTGACCCAGACTTGGCGGAAAGTCTGGCGGCGAGCGTAGCAGCTAAAACCAAACTATCACGCCGAGCGCAAGCTAGCGAAGGCAGGGTTAGCGGAGACTATTTATTTCAATATCTGATGTCGGAAATCGCCGGGCAGCGCGGCAACGGCGCGGCGGCCTCCAGTGGCTTGTTTGATCTTGCGAAGCGAACCAACGACCCTCGCGTCGCGCGGCGCGCAGTTGAATTGGCGTTCCAGTCGCGCCAGTTTGATCAGGCGCTTGAATCCGCCACCCTGTGGGCGGAGCTTGAGCCTGAATCGCCAATGGCGCGTCAGGCGCTTGGCGTTATCGCCGCCAATCAGGGTAGCTTGCAAACCGCCACTGCCACGTTCACACGGATGCTCGCTGAACCGGGTAAGGCTTCAACACTTTTCTTGCAGCTGCCGACGATGCTGTCCCGTGCGGGCAGTGCCGGTGCGGCAAATGGTTTAGCAGGCGCTGGCACGGCGTCTGGCAAAGCTTCAAGCCAAGGCATCAGCCCGGCGGACCGCGTCAAGATCGCCGCTATTGTTCGTGAGCTTGCCAAGCCGTACCCGGAATTGCCTGAATCGCACTATGCGGTGGCACAAAGCGCATTGGTAGCAGGCGAAACCAAAACTGCGCTGGTTGCGATCAATGAGGCGGAACGCCTTAAACCCGCTTGGCCGCAGGCAGCCATTCTGAAGGCGCAAATATTGCGCGAAACGTCTGAAGAGTCTGCGGTTACATACCTGCAGGAATTTTTGAAAGCGAATCCCGACGCAAATGACGCGCGGCTCGCCTATGCGCGTTTGCTGGTCGCGCAGAAATCCTATCTGTTGGCTCGCGAAGAGTTCCGTAAAGCGAATGTGGGTAACACCACTGATCCTGAAATCCCGTATTCGATAGGCCTTATTTCGCAGCAGATAGAAGACTTTGCCGAGGCTGAGAAACAGTTCCAGCGCACTCTGCAATTAAAGCCGCGCGACCCTAATCCGATCTTGTTTAACCTCGGTCTGGTGGCCGAAGCGCGCAAAGATCGGGACGGTGCGATTGCTTATTACGGCCAAATAGCTGATGGCGAATATTTTGTCAGCGCAAAATTGAAAATCGCCAACCTGATTGCGAAACGCGATGGTCTTGATTCTGGCCGCAAATTTTTACAGGAGGCTCGCGAAGCCCAGGGTGCAGACGATGGCGCTCTGGGCATGCGTACCCAGCTGATTCAGGCTGAAGCGCAATTGCTGCGGGAGGCTAAAGCATTCAAAGAGGCGTTTAATCTGTTATCCGGTGCGGTGGAGACTAACCCGGACAGTGCGGATATTTTGTACGATCGCGCGATGATTGCAGAGAAGCTCGATAAATTCGATATTTTGGAAAACGATCTCCGCCGCGTGATTGTGCTCAAGCCCGATTATGCGCACGCCTACAATGCGCTTGGTTATACGCTGGCTGATCGCAACATCAAGCTGACTGAGGCTTACGAATTAATTCAGAAGGCGTTGAAGTTATCTCCGGAAGATGCCTTCATTCAGGATAGTCTGGGCTGGGTGCAATTTCGACTGGGGAAAAAGGATGACGCCTTAATGACGCTGAGAAAAGCCTACGACGCACGGCGTGATCCTGAAATCGCAGCGCATCTGGGCCAGGTGTTATATGCGTCTGGCGCGCGCGAAGAAGCGCAAAAATTATGGCGCGGCGCGTTAACCGAAAGCCCTGGCAACGAGTCGCTGATGGCCGTTGTTGAAAAGTACAAGTGATGGTTTCAGCCTTGGATTCTCTATCTGTCGGTGGAAATTTTTTATGGCGTCAGTGGGTCATGACGGCGGTGTTTTTGGGTGCAATGACAATACTTTCGGCTTGCTCGACCATGAACAGTTTGCCGCCCACCGCAAGTCCAATCCCCGATGTTGCGCGGGTGACGGCGACCGTTACCACACCGAAAGTGGCCAAACACTTTTCCATGACCGGGCGCATCAGTGTGCGCGTGGATGATCGCCTGGATAGCGCCAAAATTATATGGGAGCGAACTCAAGACGGTGAACGGCTAAAGTTTTTTAGCCCGTTCGGATCGCAATTGGCCGAAGTCGCCAGCGATAAAGATGGCGTCACCACCATGACTCAAGGCAATGTTACGGTGGCTGCGGATTCTATTGCGCAATTAACCAAGTCATTGTTGGGTGTCTCGCTGGTCACGGACGAGATTGCACGCTGGGTTCAGGGCGATGGCCTCACCGAAAATAAATCATTTGATTTTGCTTCCGCCGATGGCACCGTGTGGAGTGTGACGGCGGAGAAATTTGAGCGGGCGTCTGCCGTATCCAACTATCGCTTCGTGAGCCGCTTGAACGCGACCAAGGGCGGAACCCGGGTGCGTTTGGTGGTGGATGAGTGGAAGGCGCGGTGAATGGTGTTGAAACCAGCCATGTTTTGCCGGTATCCAGCTGGCCCGCCCCTGCGAAGCTAAATCTCTTTTTGCATGTAATTGGACGCCGGGCCGACGGTTATCATTTGCTGCAGTCTGTTTTTACGCTGATCGATTTTAGCGACAGCTTGCGTTTCCAAGTTCGTCATGACGGCGTCATTCGCCGAATGACCGATCATGGCGGCGTGGCAGAAGAAAATGATTTGGTGGTGCGGGCTGCAAAGCTGTTGAAGGAAAAATCTAAAACGGATTTTGGCTGCAATATCTGGCTCGATAAACGCATCCCGATGGGCGGTGGGCTCGGCGGTGGCAGCTCTGATGCGGCCACTACGCTGATGGCCCTCAACCAATTGTGGAATACACATTTAGAGCGCGCACAACTACAAAAAATCGGGGTCGCGTTGGGTGCAGATGTGCCGTTCTTTATTTTTGGACGCACCGCTTTTGCGGAGGGCGTCGGTGAACGCCTGACATTAGCGGACATTCCAGCCGTATGGTACGTAGTGTTAACGCCTCCGGCGGTCGTTGCGACCGCACAGATTTTTCAATCACCAGAATTGACAAGAGACTCGATCCCCCTCAAAATAGCTGACTTTTCAGCGGTTGAGCTTGTGAATTGTAAAAACGATTTACAACCGGTGGTGTTGAAAGCGTTTCCGGCGGTGGCGCAAAGTTTTGATGCGCTCAATGCGGTGAGCCAAAAATCCATTTTTGGCGCGCGCATGACGGGATCGGGGGCCTGCGTATTTGCGGCCTTTGAGCGCGAGGCGGATGCCCGCGACGCCTTCTCAGCAGCGTTGGCAACCCTCTCGTTGGAACACACTGGATTTGTCGCTCGCGGGCTGGATTGCCACCCGCTGAATGTGATGGCAGCGCGGTAGTGTAGTACGCAGTAAAACCTGAATTTTGGGGAGTCGCCAAGTGGTAAGGCACTGGATTTTGATTCCAGCATTCGTAGGTTCGATCCCTACCTCCCCAGCCAAATAAAGTGGAATGGTGTCCTCTGACTTATCGTTCAGTCGGCGTCATTTTTGTAGTGGTGCGCATTCCAACCGTGAGAATGCGGCTCACAGGCTCACATTGGCGACAAAAAATGCCTTTTGATAATTTAAGTGTTTTTGCTGGAAGTGCGAACCCGAAACTGGCACGTGAAGTGGCCAAGCTGTTGGGGACGCAACTCGGTCGCGTCAAAGTCGCCAAGTTCAGCGATGGCGAGGTGATGGTAGAAATTATGGAAAATGTGCGCGGTAAAGACGCGATCATTTTGCAGTCGACCTGTGCGCCGACCAACGACAACTTGATGGAAATTATGGTGATGGCGGATGCGTTAAAGCGCTCCAGTGCGGCGCGGATTACGGCCGCCATCCCCTACTTTGGTTATGCCAGGCAGGATCGTCGTCCGCGTTCGGCTCGCGTCGCGATTTCGGCCAAAGTGGTGGCAAATATGTTGACCGGCGCGGGCGTTGATCGTGTGCTGACAATGGATTTGCATGCTGATCAGATTCAAGGATTTTTTGACATCCCGGTCGACAATATTTACGCAACCCCGATTTTGCTGGGCGACGTATGGAAGCATGATTACCCGGATTTGATTGTCGTGTCGCCGGATGTGGGCGGGGTGGTTCGCGCCAGAGCGATTGCGAAACAGCTGGATGCGGAATTGGCGATTATTGATAAACGTCGCCCGCGTGCAAATGTATCGATGGTAATGAATATCATTGGCGATGTTGCGGGTCACACGTGTCTCATCATGGACGATATTGTTGATACCGCGGGCACGCTGACAGAAGCGGCAAGAGCGTTAAAAGATCGAGGTGCCAAACGTGTAGTCGCTTACTGTACCCACCCCGTTTTGTCTGGGCCCGCGTTGGAGCGTATTGAAAACTCGGAAATTGACGAGCTCGTGGTCACCGATACGATCCCATTAAAGCCAGAGGCGATGGAATGTAAAAAAATTCGCCAGATTGGTACGGCGGAATTGATGGCAGAAACGATTCGCCGCATCGCAGAAGGTGGATCGGTTAGTTCTCTGTTTACGGATTAAGTTTTTACCAAAACTGTTTTTGCGTGGCAAAAGCAGCTTTGTTTTACCGGGCAGATTGGTCGCGATTTGCTCTTTTAACGCAACACCACAGCGCCGAGCAGTAACGCAGAGCGCATATTTGGAGTCATCATGAAAACGCAATTTAAAGCAGAAACGCGCAAACTACAGGGCACCGGAGCGAGCCGCCGCCTACGTCGCGCAGAGAAAGTCCCCGGCATCGTTTATGGCGGCGGAAAAGACGCCACCGTGATCGAGCTTGATCACAACGAAATTTTCCACAAATTGCGTCAGGAAGCATTTCACGCTTCCATCCTCAGTATGGAGCTTGACGGCAAAGCAGAAAAAGTTTTGTTGCGCGACGTACAAATGCATGCGTTTAAAAACCTGGTACAACACGTTGATTTTCAGCGCGTCGCGGAAGACAAGAAAATCCAGATGAAAGTGCCCTTGCATTTCATTAACGCAGATATTTGCCCTGGCGTAAAGGTTTCCAGCGGAAATGTTTCGCACATCATTAACGAAATCAACATCACGTGTTTGCCAAAAGATTTGCCCAAATTCGTTGAGGTTGATCTTAAAGATTTGGCCGCCGGCCATTCGATCCATATCTCAAATCTGGTCATGCCTGCCGGTGTGACCGCCGTGGTAAAACGTGGCGATGACCCGGCCGTTGCAGCCATCACCATTCCACGTGCCGTAGCGGCTGAAGAAGACGCCAAGCCGACTGTGGCAGCCGCAGATGTTCCGGCTGCCAACCAGAAGGCGAAGGAGGAGGAGAAGAAGGACGACAAAGGCGGCAAAGATAAAAAGTAAAGCCCCTTGCTGTCTCGTTTTATGTTGGGAATGCCCGCTGCCCACAAGGCTGGTGGGCATTTTTATTTGATCGCTCAAATGTCGCGTTTGCGTAAAATCCGCCTACTTTTGACCGGCGCTAGTCAGGTAAAAACCGGTGGCGGAGCCACTCGATTTTTTGGTTAGCGCAAAACCGCACTGTATCCGTGAACTCTCCGATTAAATTAGTTGTTGGCCTGGGCAATCCGGGGCGTGAATATGAACAGACTCGCCATAACGCGGGTTTCTGGTTCGTGGATTTGTTGGCGCGCTCGATTGGCGCCTCGTTTAATAAAGAATCAAAATTCCACGGTGACGTTGCAAAATCAGGTGGAATTTGGCTGGTAAAACCAACCACCTTTATGAATCGTTCCGGCCAATCGGTGGGCGCGCTGGCGAAGTTTTATCAGATTAATCCCGATGAAATTCTCGTTGCGCATGACGAAATGGATTTACCGTCCGGCGGCGTGAAAATGAAAATCGGCGGCGCCGCGGGCAGCAATGGCATCAAGGACATCGTCGCGCATTTGGGCACGCGAGATTTTTGGCGGTTGCGCATCGGCATCGGCCATCCGCGTGAGCTTGCAGGAAAACTGGGTGTCAATATGGAGCGGCCGGAAGTCGTGGATTATGTGCTGCATTGTCCGGATGTAATGGACAAGCGCGCGATTGATGAGGCAATGGATAAATCACTCGATTGCTGGCCGTTGATGGCGAAAGGCGATATGGAAACGGCGATGTTGAAATTGCATACCAAGCCGCCCGAGGTGAAACCTGTAAAGCCTGCAGCCAACAAATAAATGTCGTCGTTGTAGTCACAAAAAATACACCGACTGTAAAGATTTAACCAAAGGATTCAAATAATGAAATGCGGCATCGTCGGCCTTCCTAATGTGGGCAAATCAACACTTTTTAACGCGCTCACCAAAGCAGGCATCGCAGCGGAGAATTACCCGTTTTGCACCATCGAGCCCAATATCGGCATCGTCGAAGTGCCCGATGCGCGCATGGCGCAATTGTCGGCGATCGTGAGCCCACAAAAAATCCAGCCAGCGATTGTCGAGTTTGTCGACATCGCTGGCTTGGTCGCAGGCGCATCCAAAGGCGAGGGGCTGGGCAATCAATTTCTGGCCACGATTCGCGAGACCGATGCGATTTCACATGTGGTGCGCTGCTTTGATGATCCGAATGTGATCCACGTCGCGGGTAGGGTTGACCCGTTATCCGACATCGCTGTAATCGATACCGAACTCGCCCTGGCCGACATGGGTACTGGCGAAAAAGCGCTGCACCGCTTCAACAAGGTGGCCCGTGCCGGTGATAAAGAAGCGATCAAAATGGTTGCGATTTTAGAGCCGATCATGAAGCATCTCGATCAGGGCAATCCAGTGCGCAGCATGGGTTTGGACAAAGATCAAATGGCGCTGATCAAGCCGCTGTGCTTCATCACTGCCAAGCCGGTTTTGTACGTGGCCAACGTGATTGAAGGCGGCTTCGAAAATAATCCACTGCTTGATTTAGTCAAAGCCCACGCCGCCAAAGAGAACGCGCCCGTCACGGCCATTTGCGCAAAGATCGAAGCCGAAATTGCGGATCTGGAAGATGAAGATAAGGAAGTATTTCTAGCCGACATCGGCATGACCGAACCCGGCTTGAACCGCCTGATCCGCTCCGCTTACACCTTGCTCGGCCTGGAAACCTACTTCACGGCTGGCGTAAAAGAAGTCCGTGCCTGGACCGTCCACAAAGGCTCCACCGCTCCGCAAGCCGCTGGCGTCATCCACACCGATTTTGAACGCGGTTTCATCCGCGCGGAGGTGATTGCGTTCAACGATTACGTCACGTTAGGTGGTGAGGCAAAATCAAAAGAAGCGGGGAAAATGCGGCTGGAGGGGAAGGAATATATTGTTAAGGATGGCGATGTGATGCACTTCAGGTTTAATGTCTAAGACCCTGTTTAGAAAGTTGAAACACTAGCACTGGCCGGCGTTATGAGTCATTTTTAGCTTGAAAGGCAGGCGGGGCGGGGGTTTTGATGATGCGCGCTTAGTTAGTCATTACAATGCCTTGATGGGACAATTAAATTTCTTCAAGACCAACTGGTTTCGCCTCGATCCATTCGCGGTGTTGGTGATTTTGAGCGAGGATGTCGATGAGGTCGAGTTCAAGTTTATCGCGAATAGAATGAATTTCACCTCGGTCTTTTTCCAGCTTAAAGAAACTTCTATCCACGTCCTCATCCGACGCGTTGTACAAGGCTGCCGAGTCGAGGCTGATGCGCTTTGCTTCGTTCGCTAGTTTTTCCGCTATTTCTCGACGTTTATCGATTTCGTCGAGGTAGAGTTTAGGCCGGTCGCCACCGAGTGTTCCACTGAACATGGACAAATCGTTTCTTTCGTATATCAACCGATCCGCAATTGAGTGAACGGCGCGCTCGTCAGCAATAGTTTCCTGACACGAACCGAGAAGGTCTCGAACAATGCTGCGACGAAGTGTTCCTGTGGCTGCTTTGGCGCTCTGCACTGCGGCGGCGGCAGATCTAGCGGCAACAAATATAGAAACTCCCGCGAAGATGAGTGAAAGTACTGCTACAACCACAGACAGCATAGCGATATTATCAGCTGTCATCGCCGGAATCATTTGATGTTATTCCGCACTACGGCATTCTTACTATTTTGAAATTAAGAGAGGTCGCGCTCGAATTAATAATCTCAACGATGTGTCCTTCTATAGGCACTGTTTTCGCATCTTTGGGCAGCCGGATCGCAAATGTATCGGGTGGAGCAATGATATGGAAATCTGATACGGGTGCAATAGTTGTTGCCGCATAATTACTTCTTGAGTTTGCGTTTATTACGCCAGCATTCGTTGTTCCAGAGTAGGTTCCAGTTGCTGTGGTGCTAGAGCTGCCGACAGTACTAGAAAATGGCGTTCTACTCATGGTTGTTTCATTTGTGAGAATTTGTATGTCCTTTCGAAACAATACGATCTCTCCATTAGCCTCAACGCCAGCGAAGCGTACCTCAACAAATCCTTCGTTCGTTTTCCTTCCGAACAAATCCGCTTTTCCAAATGCGTTTTGAAGATCTCGCGTTTTGTTAATACGTAAAACAACGTCTCCAACCCCTGCCATTCGTGTTTGCCCTAGAGGCTGATCGACCCTTGATGTGTGCTCAATGTTCGCGCAACCCAGCATAAAAGTTGCAATTCCAATAGAGCCAACCAGCTTTTTCATTTTCTCTCCCTCGAAATTTTGGCTAGTGTAAATATTGCAACGACTAGGGTGGAAAGCAGCGCTAATATTAAGTAAATATGAATCTCCAAACCTTACTAGCATTTCGGGCCTATTACCATCTAAGTGCCGCGTTGAAGTTAGTGTTTTACTTTAATGTCCTGTAATGCAAATGCGCTGCGGTTTGGAGTCAAAAGTGTGTCCCGACAACTAACCCTTCGGTGCCACCATCTGCTGTAACTCCCCCGACTCATACATTTCGCGCAAAATATCGGCACCGCCGACGAATTCGC
>ENA-OBIO01000706-OBIO01000706.1-metagenomes-genome-assembly--contig:-NODE-706-length-15924-cov-3.89312_pt1 | contig 15924 bp, 16 predicted proteins | sample MGYA00153383_OBIO01 | MGnify analysis MGYA00153383 | reverse complement strand
GTGGGGAGTTGTCAGCGCTCTCGGCCCCGGGGTTACCGACCTCAGTATCGGCGACCATGTCGTGCTCTCCGGGTGCCGAGTTGTGGCACCTGCCGCTATTGCCTCGCCGGTCGACCCGCACAGTGCGCGCTGGTCGCCCAGGTTGCAGCACCCCTCGGTGTGCTTCACGACGGTACAAGCAGGCTCTCGAAGGATGGCCACACGCTTCATCATTACCTCGGTGTCTCCTCCTTTGCCGAGCGCGTGGTGGTGCCCGTGTCCGGGGCGATTCGGGTGCGGACGGATGCGCCGCTCGACGTTCTTGCCCTGGTCGGCTGCGCCGTCGCTACCGGGGTTGGCGCCGTGATGAAGACCGCGAACGTGCAGCCGGAGCCACCGACGCAATCGACAGCAGCGCAACGGATGCCGTGGCCGCGTTGAGGGAGATGGTGCCGGAGGGCCTCGACTATGTCTTCGATGCCATCGGCAAGATCTCCACGACCGAACAGTCGATCGCCGCACTCGGCCTCGGAGGGGCCGCCGTGATCGTGGGACTACCGCCTACCGGACAGCACGCGCGATTCGACCCATTAGCTCTCGCCGAGGCCGACCAGCGCATCCTCGGCTCCAACTACGGATCCGTCGTTCCTCAGAGAGACATCCCCTGGCTCGTCGACCTCTATCTGAGCGGCGAGCTCGATCTCGACTCCCTGGTTTCTGCCCGCCGGCCGTTGTCTGAGGCAGCGGAGGCACTCGCGGATCTCGCCGCGGGACACGCTCTTCGCCAACTACTCGTCCCCTCGATCTGAGGTGCGGAGGGTGCCGGTACGTGTGCCGACAAGTCGAGCTAGGGGTGAACTCGATACCCGGGGGGGTATACTCGTCTCAGCGCCAAATGAGCCAGAGGAGAACCCGATGTGTAGAGCAGTAACCTGCAAGACCTGCGGAAAGACCACCTGGGCGGGATGTGGAGAGCACATCGACCAGGTCATGAAGAAGGTACCTGCTGCCGACCGCTGCCCCGGTCACGCGACAGAACCGGCACCGGCATCCTTCCTCTCTCGTCTGTTCAAGCGATAGAGGGCGCAATGGTTTCTGTGACACCGATGCGCACGGTCATCGTCGGCGGCGTGGCCGGGGGGATGTCGGCGGCCACCCGTCTGCGTCGCCTCGATGAGCACGCCGAGATTGTGGTCTTCGAGCGCGGCGGTTATGTCTCATTCGCGAACTGCGGGCTGCCCTATTTCGTCGGAGGAATCATCGCTGATCGTTCCGCTCTCTTACTGCAAACGCCGCAGTCGCTCGCCGCGCGGTTCCGTATCGAAGTGCATACGGGGCAGGAGGTGGTGACTATCGACCGGACTTCCCGGATCGTGACGGTGCGGGACGTGCACACCGGCGTTCGGCGCGCGGAACGGTACGACAACCTGGTGCTCGCCGGAGGCGCGATGACCGCCCTTGGGCGGGTGGATGACAGCATCCCGACATTCACTCTGCGCACGATCGACGACGTTGACCACATCACCGCGACCCTCGATGCGCGGTCAGATCTCGTGACGGGGACCGCAGTCGTGATCGGTGCAGGATTCATCGGGCTCGAGGCCGTGGAGAACCTCGTGCACCGGGGACTGTCGGTGGTGCTCGTGCAGCGGAACAGCCAGGTCATGTCTCCGCTCGATCCGGAGATGGCCGCCCTGGTCTTGCAGCGTCTGAAGGCTGCGGAAGTGGATGTGCGCCTCTCGACGACGGTGCTCTCCGAGAGCGATGGCCTCCTTACACTCAGCGATGGAACCACAGTGACCGCCGACCTCGTGATTTTGGCCAGCGGGGTGTATCCCGACACCTCGTTGGCACGGGATGCGGGTCTCCGCATTGGAGAGAGTGGCGGTATCTGGGTTGACGCGCAGCAGCGGACGAGCGATGAGCATGTCTTCGCTGTCGGGGATGGAACCGAAAAGACCGACGCCGTGGATGGTCGCGGCACGCTCGTGACGATGGCGGGGCTCGCTAATCGACACGGGCGCGCGGCCGCGGATACGATCGCGGGCGTACCGACGGACGCAGCACCGTCGCTGGGGACCTCGATCGTCGGCCTGTTCGACCTCACCATCGGGATGCTCGGCTGGAGTGAGCATCGCCTCGTCGCCGCTGGGCGACCGGCACGTGTCATCCACACCCACCCGGATTCGCACGCCACCTACTATCCGGGTGCGGACCAGATGCATATCAAGCTGCTCGTTGACCCTGCCACCGATGCCATTCTCGGCGCGCAGATTATCGGGGGAGCCGGTGTGGACAAGCGCATCGACATACTTGCAACCGCCATGGCCGGTGGGATCACGGCATCCGGCCTGAGCCGCCTTGAGCTCGCATATGCGCCACAGTACGGTTCGGCGAAGGACCCGATCAACCAGCTCGGGTATGTGGCCGACAATCTTGCTCACGGCACGGTGACGAGTGTGCAGTGGCACGAGCTCGATGCCGCGGTAGAGCGCGGCGAGACCCTGGTCGATGTGCGGTCCGCCGCGGAATTCGCGGTGGAAAGCATCCCGGGTGCCCTCAACATTCCGCTGGACGAACTGCGGATGCGGCTGGACGAACTGCCGGACAGCCCCCTGGTTGTGCACTGCAAGGTCGGTCAGCGCGGTCACACCGCCGCGCGGCTGCTCAGCCAGTACGGGTTCGTCGTGCGGAACCTCGACGGCGGTTACCTCACCTGGGCTGCTGGCCGCACCGCCACCGAATCCGCCCTCCAACCCGAAAGAATCACGCCATGACGGATACCGTGCAAACACCCGACGCTTCGGCCAGCCGCGCCACGGAGCAGAAGAAAATCCTCAACCGGCTGAAGCGCGCCCAGGGCCAGCTCGCTGCGGTGATCGCCGCCGTCGAAGGCGGAGGAAGCTGCACGGAGGTCGTCACCCAGCTCGCCGCAGTCTCCAGCGCGCTCGACCGAGCGGGTTTCACCATCGTGTCTAGCGCGATGCGCCACTGCATCAGCGGTGACGACGGTGAGAACACGCTGACCGTGGACGAGCTGGAGAAACTTTTCCTCACGCTCGCGTGAGTGCGCGGCCCAAACCACACCGGACCGGGATGGATGAGCCCTACCAGACTGCATGGCCCGGAATCAAGCGCCCGACGGCAGCAGGTCCGACTGTGGCGGGAAGGCCAGCCTCGGGTCGGCCATCTCCACGGTGCGCAAGCCTTCGTGACGCGCCTCCAGCTGGGCAACTACGAGGGCGGCGAGGTCCTGAAGATTCGCGACCTCGGTCGCGGTCGCGGTGCGCGGGGTGAAGTCGAGCACCGAGAGGGTGCCGATCGTCTGCCCGTCGTTTCGCTTTAACGGCACTCCAACGTAGAACCGTAAGCCGAGCGGCCCGGTGAACAGATGGTTGTCCTGCGAGCGCGGGTCGGTCTGGCCGTCTTCGATGATCACCGGCTCGGCGCGCGGAATTGTCGCCGTCCTGAGGTCGACTTCGCGGGCGATCTGCTCGACTTCCGGGCCGTAGTGCGATCGGAACCACGTGCGGTCATGGTCGACGACGCTCACTATCGAAATCGGTGCGGAAAACAGGCGGGCGGCCATCGCCGTGACACGGTGGAGGGCTTCATCGGGGATGGTGTCGAGGATCGCAGCGCGACCGCTCGAGGGGTGGGGGTCAGAAGGGTAGAAAGTGTCGGCTTCGGTGTCCTCCTGGCGGGCACTGTCGGCGATTACCACCTGCTGGAGCATCGACACGAGTTCATGGCCGACCGGTCGATGCTCGGGGTCGCGCGCGGTCATCGCCGAGAGCAGGGCGTGCCAATGCGGCGGCAGGAAATCCGGGATCACCGGGCCACGTGACAGTCGCGCCATCGCCGACTCCACCATCGACCCCGGAAATTCAATCGCGCGCGTGAAGCTCTGCAGAAGCACGAGGCCGAGTGAATAGACGTCGGTGGCGGGGGTGAGCGGCGCACCGGCAACCTGCTCGGGGCTGAGGTAGGCGGCGGTTCCGGTGGTCACGCCCTCGGCCGTCATCCGCTCGATGTCGTCAGATAACGCGATGCCGAAGTCGGTGAGCTTAGCCCGTGCGCGCGGTGCATCGCTGCCGTAGTCCACCAGAAGGATGTTGGCCGGCTTGATATCACGATGAAGAACGTTTCGTGCATGGATATATTCAAGGGCCTCCGCCATGTCGTACCCGATCTCGGCGATGTGGCGCGAAGCGATGGGGGAGACCAGGATGCGCTCGTGGAGGTTCTGCCCGGTGACGAGAGCCATCACGAGGTAACGTCGGCTGCGCCCGAAATCATCGCGATCAACGCCCGCGTCGTAGAGGCTGACGACGCCGTGATGGTCGAGGCTCGCCAGTACGGCGAGTTCGCTCTCCTGCCGGGCGGGATCGTGGGAAATCGAATCGAAGAGCTTCACGGCGACGGCGCGCCCGAGTGCTTCGTCCGTCGCTCGGTACACCGTCGCCATTCCGCCGAATCCGATGGCGGTTTCGATGCGATAACGCTCCCCGAGCAGTCGGCCGGCCATGTTTTCTGATGCTGGACCGCTCATGACACCCTCTCTCTCCGCTCAGTGTATTTACGCCGGCCTGCCCGCGACAGTTTGTGCGAAGGGGTTGACAGGAAGGAGGATTTCGGTGGGTACTGAGTGTGCAGGACCTTTGACCCTCTCACGGTCTCCTACGGGCTCGAAGCTGGAATACGACGAGAGGACCGGCGATGCACCGCGAGTCGAACCGACTGGCAAATCTCCTTCGAGGCGCTCTCACGTTTGGCCGCCGCTACCCGATCGTCACGACCACCGTTGTCGTGGGTCTGGTCGGAATGATCTTCTGGCTCGTGGGTGCCGGGGAGGTCACGCGCTGGTTGTTCAGCGTGTTCGCGATCCTCGTGGCGGCGATCGAAGCGCTGCAGATGATCAACCAACTGCGCAAGAAGATCTTCGGAATCGACGTCCTTGCCATTGTGGCAATCGTCTCGACGGTGCTGGTCGGCGAGTTCTTCGCAAGTATCATCATTGTGCTCATGGTCTCGGGGGGTAAGGCCCTCGAGGACTTTGCCCAGGGTCGGGCGCGGCGCGAACTGGACGCGCTGCTCGCGCGCGAGCCGCAGGTTGCCCACCGCACGCATCCGGGCTCCGATCAGATTGAAGACATCGCCGCAGCGGAAGTGCTCATCGGAGACACGATCCTCGTGCGGTCGGGGGAGGTCGTGCCGGTCGACGGGCGCCTGGTGTCGGCGAGTGCGGCTTTCGACGAATCATCCCTCACCGGCGAGAGTATGCCGGTGACGAGACTCGCCGGAGAAACGGTGCTCAGCGGATCCGTCAACGGTGTCACGACCAGCACCATCTCGGCCTCGGCGCTGGCCAAGGACAGCCAGTTCCAGGCCATCGTGGCGCTGGTGGAGTCGGCTTCGAGCAATCGTGCCCCGGTGGTGCGCCTCGCCGACCGTTATGCAATCCCCTTCACAGTCGTCTCGTTGCTCATCGCTGCGGTGGCGTGGATCGTCTCCGGAGACCCGGTTCGTTTCGCCGAGGTACTCGTGCTCGCCACGCCGTGCCCACTCGTGCTGGCCGCGCCGGTCGCTTTTCTGGGGGGAATGAGCCGGGCAGCCCATCGCGGAATTATCGTGAAGGGCGGCGGGGTACTCGAAACGCTCGCTCGGGTGCGCACGGCCGTCTTCGATAAGACAGGCACCCTCACCGTCGGTGCACCGACCATCACCCGGATAGTGCCCTGCGAGCCCTGGGAGGAAGCCGGGCTTCTCGCTCGGGTGGCGTCCGCAGAGCGATTCTCCTCCCACGTGCTCGCTGCCTCCCTCGTTCAGGCTGCCGAGGATCGTGGCCTTTCACTCCTCGCGACGGAGGCGGCCACAGAAGTAGCGGCGCAGGGTGTCACGGCGATCGTCGATGGCCATCACATTGCAATCGGCACTCTCGCATTCGCGGCCGGGGTGGCCCCCGGTATCGAAGCCGCCGTGCTGAATGCGGGTGAACTGGCGATCTACGTGGTAATCGACGACCGCTTCGCCGGTACGATCGTCGCGAGCGACCCGGTGCGCGAGAATGCGCGGGCGACGATCGCGCAACTCGGCGCGCTCGGAGTGCGTGAGACCGTGATGCTCACCGGCGACGCTCGCGCAACCGCGTCGCATGTCGCGTCGACGGTGGGTATCTCGCGCTTCATCGCCGACTGCCTGCCCGGTGACAAAGTCGACGCGGTGAGGGCGATCAGCGCACGGCCGGTGCTCATGGTCGGGGACGGCGTCAACGACGCTCCTGTGCTGGCCGCAGCGGATGTCGGCGTCGCGATGGGCGCGCGCGGAGCGACCGCCGCGAGCGAGTCTGCCGGTGCCGTCATCCTGCTCGATGACATCTCCGTCGTCGCTCTCGCAATCCGCATCGGGAAGGACACCGTGCGGATCGCGCTGCAGAGCATCTGGCTGGGAATCGCGCTCAGCATCGGTCTCATGCTCATCGCCACGTTCGGCGTGATTCCCGCCACCCTCGGTGCGGGAATCCAGGAGATTGTGGACCTTGCGACCATTCTGAATGCGCTCCGGGCGATCCGTCCGCACGAGCGTATTGACGTGCCCGGAACCACCGCCCTCATCCCCACACCCGCAAAGGAATTCACCCATGAATGACACAACCACCGCTGCCACCCCCACATCACCGGTGTTCACGGTGCCGGAGGGCAGTATCGTCGTCGGCCATGACGGATCCGGTGATTCCGATACCGCTCTCGCAGTCGCCTTTGACTTCGCCGGGAAGCTCGGGGTCGACATCGTGGTGGTGCGATCGTGGAGCATCGACACCGCCCCGCACGGTGCGCTCTACAACCATGGCTATGTCTCCTCGTTTGACGAGGTCACCGAAACGGTGCGAAAGATGCTTATTGCCGACACGGCGGAGATCGGCTCGCGGCATCCTGAGGTCGCCCTTCACCATCGTGCCGCCCTTGCTCAGCCGGCGCAGCTGCTCACCCAGCTCGCTGCCCCTGCGCTCATGCTCGTGGTTGGACCGCGCGGGCTCGGGGGGTTCGCTGGCCTTCTTCTCGGATCGGTCAGTAGTCAGTGCGTGCAGCTCGCTACCTGCCCGGTTCTGGTCGTACCCACCCCCAAAGATCACCCGCACGCAGATCACCCGCACGCAGATCACCCGTAGCGAAGCGAAACCGGATGCGGAGCAGAGTACCGTCAGGATGGTGACTTCGAACTCCGACCTGTTTATCCTCGCGATGGATCATCGTGACTCCCTTCTTCGAGATCTCTACGGAATCGACGGCGACCCGACCGGGGAGCAGATTGCCCGTGTCTCCGCCCATAAGGGGCTCGTATTCGACGGCTTGCTTCGGGCCATCGAGGGCGGGGTGGATATCTCCCGGGTGGCTGTGCTTGTGGACGAGCGTTACGGTGCCGACGTCGCGGTGCGGGCACGGGAGGCTGGTATCGACCTTGCGATGCCGATCGAACGCAGTGGTGAGCCGCTGTTTCTGCTCGAATACGGCACTTTCGGTGACGGGGAGTGGATGCGTCATGTCGAGGCATTTGGCCCCGACCAGGTGAAGGTGCTTGTGCGCGACAACCCGAACGGGTCCTTCAATCGGCTGCTGCAGTTCGATCGACTTGTCACGGTGTCGAATGCCATTCGGGCATCGGGGCGCAAGTTCCTGGTCGAGCTCTTGGTGCCGGCCACGCCGTCCCAGCTCGAATCAGTGGGATCCGATGCGCTGCGCTATGACACCGAATTGCGTGCCGGGCTCACGGCGCAGGTCATCGAGGAAATGCAGGACGAGGGAATAGAACCCGACATCTGGAAGGTCGAGGGTCTCGAGACGGAGCAGGATGCTCGCACCATTGTGTCCGCGGCCCGGCGCGGCGGACGGTCGAAGGTGAGTTGCATTGTGCTTGGGCGGGATTCGACACAGCAGCGGCTGGACCATTGGCTAGAGGTGGCATCCGCTGTCGATGGCTTTCGCGGCTTCGCGATCGGGCGCAGCATCTGGGAGAAGCCGCTCACCGATCACCTCGCCGGAACGGCGAGCGATGAGGAACTGGTGCAACGTGTCGCTGCGAGCTACACGCACTTCGTGCAGACCTGGGAGCGCTGACACGCGACGGTGGGCGCTACTTATTCGATGTGCAGGTATTCTGATCGGCGCTCTGGCCGGTGATCGCGGACGGAAGCGCGATCGAGGTCGGAGCCGGTGTGGCGGCAACCGATGGCGCGGCAGATCCTGAGGCAGTTGGTGCAGGGGCTGCTGGTGCAGGGGCCGGGGACGCGACGGTTGGATCGGCTACCGCGGCGCGACCGAGCTTGCCGGTGAGCGAGATTGGTTGGTCGGCCTTAAGCGCGGCGACGAGCGCCGCAGCCGGACCTGTCGAGGGTACAACCCGGTTGGGGTCGGCCGTGTCGGCGACGGTGGGGTACTGCAGGAACACGATTTTGTGAAGGTCGATTCCCTTGAGCGCAAGAGCAATCGAGACCAGGGTGGTGGGGTTGAGGGTGTCCGAAAAATGCATGTTCGACAGCGCGGAATTCGCGAGCTTGTAGAGTGTGATCGGGTTGCCAAGGACACCTTCGCCGGTGATTTTGCGGGTCAGGGCGGAGAGGAAAACTTGCTGGTTACTGATTCTGCCGAGGTCGCTTCCGTCGCCCACACCGTGGCGGCTGCGCAGGAATGAGAGCGCGGTGTCACCCACGAGGGTCTGCTGGCCCGCGGGGAGATTGAGTTGCGGGTCGGTGTAGTCATCCTTGACCGGGGTCGCCAGACACACCGTTACGCCCCCCACAGCATTTGACATGCCAGTGACACCATTGAAAGTGATGATGGCGGCGTAGGGGATCGACAGGCCGGTCATTTTCTCGACCGTCTGCACCGTGCACGAGAGGCCGCGGGCGAGAGTCGAATTGAACATTGCCGACGAGATGCCCTTGCCGCAGAGCGGGATCGAGACAAGGTCGCGGGGAAAGCTCACCACGGTGGCGCTCGAATGGTCGGCGGAAACGTGCAGAAGCATCGTGACGTCGTTATTGCCGGCGCCCGAGCTTCCGGCGAGCTCGGCCTTGGTCTGGTAACCAACTTGCGCCGTGCGAGTGTCGGAGCCAGCCAAAAGCAGATTGACCTCGCCATCGATCGGGCCAACCGCCGGCGCGGCCTTCACGCTGGGGGCTCCGGCCAGGTGAGCGAGATGAATGCCCGGCCCGCTGGCCGAGACTGCGTCGTAGACGGCGAAGGCCCCTACGGCAGCGCTGCTCACCGCGACGACGGCAACCGCAGCAGCGAGCACCTTGGCGATCGCCGCCACCGGATGCGAGGAGTGGAGTCGGCCGTGGCGGATTGGCGCAACGGAACGCGAGGACGGAGCGCCTGACCCTGAACTTCGACGACCCATGAGACCTTTCCTTCGCACGCAGCACGCGTGACATCCTAAGAAATATAACCCAACTCGCCTCAACAGACGCTGAGCAGGGCTGGCCGTCCTTAATCTCGAGCGTAAAGTGGTGGCATTCTCCCTCCACCGTCACAGAGGAGTTCGACCCATGCCAACTCATGTGAGGGTCGCGATAATCGGCTCGGGATTCGCCGGACTCGGTATGGCGATCCAGCTTGCGCGTCACGGGATCGACGACTTCCTGATCGTTGAGCGGGGCAGCGAAGTCGGGGGCACCTGGCGCGACAACACCTATCCGGGAGCCGCCTGCGACATCCGCAGCGACCTGTATTCGTTCTCTTTCGCGCCAAGGCACGACTGGAAACACCGCTACGGCAGGCAAGCCGAGATCCTCGACTATCTTCGCTCCACCGCGGACAGGTTCGGCATCCGGCCCCGCATTCGCTTCGACACCGAGCTGATGGAGGCGACCTGGGACGCTGTCGCCACGTTCTGGCGGCTGCACACCAGCACGGGGGAGTTGACCGCCTCGGTGCTCGTCTCCGCAGCTGGTCCTCTCATCGATCCGGTCTGGCCGCAGATTCCGGGCCTCGAGCAGTTCGAGGGACTGCGGTTTCATTCCTCCCGGTGGCGCCATGACCTCGACCTCGCCGACCTTCGCGTCGCGGTGATCGGCACCGGGGCGTCCGCGATCCAGTTCGTACCTGAGCTGCAGAAGACAGTCGGTTCGCTCACCGTGTTCCAGCGGACTCCCGCGTGGATCGTGCCGCGAGGGGATGCGCCAACCACGGAGCGGCGGGTCCGACTGTTCCAGCGGTTCCCGGTGCTGCAGCGTGCCTCCCGCGCCTGGAGCTTTCGGCTCGCCGAAACCCGGTTTGCGGGATTTCGAAGCAGGGCGATCGGAGGCCTGATGCAGTCCTTCGCGCGTGGGTACCTTCGACGCCAGGTGGCCGACCCGCAGTTACGCGCCAAGCTCACGCCCGACTATCGCATCGGCTGTAAGCGCATCCTCATCTCGAGCGACTTCTACCGAGCGGTGACCCGATCGAACGTCGAGCTCGTCACCGAGTCCATCACTTCGATCGATGGTCGCGAGGTCGTCACCGCCGGGGGCGCTCGGCGGGAATTCGATGTGCTCATCGGCGGTACCGGGTTCAACGCGACCGAGCCTCCGATTGCCCGGCTCGTGCGCGGAGTCGGCGGAGTCACCCTCTCCGAGGCGTGGGCTCCCCACATGGAGGCGCTGCATGGCACGACCGTGGCGGGGTTTCCCAACCTGTTCCTGCTCGTCGGACCGAACTCGGCCCTCGGCCACAACAGCATCATCTACATCATCGAAGCTCAGGTCGACTACGTGCTCAAGGCCCTCGATGCGATGTCGGCGAGTGGCGCTGCATTCGTGGTTCCGACCGCTGAGGCGCAACGCCGATATAACCAACGGGTGCAGGCCGATCTCGCGGAATCGGTCTGGGTGAGTGGCGGATGCTCGAGCTACTATCTCGACACTGGTGGCCGCAACACCACGCTGTGGCCGCATCGCGCGGCGCTATTTCGCCGGTCCGTGCGCCGCTTCGACGCGAAAGAGTACCTCCTCGAACCCGCGTCGGGCCCGGCGGAGGGCTGAACGCCACAGAACAGTGTCGCGGGAGAGGATGGAACCGTGAGCGAAACCGTGAATCCGATCGACGGCACACGAATCTCATTTGACGAACGTGGCGAAGGCCCCCCGCTCCTGCTGGTACACGGATCGGCCCTTTCGCGATCGATCTGGCGGGGATTCGGCTATCTCGCCGCACTGCAGGATCGCTACCGCGTGATCTCACTCGACCTGCGTGGACACGGTCGAAGCGGCAAGCCGCACGAGCAGTCGGCCTATCGCATGCCGCTCGTGCTTGCGGACATTCTCGCCGTGCTCGATGCCGTGGAGGCTTCGGCCGCCCATGTCTTCGGTTATTCCTTCGGAGCGCGCGCGGGATTCTCTCTCGCCGACACCCAGCCCGAACGGATGCTCTCGTTAATTTCAGCGGGAGGCACCTACCGGGCTCCCGGTGGAAGTGTGTCCGAAGTATTTTTTCCCGACTACGACGCATCCCTTGGTACCAATGGCATGCCGGGGTTTCTCGAGGGCTGGGCCAGGCACTCCGGCACCCCAATCGATCCGCAGACAGCGGCGGCCTTCCTCGCCAACGATCCACTGGCCCTGCGTGCGTACTTCCGCCAGGTGGAGCTCGAACCGGGGATAGCGGATGCCCGGCTCACGCAGCTCGAAACGCCGACCCTTCTCCTCGCCGGCACCCGGGACCACGCCCGTTACCTCGACTCCGAGCGAGCAGCCACCCTCATGCCACACGCCAGCTTCCGGGCATTGGCGGGCCGGGGCCACGGTAATACGCTTCGGCCAGCCGATGAGGTGCTGGCGGCGGTCATCCCGTTCCTTGCGTCGGTCGATACCTCACCGGATCAGGGCAGTGTGCCGATCACCACGGTGGAGTAGAACTCTTCAGAGTGCGCTATTTCCGGGATGAGCCCGTTCGCTTCGAAGACCTGTGCGGTGAGCGCGGCCTGCTCCTCGCTCGACTCCACAAACAGGTGCCCACCGCGGGCAAGCCAGTGCGGCGCGGCTTCCGCCACGCGCCGCTGCACGTCAAGGCCGTCTAACCCGCCGTCGAGCGCGACCCGCGCCTCGTAGAGCCGCGCCTCCGGGGGCATGAGGGCAAAGGCATCCGTCGGCACATAGGGGGTATTGGCGACCAGGATATCGATGCGGCTCCGGAGCGCGGGAGGCAACGGATCAAACAGGTCACCCTCGAAAACACGGGAGGGGCGGAGGTTACGGCGGGCACTGGCAACCGCCGCCGGATCAATATCGGCGGCGTACAGGTCGATACCCGGCAGCCGGGAGGCGATGGCCGCCCCGATCGCGCCAGCTCCGCAGCAGAGGTCGAGCACGACAGCATCCGGAGCTGCCATCGCCACGGCCCACTCCACCAGGAAGGCGGTTCGCTGGCGTGGAACGAACACTCCGGCATCCACGGAGATGCGCAGGCCGCTGAACTTCACCCAGCCGAGGAGGTGCTCGAGCGGAATGCCGGAGACCCGCCGCTCGACCAACTGCCGTAAATCGGCCGGGGACGATGCCGCTTCGATCAGGAGTGCAGCCTCCTCCTCGGCGAAGACGCAGCCCGCCGCGCGGAGCTCGGCAATCACGGAAGCCAGCATCCCCTCATCGTACTTATCGTGTTTTCGGTCGTTGCGCGTCACGAAGCTGTTTACGGAGCTGGATCGTCTCGAGCACTCCGGTCTCTCACACCTGTCGAGTGCAGACGTTATGGACGGCCGGGCAAGGCGGTGTTCCGAACTCATGCCCGACGGCCGTCAGGCCCTTAGGGACACCGCTCCAACTGACACGCATGATTCGCCGGAGAATCGCGGGTCTGGCCATCGTGCGCGGATCGGTCGGTTGACTGTGCGTCTCGTTCACTCTCACCGGGAGCTTCTGGAGCACGATTGTTCTCGATGGCACCCAGGCAATGAACCTCGGTCTTGCCGCAAGGTCACTTGCCGCAATTCCTGTTGCTCTAGCCGGCGGTATCGCGGTGACTCGTCGTCGTGGTGCACGGTTCTGGACGCCAACATTGGCTCTCATTGCACCCCTCACGGCTTCCTCCGCCGGGCGGTCCGTTTGATTGCCATGGTGGGGATCAGCATGGCTGTTGCGGTGAGCATCGGACTCCTCACGGCGACAATTCTTCCGGGTGCCGCACCGCTGGTCGCGATTGCTGTTGCCATCTGGGCGATCCGGACTGGTACCGCGACTGCGACCTGATCGACCAGTCTCGGATCAACCCGTCTCGGATCAACCCGTCGGGGCGCGAAATGAGGGCCACACTCGACACAGGTGTGTTGCTCACCTCGGGTGCCGCGAGCACTGCTCAGGAACGCGCAGGACTGCCTGCCCGTTGAGTATCAGCGGCAGATCTGTCCTCGGTGACGCGCACGAGCATCTTGCCGATGTTGCCTCCGTGCATGAGCCGTTGCCAGGCGTCGAAAGCGTTCTCGACACCGTCGATCACTGTCTCATCGAATACGAATGCCCCCGAGGTGACCAAGGGGGTGATCTCGCGAAAGAACTCCGGAGCATACTGCTGGTAGCTCGGGATCGTGAAGCCCTTCAGGGTGAGGCCCTTGGAGATCAGCATGGCGAGATTGCGCGGGCCGGGCTCAGCGCGCTCGGAGTTGTAGGCGCTGATGGCTCCGCAGATCGCGGCGCGGCCGCCATTGTTGAACGCGAAGATGGCTGCTTCGAGATGGTCGCCGCCCACGTTGTCGAAGTACACGTCGATTCCGTCGGGAGCGGCCTCGCGCAGCATCCGCGACACCGTGCCGTTCTTGTAGTTGAAGGCCGCGTCGAAGCCGTAGCGGCTGGTGAGCAGCGCGACCTTCTCGTCGGTGCCCGCGCTTCCGATCACCCGGGCCGCACCGCGAAGCCGTGCGATCTGACCCACCGCGGATCCGACCGCCCCGGCTGCTCCCGACACGAAGACGGTGTCGCCTGGCTTCATCTCGGCGATCACAAGAAGACCCACCCAGGCCGTGAGCGCGGTGAGGCCGAGCGCACTCAGATAGACGGATGGCGCGACGCTAGGCACTTCCTCGCGCGCGGTGAACCGACTCGCGTCGCCCTGCGCGACATCCCGCCACCCCTGGAAGTGCTGCACAAGCTGTCCCACCGCGAGATCGGGGGACCGGGACTCGATCACCCGGCCCACGGCATCCGCGTCCATCACTTGGTCGAGCGCGAAGGGCGGTACATAGGACTTCACGTCGTTCATGCGCCCGCGCATGTAGGGATCGACCGAGATGAAGAGGTTCTGTACCCGCACTTCGTTCTCAGAGAGAGGCGCAAGGTCAACGGTGACGAATCGCACATCAGTGCTGGTCGGTTCGCCAGTTGGCCGATTTGCGAGATGCCATTGGCGGCTGGAAGCAAGGGGGGTCATGAGCGTCTCCGTTGACAGCCGGCGATTGTCGTCAGCTCCTTCAGCGTACCCAACAGCGCTATGGTGGGCATACCGAACAGTCGGTTTGCGCCGCATTCCCCGTTAGGACCCCCGTGAATCGCTTCGACGGCCGCACTGCCCTCATCACCGGAGCGAGCCGCGGCATCGGGTTCGCCATCGCCAAGCGGCTCGTGGACGAGGGCGCCCGCGTGCTCATCACCGCGCGCCGCGAGGATGCCCTGCGGGAGGCGGCGGCAGAACTCGGCGCATCCGCCCTCTGGGTCGCGGGCAAAGCCGACGACGCAGACCACCGGGCGGAGGTCTTCGACCTCATCGGCCGTGAATTCGGGTTCCTCGACCACTTCGTGAGCAATGCGGGAGTGAACCCCAGTTTCGGACCGACGCTGGAGACCGAGCACTCCGCCATGGCGAAGATCCTCGAGATCAACGTGATGGCCGCCCTCGATTGGTCGCGGGATGCCGTGGCCGCAGGCATCGGCGCCCGCAACGGCTCGATCGTGAACATCGCTTCGATTGCGGGGATCTCCGCGGCGCCGGGCATCGGATTTTACGGTGTGTCGAAGGCCGCCCTGATCTCGCTCACGACGCAACTCGCCTTCGAGTTGGCGCCGGATATCCGGGTCAATGCGGTGGCTCCCGCCGTGATCAAGACCCGGTTCGCCGAGGCGCTCTACAACGGACGTGAGGCAGAGGCCGCAGCGATCTATCCGCTGGCCCGCTTGGGAGTGCCGGAGGACGTCTCCGGTGTCGTCGCCTTTCTGCTCTCCGAGGATGCGGCCTGGATCACCGGCCAGACCATCGTGATCGACGGGGGCGGATCCATCCGTCCGGTGACCTGATGTCGCCGATCACGAGCGTCAAGGATGCCGTGCGCACCGCGGCCGTCGACCTGTTCGCCCGCCACGGCTTCACCAACACCTCTGTGCAGCAGATCGTCGAGGCGGCCGGAGTCACCAAGGGCGCGATGTACCACTATTTTCGCTCAAAGGACGACCTGCTGTTCGGCATCTACGAGCATCTGCTCACGCTGCAGGGCGAGCATTTGGCGGCGATTGTCGCAACCGGCGATTCGACGGCGCAGAAGCTGCGGGCGGCGTGCATCGACGTGATCGAGACCTCGATCGAATTTATCGATGAGGGCACCGTGTTTTTCCACTCCGCACACCTGTTGCCGGTCGAGAAGCAACTCGAGGTGAAGCACCGTCGTCGTGTTTACAACGACCAGTTCGCGGCGCTGGTGGAGGCTGGCCAGCGCGAAGGCAGCTATCGCATCGACATCCCCCGAGCGGTTCTGGTGGCCAACTTCTTCAGCGACCTTCATTATCTGCCGCAGTGGTATTCGGCGGATGGACCGGAAGACGGCAGTCTCATCGCAGCCCAGCTCACCGACCTGTTTCTCGCCGGTATCTCGACGGCACCTGTTCTGTCGAAATCGGCACTGTCAACACCCTGACGAAGGAGTCATCATGGCACGACTTGAGAACACCGTCGCGATCATCACCGGTGGTGCCCGGGGAATGGGGGC
>ENA-OBIO01000702-OBIO01000702.1-metagenomes-genome-assembly--contig:-NODE-702-length-15974-cov-30.5151_pt1 | contig 15974 bp, 15 predicted proteins | sample MGYA00153383_OBIO01 | MGnify analysis MGYA00153383 | reverse complement strand
AATTTAGGATGATTACATTTACGTCCTAGAGCTTAACTACACAGAGGCTTTGACTATTTTCGGAGATGTCTATTGAATTCTCGACCCGAAAATAAACTCATCCGTTCCGGCAGTAGTTTTTTGATCTCAACTAATATCGGCGTGACAATTAGCTCAGAGCGAGCTTTTTCTGAATTAATTTCTAGCGCTAAAGGCAGATTGAATTGCAAAGTTTCTTGCAAAAAACTGCTGGGTTCTATTTCGGGGATGTCGGCAAATAAGTCAACCGTTCTAGTCAAGTTTATGCCAAAATTTGTTTTAATTTGTTCGACGCTAAATTGACTGTAGGGCATTTAACTCCGTCTCCCAAAACAATAACTTTTTTAAACATCGCAGCCGGGGCGGGTCGATCTGATTTTACCGTTTAAATTACAGATTTTAGTCAACCCGCCTCTACAAATTTTTTATCCTTCTGTTTTCGACAGGCGATCAAGCGAAATTGTTGCAGCTTGAGATACTTGAGAATTGCCGTCTTTTTCTAAATATTTCAAAGCCGAAACGCTTTTGGCACTCGGCAAATTGCCCAAAGCTTCAGCCAGCCTCTGCCGCGTCAGCCAATCTTCAGATTGAGCAAAATTGAGAATGCGATCGATCGCCCCCATATCCTTAATTTCCCCCAAAGCCGAAATCGCCGCCTGCTGGATCACCACGTGCTCGCTTTGAAGAGCTTTCAGCAGCACATCCCGAGCTCGCGGATCTTTGAGATTCCCGAGAGAAACCGCAGCACTGAAGCGCACCAGCCATTCAGTATCCTCATAAAAAGCCCGCACCAAAGCCTCAAAAGCTCTGATATCTTCCAGATAGCCCAAAGCACCCGCAGCGTCAGCGCGAATGCCATAATCCGGGTCACTTTCTAGCAATTTGACTAGAATAGGATAGCACTCTGCTGTCGGTTTGACTCCGAGAGCAAACACAGCCATCGATCGCACTTGCAAACTTTTGTCGTTCAATACCTTTTTAATCAAAGGTACAGCTTCTTCTGCCGACACGTTCCGCAAGTTAGCCAAAGCTACCATGCGATCGGCTGAATTTTCGCTTTCTAACTTGGTTGCAATTTGCTCTAAGCTTAAAATCGTCATTATGGGTAAATTTGTAGTAAAACTTTACATTTTGGTTATCTTGATTATAAATCAGTCTGAGTATAAAACTAAGCAGTAAAAACCGCCCAAGGATTTGCGATCGGTGAGATTGCCGATTAATGAGACGATTAATCTGAAGCTCAGATTAATGGAAATCATCAATTAGAAAGTCGATTATTTAAACCCGAAGCACAGGCGAGGTGTTTCTCAAATTCCCCAAAGCACAGGCCCGATCGCGTTAGCCGCCCTCTGACAACCTGCAATCAACTATGCCCTTTTACCACCCGCCCTTTTACTCCTCAGCTTTAGAACAAGCGATCGACCGCTACCCCCTAACGGCCGGGCCAGACACTTCCTTAGCAGTGGCGATCGCCCTGATGAGTCAGTTGCAAAACAGTTGTCCAAGAGTCAAAACACCTTTATCCTCAGACCGTGGGGTGATGACCGAAACGTCCCCGCCCGACAAGGTGCGAGCCCGCTGCGTGCTCGTCGTGCAGAACCAGCAAACTATTACCACAGGGAACTTATCCGAGAATCCCAGCCGCGGGCTACTAATCGGCATATTAACTCCCGCCGACCTAGTGAGGCTGATCGCTTCGGGCAAAATAGACACTCAGCAAAAAGTAGCCCTACACAAAATACCAATTTCCGAAGTGATGTCCCCGGTGTCGGTCTTCCTGACAGAATCCGACGACCAAGACGTATTCGGCGCTTTATCCTTATTTCGCCAGCACAAAATTCGCTATTTGCCGATCGTCAATCAATTGGGCCACTTGGTAGGAGTGCTGACGCGGGAAAGAATTCGCCAAGTATTGCAGCCTTCAAACATTCTCAAATTGCGGCGGGTAGCAGAATTGATGACTACGCCAATTACAGCGCCCCATAACAGCTCGCTGTTGAGCATAACTGAACTGATGTCAGAGCATCAAGTCAGTTGCGTAGTCATTACAAAAAATAAAGAATTAACAATGGAGAAGCCAAAAGATGACCATACCTCCATTTTTCACTATTCCTTTCACCAACCCCTGGGAATTCTTACCGAATACGACATCGTGCAAGCACAGTTTCTCGAACTAAATTTCGAGCAAACCCTAGCACAAAAAGTGATGAGAACTCCCCTGCAATTTCAGCAACCTTCCGATTCGCTGTGGACGGCGCACAAGCAAATGCAGCAGCAACAAGTGCAGCGGTTAGTCGTGTGCGGCGGGCGCGGAGAACTGTTGGGAATTATCACTCAAACCAGCTTGCTCAGAGTCCTCGATCCGACAGAAATGTACCGAGTTGTCAAACAGTTGCAGCAGTCAGTTTATCAACTGCAAGCCGAAAAATTGGAACTGCTGCAAAGCCGCAATGCTAAATTGGAACAGCAGGTGCGCGAACGGACTGCCAAACTCCACGAACAGGTGCAGCGCGATCGGCTATTAACTCAAATTTCCTTACGGATTCACCAATCCTTAAACCTCGAAGAAATTCTCCACGCCAGCGTCGATGAAGTCCGACAAGTTTTACACGCCGACAGAGTAGCCATCGTGCGTTTTGAGTCGAGCAATTTCGGCATTGTCGTGGCCGAATCCGTTGCCGAAAAGTGGTCTTCTATCTTAGGAGAAATCTTACCAGATAATATTTGGCAAGAATCTGCAACGGTAATCGAACAGGAAGTTTATGCCGTCCCTGACATCGACCAAGCTTGTTTGAGTACCGAAAAATATGCGCGATTCCAACAAGCGCAAATCAAAGCTTATTTGATTGTACCAATTTTGCAAGACGGCAATTTGTGGGGGATGATGTGCGTCCATCAGTGTGCAAAATCCCGGCAGTGGCAGCCTTCGGAAGTAGATTTGCTGCTGCAACTGGCAACTCAAATCGCGATCGCCATTCAGCAAGCCCAACTCTACCAGCAAGTACAAAATCTCAATACCGACCTCGAACGCCAAGTCCAAGAACGCACCGCCGAATTGCAACAAAAAGTTCACGAACTCCAGCATTTAAACGTTCTCAAAGATGAGTTTCTCAGCACAGTTTCTCACGAACTGCGGACGCCTTTAGCTAATATGAAAATGGCCATTCATATGCTGAGAATTTCTCCCACACCAGACCGACGCCAGATTTATTTACAAATTTTAGAAACAGAATGTACTAGAGAAACAGATTTGATTAATGCTTTGCTCGATTTACAGCGCCTCGAAGCAGCAGCTTGTCCGATCGAGTTCGAACCAGTAAACTTAGAAGTCTGGCTGCCTACTATCATTGACCCGTTTTACACCCGCGCTCACAACCGCCACCAGCATTTACAAGTAGAGTGCGATCGCCACCTCCCCACGATCAGTTCCAACCGCGCTAGTTTGGGACGAATTTTAGCAGAACTCCTCAACAATGCCTGCAAATATACTGCCAATGACGGCGAAATCTCTCTCAAGGTTGAGTGCAAAAATGGAGATAGGGAAGATGGAGGACAAGCGAAAAACTCGCCACAAGCAACTGCTCTTGCTGCCAAAATCCAATTTAAACTCAGCAATCAATCGTCCATTTCGATAGAGGAATTACCTCGAATTTTTGAGAAGTTTTATCGAGTTCCCAACGCCGATCCCTGGAAGCAAGGAGGTACAGGTTTGGGTTTAGCTTTAGTTCAAAAACTTGTCGAACAGTTGCAGGGAAAAATAGAAGTTGAAAGCAGGGATGGCTGGACTAATTTTACCGTCACATTTCCTACCAAACCGGATCATAATTAGTCCGCCATCAGTCGATTTTAGATTTGAGATTTGAGATTTGAGATTTGAAGAAAGCGACTCCACTGATACAGCGTATTCCAGGTTTGTGAAGTGTAGGGACAAAGGCTTTCGCCGTGTCCCTACGGGGAGCTAATATCTATTCCGGCTGCGCCGGAATGACAAGCGAGGACACGGCAGTGCCGTTTCCCTACCCCGATGAATTGTAGGGACACGGCACTGCCGTGTCCTGATTTCGGTAATATTAATAATTCCGATGCTACCGAATTTAATATAACGATAGGCGGGTGTACTTCATAAATGTGGAATCTGCTGTATCACTCTTTTTTAGGAGCTAGTTTGCGGATGTTAGATGGTACTGGTGAGAGATTCAAATATTCATTTTTATCATCAATAACTGATGATTTAGATGCTTGATACTTCCTGCCTTCGGTAGCGTGATTAGCAACTGTACCCAAGCAGGGAATGCCAAAATTTTCTAATTGACTGAAAACTTTTTTGACTACAGAAAACTTGACCTGACGAACTGCTACAACCATCAGTATTCCATCTGTGCGTGCAGCTAAGAAATTGGCATCTTTACTGTCAACCAGCGGTGGCGTATCGTAGATAACTAAGTCAAACGTTGCGTGAAGTTCTTCCATTAAATACTGCATCCCAGATGAAGCAAGTAGTCTGGCAGTACCGGGATTGGGAAGACCGGCAGTTAATACAAAAAGATTATCGATGTCGGGCGATCGCTGGATAATTTCATTTGGTTCGTGTTTATTATCCAGCAAGTTGCTCAATCCCTTGACATTAGGTACTTCCAATAGCAAATGCAGGCTGGGCGAATGCAAATTCGCGTCTACTAACAGCACTCGCTGACCCGCCAGCGCTGCCACATGAGCTAAGTTTAAAGCAACGGTAGATTTGCCTTCGCCAACTGTAGCCGAACCAACTGCCAAAGAGCTAATCGTTCGGTTTGAAGAAAGAAAGCGGATATTAGTATAAAGAGAGTCAAAAGCTTCTATAAATTCCGAATCATTTTTATTATTACCCTCTTTTCCTTCAAGATAAGCATAGACATTAGTAATAGAAGGCGGAAATTTTTTAGCATTTTTGTAAAGAGGAATTACTCCCAATAAAGGCGCGTCAACCGCATCTTTAACATCATCAGCAGTGTAGAAAATATTGCGGAATTTTTCCATGAGGATAGCCACTGCCAGACCCAACACTAGCCCCCCAAAAAGTGCCATCACCAATTTGTTGGTATTTTTAGAGGCAACTGGAATCAAATTGCCTTTAGGATCTCGCGGTATCTGGGGCTCAGAAATCATTTCCCAAGGTACTTGGCTTTGAGCTGCTTGGATGCGCAGAGTTTCCCGCTGACTTAAAAGTTGATCGCGAGTGCGGGCAGCTATTTCTAATTGCTGTTGCAGTTCATTGTAGCGGCGGGCTATACTGGGGAATTCTCTGGCTTTTTGGTTCAAATCGTTCTTAGCTTGGGCGATCGCCTGACTGCGAGCTTCTAAGACTTGAACTTGGTTAGCAGTATCAACCAATTGTTTGATCAGGCCTATGCGGATCGAATTTTGAAAATTCTGAACTTTAGAATTGGCTTGGGTGCCTACTAAATTCTGCCCCAAAATTCGCTCAGTTTGCTTGTTGAGCAAAGCTACTAAATTTTCCCGCTTGCGCTCTAAAGCTTCTACTATGGGGTTAGCAGATTTAAAACGAGCTGTTTCTACAGCAATCTGACCTTCTACTTCCTTAACCTTGGTCAGCAACTCTTTATACTGAGGTTCTTCACTTAAGGCTGAAGCGGCAATAGCTTCATTTGGTGTAAAATCTAGCTGTTTTTGCAAGTTAGCGTACAGTGTTTTCTGTTCCTGTAGCAGCCTTTGAGTTTCTAACTCTAAAGTTTCTACGGTGCGAACTTGCACCATCAATTGTGCACCTTGTTCTTTAGGATCGGTAATTTTTTGCTGCTGCTGTATCACCTGTAACTCCGACTTCAGGCCGTTTACGCGTTTGCTGAGTCCTGGAAGCTGGTCTTCAATAAACTTAACACCTTCACCAATCCGACTCTTACGTTCGTCAAGGCTGTACTTTAAATATTTCTTTTTAGTTTCTTGTAAAACAAACTCAATTAATTGAGGATTCTGCCCCATGAAGCGAACTTCCAAAATTTTAGTGATCGTCAACTCATTTTCTCCGACGCGCAAAATGACTAATCCTTTTCTAAGAATTTCCTCCGTAACTTCTGGATATTTTTTTTGAACTTTTTTCGCAATAGCCGACAGCATTTGAGGGCTCTGGAGAATTTGAAGTTGAGTTGCGTAGTCCAAACTAAAAAATTCTCGATTAGGCACTGCCCCTCCCTCCCCGCGATTGGCAAGGGCAGCGGGGTCAGTAATTCTTGCCTCCGTTGTCACGGGTTCCACTAGCATCCGAAAATCGCCTTGATATGTTTTCTTGCCTCCCTTAATCTGATAAACAACTGCACCGCCTGCTAGACCGATAATCCCAATAATGATTAGGGATTTTCGCGCTAAAGTCCTGAACAACGGCTTTAGATTCAATCCTTTCGGAGGCGCCGCGCCTGACTCTTCTCCCTCATCACCGGAAAATTGCTGCACCTGTCTGCTCTGGTTGTTAATTGGTACGAGATGCGAGTCCTGTTCTGTTTCCATATTGACCTCTTTAATATTTTTTTGGTAAAATCAGCTTTTTTTTGCGAGCCAGATGGTGGGTACTTTCACCATTGACTCAAGGATATCACAGGAGATTCTTGGTTGGTCAATACCCCTTCCTTGTAATAGTTCTCACTACTTTCACATACTATACAAAAATAACTAAATTCTTATGTTGTGTCTGCTGCTAAAGTTTTTTACTACTTGAAGAGAGAGTTGTATGCGAGTGCATTTCTGTCTGCTGTGTTGTGCTTGTATTTAGGGTTTATGGACGTTATATAACTTTTTTGGGTCGCTGAGCTTTGCCGCAGGTGATGTCATAACTTTACCAAAATTTTACAATTTGCCGTAAGACTTCAGTTGCCGATCGCGCTGGTATTGCCAGATCACCTATTATGACATTTTTATGTTCGCCGTCAACAGCAGCAGCATCTGTTAACCGATCCGCGAACTGGCCGACTAAAAATTTTGCCATTTTCCATGTAAATATAATTAGCAACATTCAGCAGATTTTGGGAGCGGCAACTAATCGAATCAATTTCCGATAAAAATCTGTCTCTTGTTTTAATTGTAAACTTTTTGACGAGCTGGATGATTGCTGGAGTTTATACAAATAATCGCGCTCAAAAGTTTATCACGAACAAATCAGAAAGTGCGAGACTGACATAAAAATTAATACTCTGTGAATTCTAAAGTCGATCGGCTATAAGAGAAAAACTCAAGCCTTCTGGGTTTGGCAACGCGGGCGGATTGCATTCGGCAATGTTATGTTTTTTCGTCAAAAAAACTGTCATCTACTTACACTAAAAAAGAAAAGGGGGAAAAAAGTTTGCAACTGATGCGATGGGTGATTGCTAGAGATATAGTCATAATTAATTGTTTGTAGTTGTCATTGGATTTTAATCAAAACTTAGTGATGAAAGTTTACTGATTTTGTGCTTTTTTCTCTCGCAGTTTCAACAAAATTTCTGCATGAACTTCGCGGGTAATCGGGTAAAAATATGTGAGAATCATACCGCAAATTAAAGCAATTGTGGGGAGTGGGCCGATCGCAACTCGAATCGCGAACAGTGCAGAATCAGGCTGTACTGGTGGCGCCTGTCCCTGAACCGTGGCAAGGAATCCAGCTCTTTCTAATGCTTGTCCTACAAACCACAAACCGATCGCCAATCCAATTTTTTGCAGCAACACCATAAACGAATAAAACACACCTTCGCGTCTTTGTCCAGTCTGCAATTCGTCGAGTTCAATCACATCCGGTATCATCGACCAAGGTACTAAATAAGCAGTCGAAACTCCGACACCTGCCATAACTGCTAACAGGTACATCTGGACTATTTGTCCTGGTTGCAAGAAAAACAGCCCGGCCTGGGCGATAATCCACAAACTCATGCCCATAAAATATACGGCTTTTTTGCCGTACTTCTGGCTGACTTGACTCCAAACAAATAGCATGGCGAGTGCAGTACCTTGAACGGCGATCGCAGTTTGGGTAAAAGCGGATGGCGGTAGTTTCATCCAGTCGATGACAAAATAAGGCAAAATAGAAGCAGTTAATTGCACACCCAGCCAAGAACAGAGATAAATTCCAATCACGTACAAAAAAGGGCGATTATTAAATGCAATGCGTAACTGTTCTTTCAGCGGCAAGGATGTGGAATTATCTTCTACTGGATTTTCTTGTAGTTGAGATAAGACGTGTTTGCGGGTTCCCAAAAAGCACCAATATAAAGGCAATACTGAAATTACTGTACAGATTGCACCTAATACTAAATATTTTTGGGCATTGTCTTTAACTAAGGCAAAGATAACTTGCGCTAAAATTAGTGATAAAATGCTGCCGCCGATCGAGAAAGTAAATCGGAAACTATTCAGGCTAGTGCGTTCGTTGTAGTCTTGGGTTAATTCTGGGGTGAGGGCGGTGTAAGGCAGGTTGACGGCGGTGTAAGCTGTGTTAAACAAAATGCCGATCGCCACATAGTACCAAAATAGTATTGTCGGATCTTTGCTAGGAACAATCCACTGCAAAAAGAAGAAGATACCAAAAGGAATTGCACCGTAAACCATCCAAGGATAGCGGCGGCCCCAGGGGTGAGATGTGCGATCGCTCAAAACCCCCACAATCGGGTCATTTATCGCATCCCAAACCTTGCCGATTAGCAAAATGTTGCTAGCAGTCCCCGCAGCCAAACCGGCGACGTTGGTAAAGAAAAACAGTAGGAAAAATACTAGAACATTCGCAGTGATTGCGGGGCCGAGATCGCCGGCACCGTAGGCTAATTTTGTTGAGAAACTGAGTTTTTTTGATTCGGGGTTGTTGGCGGCTGGTGGAGGCCCGGAAGTGTTGCTCATAAACTGTGATTTCGTGATTTTTGGGTAGTCGCAGTCTTTCCAGTAGGAGTATAACTCATGCTATGCGCTCATACTAAGTTTTTCTGTAGCGATCGGGATGAACCTTGAATTTTGGCAATTAGCACTTGGAAATTGGACATTGCGAATTGATAGATTTGTAGGGGCGGGTAAACCTGCCAATAATTGCCCCAAAACAAACAATATCACAAACCCGCCCTAACCCAACAAACAAGCCAAATTTACTAAGTTTTTCTGTAGCGATCGGGATGATTCTGAAGAGTTGGGAATTGGGAATTGGGAATTCATAGATTTGTAGGGGCGGGTAAACCTGCCAATAATTGCCCCAAAACAAACAATATCAAAAACCCGCCCCCACCCAACAAACAAGCCAAATCAACGTTCAGATTTACGGTGGGGTGGGGGCGGGTTTATCTAAATTTTAGGTCATTGTTATGTATGGTTGGTGAACCCGCCCCTACAACATTTTGATGTCAATTTTACGGTGGGTGGGGGCGGGTTTATCTAAATTTTAGGTCATTGTTATGTATGGTTGGTGAACCCGCCCCTACAACATTTTGATAATTCATTTGATATCAATAAACCCGCCCACAAACTTAAGGAAACAGTCGCGAAATCTGAACTTCTATTTCTGGAAATGCCAGCATTGACAAAACATCATCTTCATTAAATACTGTTTCTAGTCGGTAGTTTCCCTCGCACGGTTCACGAAACACATAAACTTGCCACCTATTAACATCAAGTATCCAATAATCAGCAATTCCCGCCCTAGCATAAGCTGGTGCTTTTCGCTTGCGGTCTGTTTCTAAAGTCGTGTCAGCTATTTCTATTAATAAGAAAATGTTAGCGGGTGCGGGGTGAAAATCTTGGTAGAATCGGGAGTCAATTTGTACTACAGCAATATCTGGTTCTGGTTCGGAATTTGTACTTAGGGCGATCGGATCTTGGATGCGAATTAAAGCAAGTCCTGTTAGTAGATTTCTGAGATAGTCTGCCGCACAGAGATTAGTTGCTGCGTGGGGAGGATTTTTGGCACTCATGGAAATAATTTGCCCATCAATTAATTCGACTCGTTCATCGGGATTTAGAATACGAGTTTCGATCATGCGATGGTATTCGGCTACAGTCCATAAACGTACATCTGTTGCAGTCATGGCACAATTTCGTTAGTTTTTAATACTACAAGTTTTGCTGGATAATCTCACAGCATTCAGCGACGGTTGCCCTTTCTTCCATTGCTGTGACTAGGGCTTCGTAAGCTGTTTTGTGGCTTTCGATCAGGTTTTTGGCTCGCAGCGAACTCCAGTTTTGTTTGAGTTGAATTTCGGAACTGGGACGGCGCAGTTGGGTTAAGATTGCGCTGATTTTTGTGCGGTCTTCGGCACCTCCTTGGGCACTGCCGTAAACAATTTTTTCGGCGACTATTCCGGCCATCCATACGGTACAGTATTGGTCTAAAAGTTGGGAGGAAAGAGTGCCACTTTGGAGTTGAGATGCTAATTGTTGGTCTTCAAATCGGACGCCGCCTTGGGCTGTTTGGCCTTGTTTGAAAGCTTCCCAAGCGTTGAGGGCGTAGCTGGTTATGGGAATTCCTAACAGGTGCGCGACTAGGAAGTGTCCGGCTTCATGGTGCAGGATTCGATCGCGCTTTTGTTTGGAACTTCCCCCCAGCCAATCTACTAAAATTGTACCGCCTTGACCTTGCCACTGGAAATTGTCGAGGGTGGCTAGCCCCAACAGGCAAAAAGTGGCGATCGCAGGTACGGCCTCTGACAAGTTAAATAGGGGGCCCAACAAGATTGAAACGGTGATGGCGAAGATAGAAATAGCGATAATATTCAAAGAAGTGTCTTTCATAAATTGGGAATTGGGAATTGGGAATTGGGAATTGGGAATTAGGCATCGGGCCGAAGAGCATTGGTTGAATTATTTTTTTTCCTTTTGCCTTCAGAAAGGCGAAAATCTAGATGAGCCCGATCGCACTGACCCGGAGTTTAGCCTAAAATGCCATCTTCCAGTTTGACTGAAAATTGTCGATCGGAAGCCGACTAGATTAAAAAGATATTAAAATAAGTCAAAGTCAACTAAAAGTATAATTGGAATCCTTCATGTCAGTTTTGGCAGCGATCGCAGTTTTAGGTATCCTCATTGTTGTTCACGAACTCGGCCACTTCCTGGCGGCGAGACTTCAACACATCCACGTCAACCGCTTTTCGATTGGCTTCGGCCCCGTCCTCTGGAAGTACCAAGGCCCGGAAACTGAATACGCCCTCCGCGCCTTTCCGCTGGGAGGTTTCGTGGGTTTTCCCGATGACGATCCCGAAAGCAGTATCCCTCCAAATGACCCGAATTTGCTCAAAAATCGGCCTGTGCTTGATCGGGCGATCGTCATTAGTGCAGGAGTCATTGCCAACTTAATTTTTGCTTATTTCCTGCTGGTGGTGCAATTGACCACTGTCGGCGCAGCATCCCTGAACTACCTACCGGGAGTCAAAGTCCCGGAAGTCGCGGCGGAAGTCAGTTCGGCGGCGAAACAAGCGGGAATTCGATCGGGCGACATTGTTCTGTCTGTTGACGGCAAAGAATTGGGCGCTTCGGCTGAAGCAATCAAATCTCTAGTCGCAGCAATCCAAAATAATCCAAACAAACCACTAGCATTAGAAATTCAGCGCCAAGAACAAAAATTTTCGGTGACAGTCACTCCCGAATTGGCACCGGATGGCAAGGGGCGCATTGGCGTTCAGCTAACTTCTAATGGTACTGTCGTGCGGCAGCGCGCCGGAATTGTCGAGGCGTTTACCAAAGCGGCGACAGAATTTGAGCGGATTGTAGTGCTGACTTTTCAAGGTTTCGGGCAGTTGCTTAGCAATTTCAGCCAGACTGCTGACAAGTTGTCTGGGCCTGTGGCGATTGTGGCTATTGGTGCAGGGATTGCGCGATCGGATGCAGCGAGTTTGTTTCAGTATGCTGTGCTAATTAGCATCAATTTGGCTGTGATTAATATCTTGCCTTTACCTGCTTTGGATGGCGGCCAGCTAGCTTTTCTGTTAATAGAAGGACTGCGGGGTAAACCGTTGCCTAACAAAATTCAGGAAAATGTGATGCAGACTGGTTTGGTACTGTTGCTGGGTTTGGGAATTTTCTTGATTGTTAGAGATACAGCTAATTTGGCTGGGTTCGATTTCCGAAGTCTCATGCAACAATAAATAAAGGAAAAAGGAAGAAGGCTCTTCGGCTTCGCGAGCGGGTAAAAAGAAGGAAAAAGGAAGAATTATCTCTACTTTTTCATTTTCCGATTTGCCAATATTTTCCTCTCCTTTCTCGTCCCCAGGCACAGCCTGGGGACGCAGATCCGGAGGCTCTGCCTCCTGTTTTTTCTTCCGCAAGCGAGGTAGAGCCTCTGGATATCGTTTCCCAGGCAGAGCCTGGGAACCAGTTAAAATCAGATAGAGGACACGGCAGTGCTGTTTCCCTACGCCAGATTAATTGTAGGGACACGGCACTGCCGTGTCCTGATTTCAGGTAAGATTAATTCCGATGTAACCAATCACAAATAACAAATAACCAATAATAAATGACTAAAAAGTTAAGTTTAAAAAAGCGATCGCACGAAATCTTGACTCGCCTCAAACGCCTGTATCCAGAAGCTCCTTGCACTCTCGATTACGAAACTCCGGTGCAGTTGCTGGTGGCGACAATTCTCTCGGCTCAATGCACGGATGCACGAGTTAATCTGGTGACACCCGCTTTATTTGAGCGTTTTCCCGATGCGGTGACTCTGGGAAATGCCGATTTGGAGGAATTGGAGAGTTTAGTGCGATCGACTGGTTTCTATCGGAATAAGTCTAAAAATATTAAAGGTGCTTGTTGGGCGATCGCCAATAAATTCAATAATCAAGTCCCGCAGACAATGGAATTACTATTAGAATTGCCCGGAGTTGCGCGAAAAACGGCTAATGTGGTTCTCGCTCACGCTTTTGGAATTCATATGGGCGTGACAGTCGATACTCATGTCAAACGATTGAGTCAACGGTTGGGATTGACTAAACATCCAGATCCAATTCGGATCGAACAAGATTTAATGCTATTGTTGCCGCAGCCCGATTGGGAAAATTGGTCGATTCGGTTAGTGTATCATGGTCGGGCAGTTTGTAATGCGAGAAATCCGACTTGTGAAGTTTGCGAACTTGCAGATTTGTGTCCTAATGTTGAGACGAAGAGTTTGTGAATGAGCTTTTTTAGGCGATATCTGCCATGCCAAAGAGAGGAGACTGCACGTGCCGTGTCCCTACAATGTTATTTTGGGTAGGGACACGGCACTGCCGTCTCCTAATTTCGGTTACTAATAATCCCGATGCAACCGGAAACGATATCAGTTCCAAGCCTAGCAACTATCGATCGCACAAAATGACCAGACAAACCCTAAAAATCAGATCAGTTGCTGTGTACAAATAAAAATATTTCAAACTAAAGCCATCCAAAATGACCAAAATATAGTAAAATAACAGATTGTGATTTATCCAAGGATATCAACAGAATATGGCTAAGAAGAGCATGATCCAGCGCGAAAAAAAGCGCCAAGCACTCGTAGACAAGTACGCTGACAAGCGCGCCGACTTGAAAGACCAGTTCGACCAAGCTGCGAATCAGATGGACAAAATGGCGATTCACCGTGAACTGCAAAAGCTACCCCGCAGCAGTTCGCGGACTCGCTTGCGTAACCGCTGCTGGGCCACTGGTCGTCCCAGAGGTTACTACCGTGACTTCGGCTTGTCTCGGAACATGATGCGAGAAATGGCTCACGAAGGTCTTTTACCAGGTGTAGTTAAGTCTAGCTGGTAGTAAAACGAAGGAAGAAGGAAGAAGGAAGAAGGAAGAAGGAAGAAGGAAAGCCCTTCGACTACGCTCAGGGTAGGAAGAAATCAGAAAAAAATCACAATCAATTAATCGGCAAGATTGTGTTTTAGGTTTATTCTTGTTTCCTAGTTCTGAGTTAAATTTTCCTCTTTCTTACTTCATTCGCCGCAGCATTTATCGATACCGAGACTTTCTAATAATAAATCACTGACGGCATTGGCGATCGCAAATTCGCCATAGAAGCTTTTAGAAAAATCATAGGCTTGCATTTCAGTGACGATCGCAATTACGAGGCTACCCACATCATTTTCGCCTTCCATCCGCTGGCGAACATAGATTTGGGTAGCTCTTTTCGCTATTTGCTGGTTAGCGGCTTCTGGGATAAACTCAGAGTCTAACCATGCGAGTAGTGTTTGTTGAAGCCATTCGCCCTCCTGTTCGGGATGTTTGGCTGGTGGTAAGGTGATAGCTTCGATTTGTTCTGACATGATTATTCCTAATTCCTAATTGCTAATATTGGCTGTTAACGGTGAACGGACAAACAACTGATAAATTTATGCAATATGATATACCGACAATTATACAAGGATACGCGCAAGGCTTCTTTTTGATGGCAAATGACGGTGAGGATAGTTTGGGGTGGTATTCCAGCCGTCAACGCGCGCTGATTCCCCTGGATGAAAGCTTTACCTATCCCAAGTCGCTGCGACGCCAAATCAATCAAAATCGGTTTTCGGTCGCTGTAAACCGCGATTTTGGGGCGGTGATTGAGGGTTGTGCCGATCGCGAAACTACTTGGATTTCTCGCGAGCTCAAACAGATTTACTGGGGTTTGTATGAGGCTGGTTGGGCTTACAGCTTTGAGACTTGGTGCGGGGACGAACTTGCGGGGGGAATTCTGGGATTGTCGATAGGCGGCGCGTTTATTGGCGAGTCGATGTTTTTCCGAATTCCAGAGGGTTCTAAGGTGGCGATGGTGAAGTTGGTGGAGAGATTGCGCGATCGATCTTATCTGCTTTTCGACGCTCAAATGAACAATCCTCACCTCGAAAGATTCGGGGCTTATACTGTTAAGGAGAAACAATATAATGCTCTTTTGCAAGCAGCTTTAAAGCGCAAATGTTCGTTGTTTTAACTAAATCACAGAAACCGGGGTTTTCACCAAAAAACTGCATCTCAGCCTTGAACTTAATGAAAACCCCGGTTTCTTTAGTCGGAGTCTGTAAGCCCTAGAAAATACAAGACTTGTCCTTACCCGTAGCTAAATTTTTCAACCACGCTATTCTCGTTCCCAGGCTCTGCCTGGTAACGCATTTCTAGAGGCTCTGCCTCGTCTATATTTTAGATTACAGCAACACATTGAACCTGGCTTACAGCATATATTGCCAAATCTTGGTCGGAAAGGGCGATCGCCCCTTGAATATTCTATATTGAACATTATATACTGAGAGCGTAAGCAACCAAGCACGGGAGAATCAGATGATGGACTGGTTAGTATTGTGGGGAGTACAAAACTTCGCTGGGTTTATTTTCCAAAAAATTGTGGGTGAACTCGCCAAGTCAGCACTAGAAGATTATGTAAAAGATTTTTTTAAAGACTCTATTAAAGATTTAGTAGGTTTAGCTAAAGAAAAACCCTTGAAAGTTGCTTTCGGGAAAGGAATTACAGAATTTTTATATATTGTACAGGGAGAACTAGAAGATGCAGAAATTGATAATGTTTCAATTCTACAATACCAAGATTCATTAGAAAAGTTCGTGCAAGATAAATCGGTATTACAAACTTTGGGTCAACCTTTAAGTAAAGCACTAGGAACCATTTCCACTACTGATGGGGATTTCTTTGATATTGGATTACTCGCACAAAAATGGAATGACCTCAATTTACAGCGTTTACCCGATGAGTTCAACTGGCAAAAAGTCGGTAAGCGTTATACGAAAAAAGTAACCGCGCTTGTCCGAGAATCCGATGAGTTGCGAAAATTATTAGACTCGGAAAACTTGGCAGGAATTAGAACTAGCCTGGAACAAAGTTTGCCCATTTCACCTAATTTTGACTTCATTAGGTATCAGGAAGGATTGAAAACCGCTTACGGCCAACTAAAGTTGGATAGTTTGGATACCAGCGGTTGTAATTACAGCTTGCAACTATGGAATAGACATCTCCGAAAATAGTCAAAGCCTCTGTGTAGTTAAGCTCTAGGACGTAAATGTAATCATCCTAAATT
>ENA-OBIO01000701-OBIO01000701.1-metagenomes-genome-assembly--contig:-NODE-701-length-15979-cov-2.44436_pt1 | contig 15979 bp, 17 predicted proteins | sample MGYA00153383_OBIO01 | MGnify analysis MGYA00153383 | reverse complement strand
ATCAATAAACTCACCTCTCAACCTGCCATCGCCATGTTCGCCACTTAAAGAACCATTGTATTTTTTAACCAGGGTAGCAATTTCCTGAGCAATGGTTTTAAATAATTTATTGCCTTCTTCGGTTTTTAGATTGATGATGGGCCTTAAATGAATTTCGCCTGAACCTGCATGCGCATAGTGTACTGCATGAAGTTTGTATTTTTCTAGAATTATATTAAAATCTATGAAGTTTGTATTTTTCTAGAATTATATTAAAATCTCTGATGTATGCCGGCAGGTCATTAATATCTACTGCCGTATCTTCTATTACCGGAACTGCTTTTTCATCGCCCGGTAAATTGCTCAGCAAGCCTAATCCGGCTTTGCGAAGTGTCCATATTTTTTTTGTATCTGCTCCAAATAGTAGTGGAAAATGGTAGCCCAAATTAGCTGCCCGCATATCGGCTTCTACGTTTTTACAGATATCCAAAATTTCCTCCCGCGTATCTCTTACAAATTCTATCACCAATATTGCACCGGGATCGCCCTGTACAAAAAATCGGTTTTTACTTTGCTGAATATTGTCTTTGGTACATTCTAAAATATAATGGTCTATTAATTCGCTGGCGCTTGGCTTGTATTTAAGGGCTATTAAATTTGCCCGTAAACTTTCATCAATGCTATTAAAATGTACACATAACAAGCCTGTTTCCTTTGCAGGAAGGGGAACAATATTTAATTTAATTTCTGTCATAAATGCAAGGGTTCCTTCTGAACCTGCAATTAATTCGCAAAAATTAAAATCGGGCATACCGGCAACAAAGGGAGCTTTGTCTAATAATATATCAATAGCATAACCAGTATTTCGCCGCTCAACAGATTTTTTAGGAAACTGATTTCTTATCTCCTGCTGGTTATCGTAATTACTTAAAATACTTCTTATATTTTGATAGATATTTCCTTCTAAAGTTTTAAATACTTCTTATATTTTGATAGATATTTCCTTCTAAAGTTTTGTTTTCGCATTTTAAATGAAAATCATCGGTGCTTATTTTTTTAAATTCTACTTCCGATTCATCACTTAAAATTGCTTTTACTTCCAGCAAATGTTCACGGGTACTTCTATAAATTATTGAATTTGATCCGCAAGAATTATTACCTACCATTCCACCAATCATAGCCCTGTTGGCAGTAGAAGTTTCAGGACCAAAAAATAGTCCATGTTCATGCAGAAAAAGATTTAATTCATCGCGAATAACGCCGGGCTGCACCCGAACCCATTTTTCTTCTACATTAATTTCTAATATTTTATTGAAATTTTTAGATACATCTACAATAATACCATTGCCTACAACCTGTCCGGCTAGCGATGTGCCTGCAGTGCGTGGTATTAGCGAAGTGTTATTTGTACGTGCAAATTGTATTAATTTTTTAATGTCATCTATCGTTTTCGGAATTGCAACTGCAAGCGGCATTTCTCTGTAAGCAGATGCATCGGTGGCATATAAAATACGCATGGTATCATCGGTAAAAAAATCGCCTTCCATAGTTACGGCAAGTGATTTTAACTTTTCCTTCATTTCCTCTATTTTCATTACCGTAAAAATAGCTTGTTTTAATCATTTTTTTACTTGCTGATAAGGATCTGTCAAAATAGCTTGAATTTGTTTAATGTAATGACTCTTTTTTTAAAAATTATTTAATTGACAGCAAATATTTTATGGTTATTATCCCGACAAATATTTAGTCAACAACAAAAACCTAAATATTTAGTCAACAACAAAAACCTTAGTTTAAAAACTGGTCGATTAATTTTTTGTCATTTTATTATTTAAAAGAAAATTACTATAAATAGGTATTCGTTAATGGTTGTTCAATTAATTTTGAGCATATTAATACTATCAATTTTGCAAAATTCTTTACCGGTAAAATTTTTACAATCACTTCAAAATCTTAAAAATTTTGATGAAGCTGCCTTTTTAAAAGTTCATCAATCCGGTGAACAGGTGGTATCTATTCGCTGCAATCCTGCAAAAATAAAGGCTGACCAATTATTTTTTGGCAACGAAATCAGCAAGGAGCCAATACAATGGAGCTCGCAAGGGTTTTATCTTTCGCAGCGGCCCTCGTTTACAACAGATCCTATATTTCATGCAGGCGCTTATTATGTTCAGGAGGCCAGCAGCATGTTTTTAGAAGAGGTTTTAAAACAAATTACTGATCTGCAAAAACCATTAAAAGTGTTGGACCTTTGTGCAGCGCCAGGCGGAAAATCTACCTTATTACAATCTTTAATTAATGATAAAAGTTTATTAATCAGCAACGAAATAATTAAGGGCCGGGCAAGTATTTTAGCAGAAAATATTACTAAATGGGGAGCCGAAAATGTTATCGTTACTAACAATGACCCCAAAGATTTTGAGCGGTTAAAAAATTATTTTGATGTAATTGTGGTGGATGCACCCTGCAGCGGCAGTGGTTTATTTAGAAAAGATAATGACGCCATAACAGAGTGGAGCGAACAGAATGTGCAGATGTGCAGCGAGCGTCAGCAAAAAATTTTAACCGATGTTTTGCCTGCATTAAAAGATGGAGGTAAATTAATCAGCGAGCGTCAGCAAAAAATTTTAACCGATGTTTTGCCTGCATTAAAAGATGGGGGTAAGTTAATTTATTCTACCTGCTCTTATGCTGAAATAGAGGATGAGTCTATCGTAGATTGGCTTACAGGCGATAAAACATTTAAGTCTTTACAAATTAATGTACCTGCAAATTGGAATATTGTTGAAACAATGTCTCCTCAGCAAAATGGTTATGGCTATCGTTTTTATCCTGATAAATTAAAAGGCGAAGGTTTTTTTATAGCAGCATTTATAAAGGGTGAAGCAGCAGAACAGGAGTGGCTGACTGATAAATACAAAAGTAAAAGTGAGCGCCTTGTTGTAAAAGAAATTGATAATTTAAGACCATATTTAAAGGATACCGAAAACTATTTTTTTATTAAGCAAAAGGAAGAGGTAATTGCAATGCCGCTGCACCTTGAGTTTGATTTGGCTACCATCCAGTTTGCCTTGTACATTAAAAAAGCAGGAGTAAAATTAGGCAGCATAATTCGTAATGAATTAATTCCCGATCATGAGTTGGCATTAAGTGCATTACTGCATTTAAATGTACCCCGCATTGAGGTCGATAGAGATACAGCCTTGCAATATTTACGAAGACAGGATTTTAAAATTATTACCAATTTAAGAGGTTGGGTACTTATAACGCACCAACAATTACCACTTGGGTGGATAAAAATTTTACCCAACAGAATTAATAATTATTATCCGAAAGAGTGGAGAATATTTAATAAATAAAATGCATAATGTAAAAATATAATATGTAATAAAGATTGCCGTTATACTTGTACGTATTTTATTAATGAAAAATATATTGAGGCTAATACAGGCAGCGTTAAACAATTGAATTGTGAATTAATTATTATAAAATTATTGCAATGGATACGGGTATGCATGATAATTGCCCTAAAAACATTGTGTTGCTATATGGTTTTATAGTACAACTAACCAACTTATTATCCCATCTTTGCAACGAAAATTTTTATCAAATGAAACGATTATTAGTACTATTATTTAGCATACCATTTATAACACTTGCGCAGATATCACACCTTGTGGTTGAAGGTTCATCACCTGCATTATATTTAATGCACACAGTGCAGGCAAAAGAAAATTATTACAGCATCGGACGGTTATATAACGTTAGTCCGAAAGAAATTGCCCCTTTCAATAATTTACAACTTGAAAAGGGTTTAAGTCTGCATCAAATAATTAAAGTACCCTTAACAGCAAATAATTTTTTACAAAGCGGTAATGCTGCCGCAGATGAAGTGCTGGTGCCGGTTCACCATATTTTACTACAAAAAGAAGGCTTGTACAGAGTTGGGGTAACGTACAATAAGTTGTCTTTAGAAAATTTAAAAAAATGGAATAATATAAAGGGCGAATCTGTGCCAAGAAGTAGCGGTAATCGCCAAACCAAAGGAACCTGTTTTTATAGAAGATATTCCTGTAAAAGAGCCTGTGGTAGTTACCTCAAAAAAAGCTAAACCGGTGGTAAAAGAAGTTGAGCCTGAAAAGCAAGCGGTAACAGTTGTAGCCAAAAACTTTAATGGAGGCCTATTTAAAAAAGATTACGATGTGCAGTCTAAGCGCTCTACTTCAGTTAATGAAGCAGGACCGGCAGCAACATTTAAAAGCAATAGCGGTTGGGAAGATGGTAAATATTATTGTCTGCATAACGCTGCTCCATCGGGTACTGTACTAAAAATTACCAATGTGGTTACAGGTAAAATGGTGTATGCAAAAGTGCTGGATGTAATGCCGGATATAAAGCAAAATGGTGGTTTGTTGGTGCGCCTGAGTAATGCTGCTGCGCAGGAATTGGGTGTAAGCGATGCTCGTTTTGATTGTTCGGTTTCTTATACTAAATAACAAAGAACTTTTTTACATGATATAATTTAATGTGATTAAGTTATAACCTTACCCGCCACTTGTGTTTTTAATAACTTATGGGCTTTTATTAAAGTATATTTATTTACAATTAAAATTGTTACAGCCAATTAAAATAACATTATAAAAACAGATGGCAAAAGTTTAAGGTAATTTTAAAAAACAATTAAAATTTTTTTAAAAAAAAAGCGCAAAACAATCACAAAGTTGCTTAGTTTATAATTTAATTATGTATTCTTAAATTTTCATTTGTTAAGTTAATTATTTGAAAGTTTAGAAGAGTTTACTATTATTATATGCAAAAAAAATCCCTTCGGTTTAAGAAGGGATTATAAATTATATCATATAATGCTTTATGGAAAAATTCCCAATTCAGCATAACTCGTTGCTACTTTATTAATTGCACTTACATAAGCTGCTGTGCGCATATCAGGTATTTCAGGGTTATTAAACCAAATCTCCATAATTTCCCTTGTAGCAGCAATCATAGTTTCTTCTAAACCACTGTGTACAAGATCTACTTCTTCCGGCCCGTGCATAATTAACTGTCTTTCTTTTTCGTTAACCTGTTTGCCACTCAATTCTTCTATCTGCGATAAAATATGAGTGTTTAGGTTTTCGGTAAAACGCTTTTCCATACGGCCATAACGAACATGACTTAAATTTTTAAGCCATTCAAAATAACTTACTGTTACGCCACCTGCATTAAGGTACATATCAGGTACGCAAAGAATTCCTTTTTTTATAAAAACCTCATCTGCCTCAGGTGTGCAGGGGCCATTAGCAGCTTCTCCAATTATTTTTGCTTTAACCCTTGGAGCATTTTCGCCATTAATAACATTTTCAAGTGCGGCCGGTATTAAAATATCACACTGCAATTCTAATGCATCTGTATTTTTTTCGAGGTTGGTAGCTCCGGGAAAATTTAATATTGAACCTGTTAATTTAAGCCTTCAGCATTATAAATAGCACCTTCAAATTCTGCAAGGCCTACCACTAAAGCACCATGTTCGCGAAAAAATTTGGCTGAGTGATATCCTACATTTCCTAAACCCTGTACAACAACTGTTTTACCTTCAATACCCATCGTTAATCCCTGCCTTTTCATTACTTCAGGCATATTGCACACTTCTCTAATACCAAAAAATACACCCAAACCGGTTGCTTCTTTTCTTCCTCTTACGCCACCTTGTGTAATTGGTTTTCCGGTTACGCAACCTGCTGCATCTATATCTCCGGGTTTTAATGAAGTGTAAGTATCCACTATCCAGGCCATTTCTCTTTCGCCGGTACCATAGTCAGGTGCCGGTACATCAATACCAGGACCAATAAAATTTTTCTTTACTAATTCTGATGTATACCTACGGGTAATTTTCTCCAGCTCGTACACACTATAGTTACGCGGATTAATTTTAATTCCGCCTTTTCCACCACCAAATGGTACATTAACAATAGCACACTTATAGGTCATTAAAGCTGCCAATGCCATCACTTCATCCTGATTAACAGCATCGCTAAATCGAATACCGCCTTTGCAGGGTGTTTTGTGCTGGCTATGCTGCACACGATATGCCTCCATTACTTCAATGGTTCCATTGTCTCTTTTAATGGGGAAACGCATGCTGTAAATACTATTACATGCTTTAATCTGTTCAAGGATTCCAATATCCCACTTGGTAAATAAGGCGGCTTTATCGAAGCTTTTTTCTACGCTTGCGAAAAAACTGTAAGGACGTTCTGCTGACATAATTTAGGTTTAAGTGAAGCAATCGTATGTTTCGGTAGCCCTGGCAATTTGACTACACCTTTAAAAGTTATTTAAAGGATTTTTGTTTATAAAAAATTTTATTATTAAGTATTTCAGCAAAAAAATCTTAAGGAACATAATATTTAAATTTACGTAAATATTAATTTCTTAGTCGTAATGATGTCTTTGTAATATCATTACCAAATGATTAATGCATTATAAATTTTCAATATTTGTTTGTTCTTTTTCAATCCGGCCAATTCTTTTATCAATGCCGGCAACATATAAAAAAAGGCCTGTTAGTATAGTTACACAAATTGCTGCCACCACATAAATTTTATCGTTACTACGCATAAAAGTCTCAGGTGCAACATTAGCCTGCGCCAAAACAAAATTACTTTTTAATAAAGAAGGTAAAAGAAGTAAACAGTAAATTTTATTCCGCATTAAGTATGTTTTTATCAATTATTAAATTTAGCCTGATGCTTAAAGTACTTATCCAGGTGCCAAGTAATGTCCATCCTATTACAGCAGGCCAAAATACCATTCGCATACCATTCGCATGGTACTGTCCAAATCTGCTCCATTTATACCAGGGTTTCCCTGTACTCCTTTACCTCCCGGATGTAATGATTCAACCAATCTTGGTAAAATCATTATTAAAGGGATATAAATAAAGTAAGCAAAAATATTGTACACTGCACTTACCTTAGCTCTTTTATCTAAATCAGAAACGGCGTTTCTTAGTACCAAATAGGCGAAATAAATTAATAAAGCAATAACTACAGCAATTTGCTTAGGATCGTTACTCCAGGGTTCGCCCCAGGTAAATGTTGCCCAAATAGCACCCGTTACCAAACCAAGTACTCCCATTAATATGCCCGTTTTTGCAAATGCTTCTGCATAAATATCATACTTTAAATTTGGTGTGCGCAAGTATTTTATTGAATAAACTAGCGATATACCCAACAAAATAATCTGACCAAACCACATAGGAACATGAAAAAATAAATTACGGATAGTTTCCTTCAGGTTACCTACATGCGGCACCTTTATTAAGAAACCTGCGGTAAAGGTGTACACCAATAAAATTACCGCCAAAATTTTCCACCAGCTTTTATGCATTTTTTCTATAAATAAGATTGTAAAATTAAGGAAACAGCCTGTTATTTGCTGTATATTTTATTAATATATAGGCACCATTATGCCATGTTTCATATTTTAATAACAGCAATTATGCCTGGTAGTTTACCATATTATACATATTAATTGTTTATTAAAAGGTAAAATTTTGTTCAATTAAATTTGGTAATAAATATTTTGCAGTAAAGCAAAACATTTTTCTTAGCAAATAAACATTTCTATTTTATTGAACTAAAATATTTGCTAAGTTCAACCAGCACATTTACTATTAACGATTTGCTGTTAAACCCGATATTAAAAACAAACTTAATTGGGTTAAATGCAGTTAGAGCTAATGCAATTGCTATTTAAAGTAACCACCAACACAGCGCTTTTAATTATTGATACAGCTTGTTTAATCTTTCCATAAAAATGGAAATAATATTACAGACAGCACTAATACCATTACATTAAAACCCACAATCAATAAAGTTAATTGCGTTAGTGCACCCTCTCTAAAAGCTTCCCCAAATGCTACTTTAGATAACCTGATTATTAACAGCAATTGAGGCACAATCAACGGAAAGCCTAAAATTGCCATTAAAGCCGCATTTTGTTGGGCTTTGGCGGCAATTGCAGCTAACAAAGTAAAAACAAGACTTAAACTGATGCTTCCTACGCAAACAATACCAACAAATTGAAGTGGATTAGTTAAAGGATTTTTTAATAACAAAAAAAATAAAGCAAGACTTAACAAGGTCATCAGCAGCATTAAAATAATATTATAAATTATTTTAGCAATAATAAATTCTTTGGCGCCCGCAATAGTGTAGAAATACAACATTCGGCCACGGCCTTCCTGCAAAAAACTTTTGGCTACAGCATTAACACAAACAAATAATTGAACAATCCAGAACAGCGCATTCCAAACATCGGCCGCAGGGCTATCGAGTGACAGTTTTACTAAAAAAATAGTAGACGCTACATACAATAATATTCCATAAAAGCTATGTTGCTGTCTTAATTCCAGCATCAAATCTTTTTTTAACAAAGCGTAAATTGTTCTGATCATTTGTTTTTATTTCGTCTTCTCCGGAGAAGTTTTTTTTTGCAATTTTAAATGGTTACAAGTTCTGCAACGTGGCTCGTATATATCTTTTTCTCCCAATAATACCTGGTCTGCATCTGCGGTTTTACGATAACTGATATTGGCAATATTGCCGCAAACAACACATATAGCGTGTAGTTTAGAAATATAGTCGGCAATCGCAAGCAAATTAGGCATTTGTCCAAATGGTTTACCCATATAATCCATATCCAACCCCGCAATAATTACCCGTACGCCATTGAGCGCCAACTGTTCGCATACCATACATATATCTTCATCAAAAAATTGCGCCTCGTCAATTCCAACTACATCTACCCCTTGCGAAAGTTGTAAAATGGTATTAGAATCAGGTACAGGAGTACTTTGAATAAAATTGGTATCATGACTAACAATATTTATTTTATGATACCGCATATCAATAGAAGGTTTAAATATTTCAGTTTTTAAATTGGCGATTTTTACCCGCTTTAATCTGCGTATCAATTCTTCTGTTTTGCCACTGAACATGCTGCCACAAATAACTTCTATAGATCCGCGACCGGCATTCAAATAAGGTTCAATAAACATTTATATAAATTTTAAATATTGAGTTTGTAACTTTAAAGTTCTTTCTGCAAAGTTTATCGTTTTGGCGTATTAATCAAAACTATTTTTCTTTGCAATTTTTATTACACAAATAATGGTTTTTATGGAAAGAGTGGAAACACTTTTGCAGAAGTTGCAACAGCAAATAAATGAAAAGTTGCCGCTTAGTAAATTGTTGATCACCGTGCAAATGATGCAACATGAATTAATTTATTTACAAGGCACCCTGCCCGAAGAAATAAATAATACTGTTTCTATATCAATGCCTTTGCAGGCAATTAAAACCCATATTTTACCTGAAAATAATTTACCACCTGTTCCGGAAGAAAAAACTTTAGAGTTATTGGTGGTGGATGAAGCCGAAATTGATGCTGAGCTGGAAGAACTTAAACGCAATGCCAACGCCATGCAAGGTATGAGTGCACACAGCAAACCTCCTTTGTACTTTCATCCTTCAGACGATGATATACCTACCCTTATACACCAACAAATAGATTCGCCCAAAAAAGAGATTAATGAATGGGTGCGCAATGAAATAGTATCTGTTAATGACAATTTAAAAGAAAACTCCAAAGCAGAATCAAATTACCATAGCAGAATCAAATTATAAGTTAAGTGATGAGCCTGTTAAAGACCTTAAAAAGGCAATCGGTATTAATGATCGTTTTTTATATATCAACGAATTATTCAGGGGAGATGAAGTGATGTACGAGCGCAGTATAAAAACAATTAATAGTTTTTCAATTTGGCCCGAAGCAGAATATTGGATTAAAAGAGAATTAAAAACAAAATTAGGCTGGGTAGATAACCCGATAGTAAAACAATTTGATCAATTGGTTAAAAGGCGGTTTGCATAAATATAATCCATAATTTTTTTTGAAGCCCCGCTGTTGGAATAAACATAATTTTTGGCTGCTGCTCCCGCTGCAATTAATACAGATTTATTTTTCCATAAATTATCTGCTACTTTTTCAAATTCAATTGCATTATTAATAACAATGCCTCCTCCACAATCTGTTAATTCTACAGCCTCAATAAATTTATCTATTTCCGGCCCGTAAATAACGGGCTTTCCATAAACAGCAGCTTCTAAAACATTATGCACCCCATCATCGCCAAAACCACCACCAATATAAGTTATGTCTGCATAATGGTATAACCTGCTCAGCATGCCAACATTATCAATAATAAGTACATTGCTGTTTATAATATTGCCTTCAATAAGATCACTGTAAAACACCGAGCCTGTAAATTCTTTTTGAACATCCTTTAAATTTTCAGCATCAATTTCATGCGGAGCAATTATAAATTTAATGTTAGGGTTGGCACGTACATAATGAATTAACTCTGCTTCATCATCTTCCCAGGTACTGCCTGCAACAATAATTTTACTATTACCGCAAAACGCCTTTATCAAGGGCAGGTCTTCAAATTTTTCTGCAATCTCAATAACCCTGTCAAAACGGGTATCTCCGTTTACAGTTATATTTTCTTCAACGGCAATGCTGTTTAATAAAATTTCCGAACTTTTATCCTGTAAAAACAAGTGGGTAAAACAGGGCAATACAGCTTTCCAAAAACCTCCGTACCATTTAAAAAATGGCTGATTTTCTCTAAAAATACCCGATACCAATAGCACGGGAATTTCCTGTTTTTTTAATTCCTGCAAATAATAAAACCAATATTCATATTTAACCCAAATTACAAGCGAGGGTTTAATAATATCAATAAATTTTTTAGCATTGCTTTTACTATCCATTGGTAAATAAAAAACAGCATGGGCCCCCGAATAATTTTTTTGAACAGTATATCCACTGGGAGAAAAAAATGTAAGTACTATTTTGCTTTCAGGAAATTGCTTTCTGATATTTTCAATTACGGGTCTGCCCTGTTCAAACTCTCCTAAGCTTGCACAATGCACCCAAATAATATGTTCAGCCGAAAAGTTAAGTGTTGGAAAAGTCATGCGACCCTTAAGCCATAGCTTGGCCTTTGGATTGAAAAGGGATAAAACCCTAACACCAAAAACATATAAAAATAGAAAAATGGAGTAAAAAAAATTGCTCAAGTGATATTTTAAAACAAATTTACCAGCATTTTTTTAAATTTTATTAATGATAACACTAATAAGCATCAAATTTATACTGAACGTGATTCCTTATCTTTGCCATCGAAAAAAATGACTATATGAGGCCCTTGCAAATGGTAGATACAAAGACACAATATTTTAAAATAAAGCCCGAAATAGATGCGGCCGTTTTAGGTGTAATGGAAAGTTCCATGTTTATAGGAGGTGGTATTGTAAATCAATTTGCAAAAAACTTAGCCACTTACAATGGTGTAAAATATGCTATTCCCTGTGCAAATGGTACCGATGCATTACAGATAGCAATGATGGCACTGGGCTTGCAACCTGGTGATGAAGTTATTACTCCATCATTTACCTACATAGCAACAGTAGAAGCTGCGGCCTTGTTACATTTAAAACCTGTTTTTGTAGAAGTGGATAAGCATACTTTTTGTATGGATCCCGAAGCAGTTGAAAGGGCAATTACCTCCAAAACAAGAGCCATTGTACCGGTACATTTATACGGACATGCAGTTGATATGGAGAAAATTATGGCCATAGCAAAAAAATATGATCTGTTTGTAATTGAAGATAACGCGCAGGCTATTGGTTGTGACTATACCTTTAGTGATGGGACGGTTAAAAAAACGGGAGGTATTGGTCATATTGGCTGCACATCATTTTATCCGTCTAAAAATTTGGGCGCGTTTGGAGATGGTGGTGCAATTTTTACCAATGACGATGCCCTTGCCGAAAAATTAAAGATGATTGCCGCACATGGGCAAAGCAAACGTTATTATCATGAAATGGTGGGTTGCAATTCCAGATTAGATGCAATACAGGCAGCTATACTTGATATTAAATTAACTCATTTAAACGGATACAATGCAGCCAGAAAAAAAGCTGCTGATTTTTATGGCACTGCATTTGCCGATATTTCGCAGATTACAAATAATGTTAATAGAGATGGCCTTAACCAGTATCTGTCTGACAAAGGTGTTCCATCTATGATTTATTATCCGGTTCCTTGTCATAAGCAAAAAATGTTTGCTGATTTTGGAGGCAATGATTTTTATTTACCCGTAACCGATTGGCTAACTGAAAGAGTTATTTCATTACCTATTCATACAGAATTGGACGAGGAACAACAATCATTTATTGTTGCAAACATTTTAAACTATCTAAATAAAAATTAAAATATGAAAATTGCAGTTATTGGCACAGGATACGTTGGTTTAGTTACCGGAACTTGTTTTGCAGAAACCGGTAATGAGGTAATTTGTGTAGATATTGATAAAGCAAAAGTTGATAAATTAGCATCAGGTAAAATAACCATTTACGAACCTGGTTTGGAGAAAATATTTTTAAGAAATCAAAAAGAAAACAGGCTTCATTTTACAACATCTTTAACTGATGGCATTAAAGATGCACAGGTAATTTTTTTAGCGCTGCCTACACCGCCCGGTGAAGATGGTAGTGCTGACCTGAAATATATTTTAGGTGTTGCTAAAGATTTAGGCGGGCTTATAAAAGCCGGAGATTACAAAATTATTATTGATAAAAGTACCGTGCCTGTAGGTACTGCAGATAAAGTAAGAGACGCTTTATTAAATAATGGCGGCATTAAAGGAACCTTTGATATTGTTAGCAACCCGGAGTTTTTAAGAGAAGGTGTAGCAGTAGACGATTTTATGAAACCTGATAGGGTGGTTATTGGAACATCATCAGAAAAAGCTAAAAAAGTTTTAAGCGATTTATACGGACCATTTGTAAGGCAAGGAAACCCGATTATTTTTATGGATGAAAAAAGTGCTGAACTTACAAAATATGCAGCCAACTCTTTTCTTGCCACAAAAATTACTTTTATGAATGAAATTGCACAGTTGTGCGAACTATTAGGTGCAGATGTGGATATGGTACGTAAAGGAATGGGCAGCGATGAACGTATTGGCAGACGCTTTTTGTTTCCGGGTATTGGTTATGGAGGTTCTTGTTTTCCAAAAGATGTACTAGATGCTGTAATGGAGGTTAATGAGAAACAAAAACTTCATTTGGTGCCTAAAATAAAAGCCTGGTTTAAAAATGATTTAGCCGGTAAAAAAGTTGCAATATGGGGTTTGGCCTTTAAACCAAATACCGATGATATTCGCGAAGCGCCTGCATTGTACATTATTGATGCTTTAATTGAAGCAGGTGCAACTGTTTCAACCTTTGATCCGGAAGCAATGAAAAATGTAAAGGATTTAATTGGCGATAAAATTACTTATGCAGAAAGCCAGTATGAAGCTTTGGAGGGTGCGGATTGTTTGGTTATTGCTACAGAATGGAGTGAATTCAGAACTCCGGATTTTACTAAAATAGCTGCTCTTCTAAAAAATAATGTAATTTTTGATGGTCGAAATCTTTTTGATCTGCAACAAATGCAGGACCTTGGTTTTCATTATGTAAGTATTGGCCGTAAAGAAATAAATTAAAACAATTATGAGTAACGGATGAAAAATTATTTTTCAATCCACTGCAACACGTATAAATCTTATTAATAAAAAAATTAAAATATAGTAAGTGGCTAACAAAAGAATTTTAATAACAGGCGCAGCCGGATTTTTAGGCTCTCATCTTTGCGATCGCTTTATTAAAGAAGGTTTTCATGTTATAGGCATGGATAATTTAATAACCGGCGATTTAAAAAATATTGAACATCTTTTTCCATTAAAAGAGTTTGAGTTTTACCACCATGATGTTTCTAAGTTTATTCATGTATCCGGGGAGCTTAATTATATACTTCATTTTGCTTCTCCTGCAAGCCCGATAGATTATTTAAAAATACCTATTCAAACATTAAAAGTAGGTTCATTAGGTACGCACAACTGCCTTGGTTTGGCATTTGCCAAAAAAGCGCGGATATTAGTGGCTTCCACCAGCGAAGTGTATGGCGACCCCTTGGTACATCCTCAAACAGAGGAGTATTTTGGTAACGTTAACCCGGTTGGTCCAAGAGGCGTTTATGATGAAGCAAAACGTTTTCAGGAAGCTATAACCATGGCTTACCATACCTTTCATCAGGTAGAAACAAGAATTATCAGAATATTTAACACCTACGGTCCGCGCATGAGGCTGAATGACGGTCGCGCGCTACCTGCATTTATTGGACAAGCCCTGCGAGGTGAAGACCTTACCGTTTTTGGGGATGGTAGCCAAACAAGAAGTTTTTGTTATGTAGATGATTTGGTAGATGGTATTTTTAAATTACTGATGAGTGATTATGCTTATCCTGTAAATATTGGCAACCCTGATGAAATTTCTTTACAGGATTTTGCAGAAGAAATAATAAAATTAACCGGCACAACTCAAAAAATTATTTATGAGCCATTACCGGTAAACGACCCTAACGGTACAACTCAAAAAATTATTTATGAGCCCTTGCCGGTAAACGATCCTAAACAAAGAAAACCGGATATTACAAAAGCAAAAGAATTATTAGGCTGGTCGCCAAAAGTAAATAGAGCTGAAGGTTTAAAAATTACTTACGAATATTTTAAATCTTTGTCAAAAGAAGAATTATATAAATTACCAAAAGATTTTAAATAATGTATTAATAATAATTATGATAAGTTTTAAACTCATTTTTTGCATCGGTGCAATTATTGTTTAATAAATTTTAATTATACTTAATGTGCATTTATTTTACAGGTTTCTATTACACAAATAAATGTTTTGCTAATAAATTGTAATTCATTTAAAGTATTATAATTAGTTCCAAAAAATCCTTAGATCAAATCCATACAATAGTGGGTAATCGTCGTTAAGGTTTTTAAAATAAAATTCAAATCATAAAATGTACGAACATCTATTAACCGGAAATAAAAAATTAGCAGTAATAGGGTTGGGTTATGTGGGATTGCCAATTGCTTTGGAGTTTGCGAAAAAACTAAGCGTAATTGGTTTTGATATTAATGCAGATAGGGTTGAAATGATGCGCAATAAAATTGACCCGAGTAAAGAATTAGCTGCAACTGCATTTGATGGTTGTGACATACAATTTACCAACGATCTGGAAGTTTTAAAACAAGCTGATTTTTTTATTGTAGCCGTGCCCACCCCCGTTGATGAGCACAATGTACCGGATTTGATACCGGTTAAAAAAGCCAGTGAAACTATTGGTAAGGTTATAAAAAAAGGAGATTATGTTGTTTTTGAAAGTACTGTTTACCCCGGTTGTACCGAAGAAGATTGTTTGCCTATAATTGAAAAATTAAGTGGTTTAAAAAATATTATCGATTTTAAAACTGGTTATTCTCCTGAAAGAATTAACCCTGGTGATAAGGAGCATACACTGGCAAAAATAATTAAAGTTGTTAGTGGATGCGATGCTGTAAGTTTAGAAGTAATTGCAAAAGTGTACGAACTTGTTGTAACTGCCGGTGTACATAAAGCATCAAGTATTAAAGTTGCTGAAGCTGCAAAAATTATTGAGAATACTCAACGCGATCTCAATATTTCTTTAATGAATGAGCTCTCCATTATTTTCGACAAAATGACCAGGGTTGGTTGGTGGGCATTGTATTGGGGTTGATCCTTATTATCTTACCTATAAAGCAAAAGAATTAGGGTACCATAGCCGGGTTATTTTAGCCGGAAGAGTTATTAATGATGGAATGGCAGCCTATATTGCTAAAAAAGTATTGTTGCATATTATTCAAAATGTAGGCAATGTAAAAAATGCAAGGGTTTTAATTATGGGCGCTACTTTTAAAGAAAATGTAAGCGATATCCGCAATAGTAAAGTAGCAGATGTTGTTAAGGAATTACAATCCTTTTCATTAAATGTAGATGTTACAGACCCGCATGCCAATAGC
>ENA-OBIO01000700-OBIO01000700.1-metagenomes-genome-assembly--contig:-NODE-700-length-15982-cov-27.2031_pt1 | contig 15982 bp, 11 predicted proteins | sample MGYA00153383_OBIO01 | MGnify analysis MGYA00153383 | reverse complement strand
TTTATTGATTTGCCCAAGTAATGACAGGATGACTCAAAATGCCCGATCCAAAAATATCGAGTTCATCGCCAAATGCCAGAGATTCTGTCAGGGTGGAGTTAGTTGAGTTTTTATCTTACCTTCGCAGTCTAGATATTAATGTTTTTGTTGAGGGCGATCGCCTGCGCTGCAACGCTCCCGAAGGAATTATTACACCAGAATTGCGCGCCGAAATTTCTCAGAAAAAAGCCGAAATTGTTTCATTTTTAAAAGCAGCTAATCGTACTTCTAGTTTCACTCCTACACCGATTGTTCCTATGGGGCGCGACGGAAATCTACCGCTTTCCTTTGCACAGCAGCGCTTGTGGTTTCTCGACCAATTAGTCCCGAACAATCCCTTCTATAATGTTCCCGCAGCATTGCGTTTGACAGGTTCGCTCAATTTTTCGGCGCTGCAACAAACCTTCAATGAAATTGTGCGCCGCCACGAAGCTTTACGCACGACTTTAGCAGTAGTTTCTGGGCAACCTGTTCAGAGAATAGCTGCGGCTTTCCACCTTCCGATTAATGTATTAGACTTGCGAAATTTGCCAAAGGAATCTCGACAAACTGAAGCAAACAGGCTCACCGCCCAGGAAGCTCAACGCTCTTTCAATTTGTCGAATGACTTGTTACTGCGAGTCACATTATTGCAGTTAGATGATGCCGAATATTTACTGATGCTGAATATGCACCACATTGTCTCCGATGGTTGGTCGATCGGAGTGCTAATTCAGGAATTAGGTGCGCTTTACACGGCCTTTGCTAGCGAAAAACCTTCGCCTTTACCGGCTTTATCGATCCAGTATGCTGATTTTGCAAAATGGCAGCGCGAATGGCTGCAAGGGGAAGTTTTAGAAACGCAGCTTGCTTACTGGCGGCAGCAGTTAAACGGCATTTCTATGCTAAATTTGCCTGCCGATCGGCCCAGACCAGCAATTCAAAGTTACCGAGGCAAAAGGCAATTTTTGCAACTGTCAAAACAACTGAGCGAGGCTTTGGAAACGTTGAGCCAGCTCGAAGGAGTGACGCTGTTTATGACAATGCTGGCAGCTTTTCAAACGTTGCTTTACCATTACGCGCAGCAAGAAGATATTGTGGTAGGTTCGCCGATCGCCAATCGCAACCGCAGCGAGATAGAAGTATTAATCGGGTTTTTTGTCAACAGTTTAGTGCTGCGTACAGATTTGTCGGGAAATCCAACTTTTCGAGAACTTTTAAACCGAGTCAAAGAGGTAGCATTAGGAGCTTACGCTCACCAAGATGTGCCGTTTGAGAAGTTAGTAGAAGAACTGCACCCCGATCGCGCCCTGAACCAAAATCCCTTATTTCAGGTGGCGTTTGCGCTGCAAAACGCGCCGGGGAATGGGTTAGAATTGCCAGAATTAACACTCAGCCCGCAGCAGTTAGATGTGGGTACAGCGCGGTTTGATTTGGAGTTTCATTTGTGGGAGCGATCGCCCAACAGCTCGGGAAGCAACCAATCGCCCAGCAATAAGCTGTGGGTTGATAGCTCCGAAGGTATCAGCGGCATGGTTATTTACAGCGCCGATTTATTTGATGAAGCTACGATTACCCGAATGCTCGGGCATTTTCAAACGCTGTTACAAAGCATTGTGGCAAATCCCGAACAGCGAATTGCCAACTTGCAATATTTGAGCGCAAAAGAGCGCGATCATTTGTTAGTTGAATGCAACAATACTCAGGCGGATTATCCGCAAGATTTGTGCATCCATCAGCTCTTTGAACTTCACGCCGATCGGACACCGGATGCGGTGGCGCTGGTATTTGGAGAGGAGCGAGTCACTTATGGAGAACTTAATATCCGCAGCAACCAACTAGCACGTTATTTGCAAAAAATTGGGGTTGGGGCGGAAGTTTTAGTCGGGCTTTGCTGCGGGCGATCGCTTGATCTGATCGTGGGGATGTTGGGTATCATGAAAGCGGGAGGAGCTTACTTAATTTTAGATCCGAGTTATCCTGCTGAGCGATCGAGCTTGATCGTAGAAGATGCTCAAGTGTCAGTATTGCTTACCCGCCAGGGAATAAATTCCCTGTCTAATAGCGAAAGTCGTCTAAAGACGACTGAAGGAGGACAAGTTTCCAGTCGGCTTCAGTCGACTTCAGCTATGAGCCAGGGAATTTATTCCCTGGTGGATGATGGCGAAGTGCAAAATTTAGAAACACAGTCAGATGATAAAATTCACCATCCAAGGGTTGTTTTTCTAGACACAGACTGGGAGATGATTTCCCAAGAAATCGCCGACAATCCCACCAGCGCAGCCACAGCCGAAAATCTGGTTTACGCGATTTACACATCCGGCTCCACGGGAAAGCCGAAAGGAGTGGAAATTGAGCACGGGAGCTTGTTAAATCTCGTTTTTTGGCATCAAAGAGAGTTTGGGGTGTCAGCGGGCGATCGAGCAACGCAAATTGCTGCGATCGGCTTTGATGCTTGCGGGTGGGAAATTTGGCCTTATCTCGCTGCGGGAGCTAGCATCTACTTTCCAGAAGATGACATGAGGCGAGATCCTGAAAAACTGCAAAACTGGTTAGTATCAAACGCGATCGCAATTAGCTTTTTGCCAACACCTTTAGCCGAGAAAGTTTTGCTATTAGATTGGCCTCAAACAACAGCGTTGCGAATCTTGCTCACAGGCGGCGAAAAACTGCCACAACATCCTTTAAAATCCCATCCATTTAAGCTAGTAAATAATTACGGCCCAACTGAAAACACTGTCGTCACAACTTCCGGTTATATTCCTGTAACAGAGCAAACAGACATCGCCCCGACAATTGGCCGCCCCATTGCTAACACTCAAATCTACATATTAGACAAATATTTGCAGCCAGTGGCGATCGGCGTTGTTGGCGAATTGTACATCGGCGGAAACGGACTGGCTCGCGGCTACCTCAACCGCCCCGATTTAACCGCACAACGCTTTATTGTCAATCCTTTTAAACCAAATTCAGGAGAGCGAATTTACAAAACCGGCGACTTAGTGCGCTACAGAACCGATCGCAACCTTGAATTTTTAGGACGCCTTGACGAACAAGTAAAAATTCGCGGTTTCCGCATCGAATTAGGAGAAATCGAGACAGTATTAACTCAACATCCGGGGGTGCAACAAACTGTAGCAATAGCTTCGGAAGATGGACAGGGAGATAAACGTTTAGTAGCTTATATTGCCCTGAATGCAGAATATAGCAGTGCCAGCGAAAAAAGCCAAATAATGCAATTGCAGGACGAACAGGTTTTGCAGTGGCAAATGCTCTACAATGAAACTTACAATCAACCTGCGGCAGAGTCAGATCCAACATTCAATATTGTCGGCTGGAATAGCAGTTATACCGATCGGCCAATCCCAGCAGAACAGGTGCGCGACTGGGCGAACAATCAAGCCGCCCAAATTTTAGCTTTGCAGCCTAGGCGAGTGTTAGAAATTGGGTGCGGCACAGGTTTGTTGCTGTTCCAAATTGCCCCTCGCTGCACTCAATATTGCGGCACAGACTTTTCACCAATTTCGCTCAACTATATTCAGCAGCACTTAGCAAATCAACAGTTAGTTAATGTAACGCTGCTTCAGAAAATGGCGACTGACTTTGCAGGAGTAGAGACAGCAGCTTTTGACGCGGTGATTCTCAACTCTGTCGTGCAATATTTCCCGAATATCGACTATCTCGTGCAGGTGCTAGAAGGTGCGGTGAAAGCAACTGCTCCCGGCGGCTTTATATTCATCGGAGATGTCCGCAGCTTGCCGCTGCTGGCAGCTTTTCACGCTTCGGTACAACTGTATCAAGCCGAACCTTCTCTCGCTGGCGAACAGTTGCAGCAGCGAGTACAAATGCAAATTTTTCAAGAAACAGAGTTAGTTATTGAACCAGATTTTTTTAGCGCATTAAAGCACCGCTTTCCGCAGATTTGCGGCGTAGAAATTCAATTAATTCGCGGCAGTTATCACAATGAGTTAACTGATTTTCGGTACAATGCTATTCTGCATATTGCATCTGAAACAGCACGCCCAAAATCATCGACAAAAGGGGAGTGGGACGCCGAAAAACGGCTGGATTGGTTGGATGAAAATCAGAATCTGACTGTTACTAAGGTGCAACAAATATTATTGCAAAATCCACTCGATGTTTTAAGAATTGCTAATGTGCCGAATGCGCGGGTAACGGCAGCGGTTAAAGCGGCAGAATTGCTGTCTGTTGTCGATAAATTTACCACAGCAGGTCAATTGCAGAAAGCCGTGGAAAAAGTCGAGGATTTAGGAGTAGATCCAGAGGATTGGTATGCTTTAGAAGTTCCGTATAATGTTAATATTAGTTGGTCTAATTCCGACAGTCAAGGGCGCTACGATGTAGTGTTTGCACGGGGCAAAACCAGAGATTTTGTGCCAGAAACCAGAAGCGATAACTTGCGTCCTTGGCGCTCTTATGCTAACAATCCCTTACAAGCTAAAGCAGCGCGTAAATTAGTGCCACAGTTGCAGGCTTATCTAGCAGAAAAACTGCCGGAATATATGGTTCCGTCGGCTTTTGTGGTGCTGGAGTCGCTACCGGTGACGGCTAACGGAAAGGTCGATCGCCTCGCTTTGCCTGCACCGGAACCGATTAAGTTAGAATGGGCTGGCGGTTATGTTGCGCCTCAGACTTCTACTGAGGAAGTTTTAGTGAAAATTTGGGCTGAGGTTTTGGGGATAAAGCGAGTGGGTATCCGCGACAATTTCTTTGAATTGGGAGGCCATTCGCTGCTGGCGACTCAGCTTGTTTCGAGAGTGCGAGATGCGTGCGGGGTAGAGTTGCCTTTGCGCTGCGTGTTTGAAGCGCCGACAATCGCAGAATTATCTAAGATTGTGGAGAATTTGAAAGAGAGCGATGCTAAAATTAAAGCTCCGGCTTTAGTGCCGATTTCGCGCGAGAGTCGGCGGATGAAGCTATCATCTTTTAATCGAGAAAGTAAATAAAAATGATGCTTGTTGAACGGGTGCAATTTCGATAAATATGCAGCAAGAAACAGAAGTTTTCGTCTTCCCCGCATCATTTGCTCAGCAGCGGCTTTGGTTTCTCAATCAATTAGCACCGGGCAATCCTTTCTACAATGTCTCAACAGCACTTTGCTTAACAGGTTCCCTCAACTTAATTGCCTTAGAGCAAGCCTTCAACGAAATTGTGCAGCGACACGAAACTTTGCGAACTACTTTTGCGATGTTTGAAGGGGAACTCGTACAAATTATTGCTCCTATTCTCACCATATCTCTCCCCACAATCGACTTACAAAATCTGTCGCCAACTCAGCAGGAAACCGCAGCGCTGCAACTCGCAACCGATGCAGCGCAATGCCCTTTCGATTTAGCCGCCGGGCCGTTATTCAAAGTAACGCTGCTACAACTTAGTGAAACAGAACATATATTGCTGCTGAATTTACATCATATTGTGGCTGATGGTTGGTCGATTGGAGTGCTAATTCGAGAGCTGGGAATGCTCTACACAGCATTTGTAAAAAATGAGCGATCGCACTTACCAGCACTGCCCTTGCAGTACGCCGACTTTGCAGAATGGCAGCACCAATGGTTGCAGGGCGAAGTATTAGAAACCCAGTTAGCTTATTGGCGGCAGCAGTTAAACGGAATTACCACACTCAATCTACCGACAGACAGACAAAGACCAGCCGTTCCATCCTACTGCGGCGCCAAACAATTTATAACACTATCTCCCGCTTTAACTGCCTCACTAAAGTCATTGAGCCAGCAAGAAAGCGCGACTTTATTTATCACCTTGCTAGCCGCTTTTCAAACTTTGCTGTACCGCTATACAGGACAAATAGATATTGCAGTAGGAACGCCGATCGCCAATCGCAACCAGAGCGAGATAGAAGCACTAATCGGTTTTTTTGTCAACAGTTTGGTGCTGCGTGCAGATTTATCGGGAAATCCAACTTTTCGGGAACTATTGCATCGGGTAAAAAACGTCGCAATAGCAGCCTACGCCCACCAAGATTTGCCCTTCGAGAAGTTGGTTGAGGAATTGCACCCCGATCGCGAGTTGAGCCGCAACCCCCTATTTCAACTTAGTTTCAGCCTGCAAAACACTCCTGTAGCAGCGCTAGAATTGCCGGGAATCGCTCTCAGGGCGATCGACTTTGACGCGGGAACCGCCAAGCTAGATTTAGAGTGCCACTTGTGGGAAGATGCAGGAAGTATTCAAGGGCAATTTGTGTACAGCACAGATTTATTTGATAGCGCCACAGTTGCGCGCATGGCGGGACATTTCCAAACGCTACTCCAAGCCATTGTTGCCAATCCCAAACAGTACCTCAGCGACTTGGCTTTGCTGACAGCGCCAGAATACCAGCAATTATTAATCGATTGGAATCACACTCAGAGAGATTATCCGCAAAATCAGTGTTTCCATCAGCTATTTGAAGAGCGAGTCGCGCTAACGCCCGATGCTGTCGCCGCCGTCTTTGAAAACCAGCAGTTAACCTACCGCCAACTCAATAGCCAAGCCAACCAACTTGCACATTACTTGCAGCAATTGGGAGCAGCACCAGAAGTTTTAATTGGCCTTTGTGTAGAACGTTCCTTAGATGCGATCGTCGGATTGTTAGGCATTATCAAAGCAGGCGCAGCCTACCTGCCTTTAGATCCAACTTATCCTCAAGAGCGCCTTAACTTCATGTTAGAAGATGCTCGGGTGTCGATTTTGGTAACTCAGCAGCACTTAGTAAAAAAATTGATTCAGCCGGAATCTTCAGGAGTTTTTTCAATAGTGTGTTTGGACTCCGACCGAGCAATTGTTGCCCAACAAAGCTCCCAAAACCCAACTACAAATATCATACCACAAAACCTAGCCTACGTCATCTACACATCTGGTTCAACCGGAAAACCCAAAGGCGTTTTAATCGAACATCGGGGACTCTACAACTTAGCCCTAGCTCAAATCGCAGCTTTTAACTTAAACTCAAATCACCGCATTTTGCAATTCGCCTCCCTGAGTTTTGATGCCTCAATTTTTGAGATTGTCATGGCATTGGGAACCGGAGCAACACTATACTGTGCCAAGAAAGAATCTTTGTTGCCCGGACAAACATTAATCCAATTTTTGCAGGACAATGCTATTACCCACGCTACCCTCCCGCCCTCGCTGCTAGCTGTCCTTCCAAACGCCGAACTTCCCGCACTGCAAACAATTATCTGTGCGGGCGAATCCTGTTCCCCAGATGTTGTTAAACGCTGGGCTTATGGTCACCGATTTTTTAACGCTTACGGCCCTACAGAAGCGACTGTCTGGTCAAGTTTTGCCGAAATTGACGATTCCCTGCGGGATAGCTTCGCTTCACGGCAAAAACCGCCAATCGGCCGCCCAATTGCCAACACTCAACTCTATATTTTAGATGAAAATTTACAGCCTGTACCCGTTGGAATTCCCGGTGAATTGTACATCGGCGGCAGCGGATTGGCGCGAGGCTACCTGAACCGTCCCGAATTAACCGCCCAGCGATTTATTGCTAATCCGTTTAGCCAGAAAGCAGGAGAACGAATTTATAAAACTGGTGACTTAGCTCGCTATTTTCCCGACGGTAATATTGAGTTTTTAGGCCGCACTGACGAACAGGTAAAAATTCGCGGTTATCGAATAGAATTGGGAGAGATTGAAGCGCTGCTAATTCAGCATCCAGCAGTCAAAGAAACAGCGGTGGTTGCTGAAGATGATTTTTCGGCCAACAAACGCCTAGTTGCTTATGTCGTCCCCAATCAAAATCAGACGCTTAATCCCGTGGAAATGCGGAACTTCCTGAAAGAACAACTGCCCAATTACATGATTCCCAATGCTTTTGTGGTGATGGATTTTCTGCCGCTAACTCCGAATGGAAAAATCGACCGCCTGCGCCTAAGAGCACCGGGGAATTTAACTAGCAATTCAATAGATCAAAGCTGCATTGCACCTCGCACGCCAACCGAGTCAACCCTCGCCAAAATTTGGGCCACAATCCTCAACGCAGAGCGCGTTGGCATTCGCGATAACTTCTTCGATTTGGGTGGAGATTCCCTGCTAGCAATCCGCCTTATTAATGAGATTAACCAGCAATTTGAGCGGGAGTTGCCGCTGTCTGCTCTTTTTTTAAATCCTACAATTGAAGGTTTAGCAGATTCGCTATATTCAGGAACAAATTCTCTGGAATGGTCGCCTTTAGTTGCAATTAAGCCTCACGGTAAAAATCCGCCTTTCTTCTGCGTCCATCCCATCTTTGGCGTGGTATTTCCTTATTGCGAGTTAGCATTTGTGCTAGGAGAAAATCAACCGTTTTACGGGCTGCAACCTAAAGGGATTGACGGCGAAAGTTCTCCGTTAACTAGCATTGAAGACATGGCGACTGACTACATCGCAGCCTTGCGTACCGTTCAACCAAAAGGGCCTTATTTTTTAGGAGGCTGGTCTTTTGGAGGTTTGGTTGCTTTTGAGATGGCTCAACAGTTACTCGCAGCGGGGGATAAAGTGGCTTTGCTTGCTGTGCTCGATACTTTAGCGCCTGTTTCTGTTAACAAACCTTCTTTTTGGGACGGTTGCAAGTTTATTCTGACTACTGTTTCGCGCTCTATCTGGCCTTTTGTAGTAGATTATTTTCGCTTGGTGGCTGCTGCGGGAGATGTGCAAGCTGGCGGTATTGCTGCCAAATTTCCTAAATTAAATAAGCTGCTTAATTTTGCAGCTAATTTGTTGCATGGCTGGAATTGGAAACAGGCTGTTATGGTTAGCATCCTATCTCAGGAGTCAAAAGAAAGGAGCTGGCGCGAGCTGGCAATTCCCTCGATGTTTACTGTATTTCAGGCTAACAGTCAAGCAACTCTCAGCTATGTACCGAAAGTTTATCCGCACCGAATTACTCTGTTTCGATCGGGGGAAAAGCTAAGCATGAATCATCAAGATCCGACTCTTGGCTGGAGGGAATTAACGGCCCAAAAAGTAGAGGTGATTAAAGTTCCTGGGAATCATCTTACTATGTTGAGAAAGCCCTGCGTCGAGGTGCTGGCTCAACAGCTAAAGCAGTGCTTGGATCGGGAATTAAGTGCTTGGATCGGGAATTAAGTGATTGATATCAATTCCGGCTGCACCGGAATGATATAGAGGACACGGCAGTGCCGTGTCCCTACCACGATCACTTGTAGGGACACGGCAGTGCCGTGTCCTCCGTTTATACAGCAGATTGCAGGTTTATGAAGTACATTCAATATCCCGTAGGGACACGGCACTGCCGTGTCCCTACAAGAACTATGTATCTCACATACCTGAAAAGTGCTGTATCATTCCGATGAAGAGAGGAATTGATATGATTTACCCGGGTTATTGTGCGTGGAATAAAATAATCTTTATCGCGTTTGTAGTGAGGACTTTAGTCCGAGTGAGTTTTATGAGACTAAAGGGACACGGCATTGCCGTGTCTCTACTGTACTGGAATAGGCTCGATCACGTTTGTACTTAGGATGTAAAAACATTGCGATCGCCCGAAGAACACTTTGTGCAACTAGAAATTATCATGCAGCGCCACGCCGCAGCGCTCGAAGCCGAAGTCCGAGCTTTGCAAGCCGCAGACGAAACCGCCCAGTGGCCCGCTGACTGGAAGCGTTGCTATAATTGGCGTTTCGCTCAAATTTTCGCGTCTGTGAAGATTTTCCGCAACTGGGGTGCGGATGCTGCGGCTTGGAAGCTTTTGCCACTGCGAGAATATCCCAACCGAGGCAATCAGAAGGATTAGTTGACTGTTGACTGTTGACTGTTGTCAGTTAACTGTTGACTGTTGACTGTTATGAAATGCTTCAATTTAAAATCTACAATCTATAATCGCGCAATCCATTGGGCGATGCTGAAGATGATAGCAGCCAAACCTGCTGCGATCGGAATTGTCACCAGCCAAGCCGAACCAATTGACACCAAAGTTTGCAAGCGTATTGATTTCCAACCTTTGATCAGCCCGACTCCGACAACTGCACCGACTAAAGCGTGGGATGTCGAAACTGGCAAACCCAAGTCGGATGCTAGTAATACTGTGGTGGCTGTGGCTAATTCCGCGCAAAATCCGCCGCTGGGTTGCAGTTGGATGATCCCTTGGCCGACTGTCGCAATTACCTTTTCGCCCCAGATGGCTAAACCGATGACGATTCCTGCGCCTCCGAGGACTAAAATCCACAGGGGAACGCTGAAATCCTCTAGGGGAAACGAGCCTGTGCGCCGGATGTAGGCGATCGCCGCTAGGGGAGCAACGGCATTACCAACATCATTGGAACCGTGAGCAAAGGCTACAAAACAGGCACTGATCACCTGAAATCGCGCCATCTGTTGCTCGATAACAGTCGCACTTGTGCCCCCGTGCCCGCCCTCTAAGCCCCCGTGCCCGCCCGCTAATCCTAATTTTTTCCAGCTATTGAGTGTGAGGCCGATCGCCCCAACACTCCCAATGCCGATCGCCACATCGTGAATTGGGATATTCCAGCCAAATCGATCGCGTACAAGGTCGATCGCCCCTGTCTGCACGAAAGCCACATCTACAATAGACGGCAGTACAATTATCCCAAATACGCTCAGCATTCCTGCACTCAGCCAAGGTATCCACTCGCGCAGTTGAAATAGAGGATCTGGTCGATCGAGAATCCAATACTTCACCCCACTGTAAAATAGGGCGGCTAAAGCACCGCTGGCAAAAGGTGTCGCCACCCAAGTTAGGGAAATAGTGCCGATGGTTGGCCAATCAACCGCATGAATTCCGCCTGCAACACAGCTAAAACCCGCGATCGCGCCTACTACTGCATGGGATGAAGAAACCGGCAAACCTCGACTGGTAGCGATTTGCAGCCACAAGCCGCAAGCTATCAGCACTGACACCATCCCGAGCAAAAATACTTGCGGTTTGTCGGCGAACACTTCTGCATTCACAACTCCTGTTGCCAGAGTTTCGGAAACTCCTTGGCCGAACAGCACTGCGCCGGAAAATTCCAGTATGCCTGCAACAATTATTGCCTGTCGCAGCGTTAGGGCCTTCGAGCCTACGGATGTTCCCATCGAGTTAGCGACATCGTTGGCCCCCAAGTTGGCGGCGACGTACAAGGCGAGTGCGGCCATCGCGCCCAATTGCAGAAATACGACCCCAGAGGTATTTAACATAGAAGTTTTTTGACATAAAACTAGCAGTTCGATATATGATAGGGGATTGTGAGTTTTGGTAAATCCCATGAAAGGCGCAGAAATAATCCGTTCGATCGAGACGGCAGAAATAAATAGAGTCAAGGAAGAACTCAGCAAAGTTCTCCCCGAAATTTACGTCGGCGACACCGTGCGAGTCGGCGTGAGAATTAAAGAAGGCGCAAAAGAACGGGTTCAGCCCTACGAAGGGACTGTCATTGCCATGCGTAACGGCGGGATTAATGAAACAATCACGGTTCGCCGCGTGTTTCAGGGCGTCGGCGTGGAACGGGTGTTTTTGATTCACTCGCCCCGCATCGCTACCGTCCAAGTGATGCGCCGCGGGAAAGTCCGCAGAGCAAAACTTTACTACCTGCGCGATCGGGTGGGCAAAGCTACTCGCGTCAAACAGCGGTTCGATCGCTCTCTGTAGGAATGCACCCAGTTTTCATGCAGGTCGATCGGAAATGGGAAATTGAAAAATTTCAAAAAAAGTTTTCCATTTCCGAGCGCACTGTGTTAAAATAGGAATCTAGAGGTTAAGCGAGTTTCAGCAACCTCACCTGTGCGCTCTTAGTTCAGTTGGTAGAACGCAGGTCTCCAAAACCTGATGTCGGGGGTTCAAGTCCTCCAGGGCGCGCTGAATCACCAAATTTTAAATTCTGCCCGAAAGCGCCCGGATAATTGGCTGGAAACAGTCAAAACCGCAGACTTTCGGGTAGAATTAATTTTTGTGGGCGGTTCGCAAAAAATGCCATCAACAAATGCTCGATGTGGCTTATGGCTCGTCGGTTTCGGCGATCGACAGTTACATCATTATTAGTGGCTTGGGCTTGTAAAAAAGTGCTGGCGAAAGGATTAGAAATTTTGGACTTGGGCGTAAGTGGTTAGTGTCAAAAAATCAGATAGCCACGAGCCACTCACACAATTCTTTAATCTAAAATCTAAAATCTAAAATCGCAAGGGGATTCAATCATGGCAAAAAAAGACGAAGCTCAAGAAATTCAAGAAATAACGGCGCCTGGGTTTGACCCTACGAGTTTTTTTAAGGAAACTAGAGAAGAACTCGACAAAGTTGTTTGGCCCAGTCGCCAGCAGCTAATCAGCGAGTCTTTAGCCGTGCTTTTGATGGTAATCCTTTCAGCAAGCCTGATCTATTTGGTGGATAACTTCTTCAACTGGGGCGCGGCCAAGGTGTTTGGCGCATGACTTTTGCATCAGAAGAATCTGAGTATTCCACAGAAGCGACGGGACAGGCAGCATCGCCAGATGTGCCGGAAATTGACGCTCGCTGGTATGCTGTTCAAGTTGCCTCTGGCTGCGAAAAGCGGGTGAAGGCAAATTTGCAGCAGCGGATTCAAACTTTGGATGTTGCCGATCGCATCGTTCAAGTCGAAATTCCGCAAACTCCAGCCATCAAAGTCGGCAAAGACGGTTCCAGGCGCCAGTCAGATGAAAAAATCTTTCCCGGCTACGTACTTATCCGTATGTTTATGGACGAGGACACGTGGCAGGTGATCAAGAACACCCCGAATGTAATTAATTTTGTCGGGGCAGAGCAGAAACGCCGTTACGGGCGCGGCAGGGGTCACGTCAAACCGCTACCTCTGAGTCACTCAGAAGTAGAACGGATCTTCAGAAACGCTCAGGAATCAGAACCAGTTGTCAAAGTATCGATGGCGATAGGAGACCACGTTGTGGTACTTTCCGGACCGTTTAAGGATTTTGAAGGTGATGTGATTGAAGTTAGCCCGGAACGAAACAAACTCAAAGTTTTACTCTCGATTTTTGGGCGCGATACGCCTGTAGAATTGGAGTTCAATCAGGTTCAGAAACAGAACTAACTAATGGCAAAGAAAGTTGTTGCAGTAATTAAGTTGGCGATTACAGCGGGAAAAGCCAACCCAGCTCCTCCGATCGGCCCAGCATTGGGTCAGCACGGCGTCAATATCATGATGTTTTGCAAGGAGTACAATGCTAGAACCGCAGACCAAGCGGGTTTAGTCGTTCCAGTAGAAATTTCGGTTTTTGAAGACCGCAGTTTTACGTTTATTCTCAAAACCCCGCCGGCGTCGGTTTTGATTCAAAAAGCTGCTGGCATTGATAAGGGTTCGGGAGAACCGAATCGCAAGCAAGTAGGGTCGATTACTCAGGCTCAGTTGCGAGAAATTGCTCAAACCAAAATGCCTGACCTTAATGCTAATGATGTTGACGCTGCAATGAAAATTGTCGCGGGAACAGCTAAGAATATGGGCGTGGCGATCGCAGATTGAAGGAAGAAGGAAGAAGGAAGAAGGAAGAAGGAAGAGTTTTCCTAGTCCAATTTCCAAATTGCTAATCCAAAATTCCTGATTTTGAAGGTAAAATCTTCAATTCTTCAATCCAAAATCCAAAATTGATCGGTTCAGGGGGAGAAGCAAAGCTTCGCTAGTAACCGAAAACTGATAGATTTTAAGATTGTCCGATAGGTTCAATCTAAAATATCAAATCTAAAATCGACTGACCCCAGGAGATAACAATGGCAAAGAAAGTATCCCGAAGACTGCAAGAACTTCTAAAGAAAGTTGAAGAAAGACCTTACCTACCTTTGGAAGCTCTCCAACTTTTGAAAGAAACAGCTACAGCTAAGTTTGCAGAGTCGGCTGAAGCTCACATCCGTTTAGGAATTGACCCAAAGTATACGGATCAGCAGTTGCGGACAACTGTGTCGTTGCCCAAGGGAACTGGTCAAGTAGTCAGAATTGCGGTGATTGCTAAGGGCGAAAAAGTTAAAGAAGCTCTGAATGCCGGCGCGGATATTGCTGGTTCTGAAGAGTTGATTGATGAAATTCAGAAGGGCATGATGGACTTCGATTGCCTGATTGCTACCCCAGACGTGATGCCGTTGGTGGCAAAATTGGGCCGATTGCTTGGCCCGCGCGGTTTGATGCCTTCTCCCAAAGGCGGCACGGTGACGGCTGACGTAGCTCAGGCGATCAACGAGTTCAAAGGTGGTAAGATGGAATTCCGTGCCGATAAAACTGGCATTGTTCATGTTATGTTTGGCAAGGCAGCTTTCTCAGCAGAAGATTTGCTGATCAACCTTCAAGCTTTGCAAGAAACAGTCGATCGCAACCGTCCTTCTGGTGCTAAAGGTCGTTATTGGCGCACTTTATACGTATCTGCAACAATGGGCCCGTCGATCGAAGTCGATATCAGTGTCCTCCGGGATCTGAAACTTGATGCTGCGTAGAAAGAATTAAGCATTCGGCAGAAGGTAAAAGACTGCTTCGGCTGTTTGTGTAAATCTCTCACAAGACTTACGCCAGACCCTTGCTAATGTCTGCCTTCTAGTGATAGCCTAATCAAAAATCAATAAGCTGAAGACCGCAGGTGCCGATCGCTTAATTTCCTGCCGAGGCTGAAGAAATAAAAAACTCAAGACTCCAAGATTAGAAATTTTCTATTTTTAATTCTGACTTGTTAATTTTTAATTCTCTGCCCCGGCTCGATGGTCGGGGTTTTTGACGGGCAATTTTCGATCCTAAAAGGAGGTGAAATAAGTATGGGCAAAAGTTTAGCAGTAAAAAATGAGATTATTGCAGGTCTCAAGCAAACCTTGAGCGAATCTCAATTGGTAATCGCGATCGACTACACGGGCTTAACTGTTGCTGAAATCACAGATTTGCGGCGACGTTTGCGTCCGAAAGGCAGCACTTGCCAAGTAGCAAAAAACACGCTAATGCGCATTGCTGTTGAAGGCAATCAAACATGGCAGCCGATACAGGAATTGTTGACTGGTACGTCGGCGTTCATGTTCGTGCAAGAAGATATTGGCGGCGCGATTAAAGCTTACCAAGAATTCCAAAAAGCTTCTAAGAAGAGTGAACTTCGCGGCGGCGTGATGGAAGGACGGGTGCTGAAAGAATCTGATGTTAAGGCATTAGCGGATCTGCCGTCGAAAGAGCAACTCATGGCTCAAATTGCTGGTGCACTCAACGGTGTGGCTACCAAGCTGGCTGTGGGTATCAATCAAGTTCCTACTTCGATCGCTCGTGGTCTCAAAGCTTATGCTGAAAAAGACGGCGGTTCAGTAGAAGTAGAAGCAGAAGCACAACCTGAAGCAGAAGCACCAGCACAACCTGAAGCAGAAGCAGAAGCACCAGCACAACCTGAAGCAGAACCTGAAGCAGAACCTGAAACAGAAAGCCCATCTGCTTAAATAGTTTTGGTTTGGAACTTTGAGTTTTGAATTAAGAAATCTGGAACTTAAAATTCACAACTGACAACTCACAACTGACAATTAATCAAATCGAACTAGGAGTTCAAAAAATGTCTACTGCAACTGATGAAATCTTGGGTAAACTTAAGTCTTTGACTTTGCTCGAAGCATCTGAATTGGTCAAGCAAATTGAAGAAGCTTTCGGCGTCAGCGCTGCTGCTCCTGTAGGCGGCATGATGATGCCTGGCCCTGGTGCTCCTGCTGAAGAAGTCGAAGTACAAACCGAGTTTACTGTCATGTTGGAAGAATTTCCTGCTGACAAGAAAATCGCGATTCTGAAGGAAGTCCGGGCGATTACCGGTTTGGGTCTGAAGGAAGCGAAAGACTTGGTAGAAGCCGCACCGAAAGCAATTAAGGAAGCTATTGCTAAGGATGCTGCTGAAGAATTGAAGAAACAGCTTGAAGCTGTGGGCGCAAAGGTATCTATCAAGTAGTAATACCAATTTAATGTGAAGTTGCACATATCTTGATCCCCCTAAATCCCCCTTAAGAAGGGGGACTTTGAGAAGAATCTTGTCCCCCCCT
>ENA-OBIO01000697-OBIO01000697.1-metagenomes-genome-assembly--contig:-NODE-697-length-16001-cov-29.1941_pt1 | contig 16001 bp, 9 predicted proteins | sample MGYA00153383_OBIO01 | MGnify analysis MGYA00153383 | reverse complement strand
AATTTAGGATGATTACATTTACGTCCTAGAGCTTAACTACACAGAGGCTTTGACTATTTTCGGAGATGTCTATACAATTACTTGAGTGGTTTGGTGGATTAGGTCAATTTACTCCTGCTAAATCGCTCCGTTTTGGTGGCATTGTGAACTTTGAGGAGGTTAAAGAATTCTTCACTCAACATCAAACGCTGGAGTTGGCATATTTGCGTTATTCAACCACATATCACTCCAAGCCAGGCAATTTGTTCGTAGAGTTGCATTCTGAGCGCACAGATGACAAACTTGTCATCCAATGCAGCAGCATACAAGTTAGTTGATATAGGTTAAGCGTAGTTATTAGTAGGGTGTATCAGCTATGATTATTTTCGGTTTAAACTAAAAATCTAATAGCTGACGCACCACACAAAACTAAAGGTGCGTCAGAATTATACTTTTGGTGCTGATTCATAATGAGAGCAACTGACGAACCCTACAACTAATAGCTGACGCACCACACAAAGCTAAAGGTGCGTCAGAATTATACTTTTGGTGCTGATTCATCATGAGAACAACTGACGCACCCTACAGTTGTAGGGTGCGTCAGCTACGATTATTTTCGATTTAAGCGGCGCAATCTCATCACTGACGCACCCTACCAGTTGCTGTAGAGTGCGTCATAATTATATTTTTTGTGGCGATTCAGAATCTCACAACTGACGCACCCTACCAGTTGCTGACGCACCGAACCCAACCAACGGTGCGTCATAATTATATTTTTTGTGGCGATTCAGAATCTCACAACTGACGCACCCTACCACAGGACTTTTAAGTAGTTAGAAATTGTCAGGCCCAGAAACCGGGTTTTTTTGCGGAAACTTCGTCGCAGTCGAAAAATTCCGTAAAAACCCGGTTTCTTTGGTGAGAGTGCGTAAATTTTTACAAAAATTCACATCTAATTTAACAGCCAAATCTACCGCACAGCAATACTTTCAGCCATCCGCCCCAAAAACTTTCAGAATTTTGCAAAAAATTACCCTATTTGTCCTGATAAGTAAATGTAGGAACAAAGTTGCGATCGCACTTAACTTATGACTGACGAATCCAACCCCTCCGAGGGGGAAGACCACCTATCCGCCGAACTCGAACTGATCGCAAAAGCTTGCCAGTATCTCCCCGGGAGTCTAGGGCGAGCTCGTTTCTTGGACAAACTAATTCGAGAAATTGTTAAATCGGGCAGACTCTGGAAAGAAAACACAGATTACTACGAAGAAGCATTGCAAAAAACATGGATCTATCTTTCTCAGAATTTATGTGAAGCTACCACAGCAAAACGACCTTACAATCCCGAAGAAAGCAGCATTTATACTTGGTTAAATGCCTATCTCAAAATGCGTCTGTTAGACTGTCGTTTGGACGAACAAAAAGCAAAGCAAAAACAGAAAGACCGCAAAATAGTGTCGTTAGAAGGAGAACAAGACGAAGCACTTGTTAATTCAATTGAAAATCAGCAAGCCGAACCAGATGCCAGTTTCTATGTTGCAGAAGTTATAGAATGGATAGAGACCGATCCAAATAACGAGTTGAAAAGCAGACACATTAGAGGCAAACCGCAGGTAAATTGTCAGGTTTTATTGCAGCGCCAGTGTTTGTACGGTCAAAGTATTCAAGAAATTGCCAAAGAGTTTGGATGTGCGAGTTCCACTTTATATGAATTATTGAACAATGACTGCCGCCATCTACTGCAAAAGTTTTGCGAAGACCAAGGATATCAGACTTTAAATATACCAGGAGTGTACCAGAATCATGAATCATAACAACCTTTCAGAAATCGACTTTTTGCCAATGCCAATTACTCAGAAAGAACTGCAACTTGCTAATCAGTTTGCTGCCCAACAGCGACACCCAAAAAGGCACGAGCAAGTTTATCTTAATACTTTGGCCGTGCTGGCTGTTCGCAATTATCTAAAAATTATCGATATTGAAACTGACTTGACTCAATGCGATAGCTGGAATCCGATAACTCGGATGTTTTTAGATACAGCAGATTTGTATATTGAAGGATTGGGGAAAGTTGAATGCCGTCCGATTAAAAGCCACCAGAAAAATCAAGAAAATGACAGCCACAATTCACCTACACATCTGCCTGAAACTTGCCCGGTGCCGATAGAAGCAATGGCAGAACGCATCGGCTATATTGCAGTAGAAATTGATGAAGAGCAAAAAGAAGCGAGATTGCTCGGTTTTTCTGCGACTGCGAATGCGGGGGAATTGGTATTGAGCGAGTTGCATTCTCTGGATGATTTTTTGACGCACTTAGAAGATTTGTATGAATCTAAAGTTAACCTCACTCAGTGGCTCGCGAATGTATTTAGGCCTGATTGGCAGCCTTTTGAAACGGTATTTGAGACCCAGGTGCAGACTCAGCCCCCGGAAATAATTGAAAATCCGATTCCGTCGAAATTTGGCAATTGGTTTAAGAATTTTGTGGAAGCAGGTTGGCAGAAATTGGAGCAAGGTAAACAAAATTTAGAAGACACAATTTTTCCTGACGATAATGCTGGTCTTGTATTCCGAGGACGTGCTAATTTAAGTTCGGAAAATACTTTTCGGGGACATCAAAGTAGTGTCAAAGTTTTTCCAGAAGCTGATGTGACTCGGGCTAAATTGATTGACTTGGGACTGCGGCTGGGAAGGACAACTGTTGCTTTGTTGGTGGCTATTGCGCAACAGAGCGATCGCACTGTGAAAGTCTGCGTCCAATTGCATCCGACGCTCCGCGAGCCTTACTTGCCGCGCAACCTCAAACTGTCGTTAATATCTGATGCTGGAGAAGTTTTAGGGGAGGTTAAATCTACTGTTCAATACCAGTGTATTTTACTGCCGGAGTTTTATGTAGAACCCGCAGAAAGTTTTAGTATTCGGGTGGCGATCGATGATTTGAGCATAACAGAAAATTTTGTGGTATGATTTTGCAATTACTGTACTCATCGCAAATGTATGACCTGGACTGTCATTTTGGCTTTAGGGTCTGGAAATCTCAGAAACGGCTTTACTCACATCACGGCGGAGTTGAAACATAGAGGCGTAACTATCGCTAAATTCCCCGGAAGTTTGCCGCCAGCAACCAGATGTTGAGGATATGCAAAGAAGATGGAAGTTTTCTTGTACGGGGCTTCAATCTACCAGAAGCTCTTCTCGAATTAAAGTCAAGCCTACCAGCAAAACTTATATTTCTGAAACCAATCCTCATGCTGTATATCAAGGATTGAAGGAAGAGATCCAAGCATGGCTGAAAAATGACGAGTTTTACCGCAAAATTGAGGTAAATCTCAGAACCCAAATCGGCAATACATCTGAGTATATTCAGATTTTTTTAGAGTGCGATGATTCTCAGATTTGGGAGTTGCCTTGGGATGCGTGGAATTTTCGCGAGGAGTACAGAAATTGCGAAATCATCCGCAGTTCATCGGAGTATAGTATCATACCTCAACAGGTAACTGAAGCCGGCACTTATCTACCTTCCAGAGGCCGAATTTTATGTGTTTTAGGTAACAGTAAGGGCATAAATGTTAAAAAAGATGCGGAAATTATTAAAAAATCTCTCGGCGATAGTTGCGAATTAGAATTCCTAGAAGAGCCGACACCAGAAGAATTTAACGATCGCCTTTTTGATGAGCAAGGCTGGCAAATTTTATTTTTTGCCGGACACAGCGATAGCGATGCTAATGCCAGAAATGGACGACTTTATATTAATCAAAATGCTGCTAACAATACTATTACAGTAGATAATTTAAAAGCGGGTATTAAGCAGTGCAGCTTTAAAGGCTTGCAGTTGCTGATTTTTAATTCCTGTTCGAGTTTGGGATTGGCGGCGGATTTGGTGGCCCAAAACAATCCTTTGCAGTCGATAATTGTGATGCGCGCCCCAATTCCAGACAAAATTGCTCACGATTTTGTCAAGTTTTTGTTTCGATATTTGGCATTGGGAAAACCATTGTTTTTGGCGGTGCGCAAAGCTAAGGATAATTTGCGGTGTTGGGATACTCGATTTCCGGGCGCGAGTGAGATTCCGGTACTCTGCCAGCATCCCACATTTCAGGAATTAACGTTGCCGAAATGCGGGGAAACGCGCCCTGTAATTCCAGTAGAAAGCGTGGCGGGCGATCGCCCAAAACACCCACAATTTACGATTTCAAATAAATTGATGCAGTGCGCCAGTATCAGTTTAGCTAGTTTGGCGATCGGCTATCCGCTCGTAGGGCTAAATCTAGCATCTGCGATTAACAATTTTGGGAAAATAAACCACTATAGCAATCCTTTAATCGCTAAAACTTCCTACAAGTTAGCTGCGTTAATCAACCCGACTAACGGCGAGGCTTACTATAACTTGTCTTTGCTTTGCCAAGACTTGGGCGATCGCAAATGCGATCGAGAAGCAATGCAAAGTGCAGTCTGGCGGGGACTTCCTGAAGCTCACGCTCAAATGTCTAAATCGTTTTTGCGGGAAAACAAACCTGAAGACGTTGTAAAATCGGCCGCCTTTTGCTTAAAAAATGCTAAATACGATGGAGTAAAATCAGCTTGTTTCAAAAATCTAGGCTCGTTGCGCCTCAAGCAAAAGCGATATAACTCAGCGGAAGAAAGTTTAAGAAAAGCAATATCTCTCAATAATAATAGCCCGGAAGCTCAATGTCTTTTAGCAGAGGTACTCGAAATTAAAGGGAAACCGCAAGAAGCCGCAAAACATTGGCAAGAAACTCTGAAATTCGCCAATAATTCCAGCATACCAGAACAAGATGAATGTATCGAAAGGGCAAAGGAACGTTTAGTAATCATAGGAAAGAGCAAATGAAAAAACAGACAGTAATTTGTATTGGCGCAAGCTCGATCGCACTTATGTTGATTTCAGTCGATATTTTGCCTCATCCCCGCTTCGGAATTGGCGCGGAGTCGGAAATATTTGCCAACAACCCGATCGTTTCCCGTGCGATCGCAGCAACTAACACAATACCCAACGGACAAATTCTAAATATCAGCGGCGAAGTGCAGCTGCAGCGTCAAGATGGCAGAAATATTCGCCCCACCAGCGGTACGCCGATTTATCCGGGCGACAAACTGCAAACTGCACAAGACGGACAAATTACGATCCAATGTGCAGATTTAGGAATTAAGTCAATTAAAGCGGGCGAAAATTACTTGAATAGCTGTTTGTTGGCTAGTGAAAAGTCGAAATCTGAGTGCAATAAAAATTTAATTAGATGTCCCGATCGCGGCGACGATCAAGTTGCTTGGAATAACGCGCCAGTTCCTTATATAATCAGTCCGAGGCGGACGCAATTGCTCGAAAATAAGCCGACTTTGCGCTGGAATCCGGTTGCGGGAGCGACTAGCTATAAGTTGAGCCTGCGGGAAAATAAAACGAAGTTAAATTGGGAATTGACGGTTGCGGGTACTGAGGTTATGTATCCGGGGGAACCGGCGCTGAAACCGGGTGTTAAGTACAGGTTGATTGTGGAGGCGAATACGGGTGCTTCGTCGGAAACTCCGGTGGTGGAAGGAGATACGGAGTTTGGGTTGCTGGATGAAGGCGAGATGCAAAGGGTGAAAGATGGGGTTGGGGCGATCGGGCAACAAGTACCGAATGCAGCCGCTAAAAAATTAGCAACTTCCAACCTTTATCTTAGCACAAATTTGATTGCAGAAGCAATAGAAACCTTAGAAAGTTTGCCAAAATCTGGAGTTGAAACAACGCCAATTTACCGAACTTTGGGCGATTTGTATCGGGAGAAACTGCAATTGATGCCGCAGGCTGAAGTTTACTATAAAAAGGCGATCGGTATAGCTAAACCCGACGATATCGAGGAGTTAACCGAGGCGCATTACGGCTTAGGACAAGTTTATTCATCTATGAGGAACAATATTAAAGCGATGAGCCATTTAAAGTTAGCAAAAGAGGGATATCAAAGTTTAGGAAATGTACAAATGGTGGAAAAAGTTGGGAAGCAATTGCAAGATGTGCAAAGGAGGGAAGATAGGAAATAAGGCTTAGTCCTTCCTCTCGTTTCCAGGCTCTGCCTGGAAATGAATAGCAGGAGGCTCTGCCTCCTCTAAAATCATACGATAAGAAGCGAGGCAGAGCCTCTAGATATGCGTTACCAGGCAGAGCCTGGGAACAAGAAAAAATTAGGTCTCAAATCACTAAAATTAACAGTTATAAAAAAAACATGAAATCAGCCGACAAAAAAAACCGTTTTTTCCTAACATTACTCTCATTTACAGCCTTAGCAACTTGGGAAATAGCACTTTTCATCCCATCCCAAACAGCCACAGCCCAAATCACTCCAGCCGCCGACGGTACTAATACTCAAATCTCTCCCAACGGCAACCAATTCAACATCAACGGCGGCCAACAATCCAGCGACGGCGCGAATCTATTTCACAGTTTCCAGCAATTCGGTTTAACTCAAGGACAAACTGCTAACTTTATCTCAAATCCCAATATTCGCCATATTTTAGGGCGAGTTGTCGGCGGCGATGCTTCGCTGATTAACGGATTAATTCAAGTAACAGGCGGCAATTCCAATTTATTTTTAATGAATCCGGCGGGGATTGTGTTTGGTACAAATGCTAGTTTGAACGTGCCTGCTGCTTTCACCGCGACTACTGCGACAGGCATCGGTTTTGGCAATAATTGGTTTAGTGTGGCTGGAACTAATAATTATAGTCAATTAGTCGGAAATCCGAATAGTTTTGCTTTTACAAATACACAACCTGGAGGCATTGTCAATTTAGGTAGTTTGGCTGTAAAACAGGGACAAAATCTAACATTATTGGGCGGGATAGTTTTGAGTACGGGACAAGTTTCTGCACCGGGAGGAAATATTACTATTGCGGCGGTTCCGGGGGAGAGTTTAGTCAGAATTAGCCAACCGGGAAATCTGTTGAGTTTGGAGATTAAAGCACAATCTGTAGGTGGCAGTTTACCTCAAAATTGGGTGTTACCAGTTGCATCTTTGCCGCAGTTGTTGACTGGTGCTGGCGGAAGTGCAACGGGAGCGACAGTCAATGCTCAAGGGCAAGTAGAATTAACTGGTGGTGTGCAAGTATAGAATGGAGATGCAGTTGCTAAAGGCGTAAGCGCGGGAACTGCAACGCTGTCAGCTAATCGCAATTTGACATTAGTTGAAAGTCAATTGCGTACAACTGGCGATTTGAATTTGCTGGCTGACAATACAGTGCGGGTGCGCGATAGTGTGGCAAATCCGTTTGTGGCGAATGCTGGCGGAAATTTGTATATTCGGGGAAATGAAAGTATCGATCTTTTGGCGCTGAATCATCTTTCGCAAACGCCATTTGTCAGCGGTGTAAATCTGACTTTAGTGAGTGATGGCATCATATCTACAGATGCTCACTTTCGCAGTGGCAATAATATGTCAATTCTCGATCGTTCGGGCAAACCTGCTAATTTTACGAGTTTGTACGATCCAATATTTACGCAGCCTAATGACTATATCTCTGGGGGATATACGGGTGCATCTATCAAGGTAGATACAACTTCGGGGAAAGGAAATATTGTTTTTAATGGAGATATAAGTATTACGAATCCAGACACAACTATTACTAGCGGTGCTCCCGGCACGGATGAATTTATTCTGCGTACTTCGCAAGCGGTAATTTTGCGATCTGGTGGCGACATTAAAGTTGGAATTATTGGCTATTCAGGACCAAGCAATACCCAAGGACCTGTAATTATGCAAGCTACAGGTAACATTCAAACAGGAAGAATTTTGACAGGTATGAGAGGTGATACTGGTTATATATCTTTGAATGCAGGGGGAAATATTTCAACCGAAACACTTAGCACTCAAGTTGATAGTGGTGATGGCAGTGGCGCTGATATTACTGTGAATGCAGGTGGCAGCTTTACTTTTATAGGAGGAGCAAATGCAAGTTTGACTAGCGGTATAATTACTGGCGGAGCTAGTGGAAGCGGTAATATTATCATTAAAGCGAAAAACGATATCATGATCGGCTGTAATTCTGGCTCTTATTGTTTAAAAAGTTCTAGACCTGAATTAAATAGCCTAATAGCTACTAGAAAGAGCGGTAACGTTACTATCATCAGCGAACAGGGTTATATTATTTTCCAGGGTTCCTCATCTATACTTACGAGTGACTTCATCGGCATTCCTGGTTCTATAACTTTACAAGCAAAGGGTAATATTATTTTAAGAAGTACGATATTAGCATTAAATTATGGCCCCGCAAAATCTGATGGTGGAAATATCACTATTACTAGCCTAAATGGCAATATTGAGATTGGAAACATCGATAGTTCTTCAAACAACGGTAATAAAGGTGGCAATATTACTCTCTCTAGTGGTGGAAACATTAAAACAGGTGATGTATTAAACTCTGGCAGATTGCAAGGTGGGAGTATGAATTTTACTAGCACTAATGGCAGCATCACTACAGGGATCTTAAACTCAACCGGCTCTCAGCCAGGGACAATTTTGATTAACGTCAACTCGGAAAATGGAGGCTCGATTACCTTAAATGCAGCTCGCGATATTACCACAGGCAACCTTTCTGTTGCGGCGAAGCAAAACGGTGCCCCGATCGCACTTACGAGCACTACCGGTTCCATAAATATCGGTACGATCGATGCTACGGGCGATCGCAATGCTGGAAAAGTCACACTTCAAGCTGACAGCGGCATCAAAGCATCGACGCTTACAGGTGTTTCTACTAATGGCAATGGCAGCAATGTTACTTTGTCTACTACCAAGGGTGACGTTAATATAGGTGATGTTTTAGTCGGAGGCAAATTACAGGGTGGAAATCTTGAATTTACTAATAAAACTGGCAATATCACTACAGGTAAGCTCACTACAAGTTATAACGGCTCATCTGCGGGTGTTTCAACTAACAAAGGTGGCACTATCAATCTCAATGCTCAGGGGAATATTACTACAAATGCGATCGGCTCCAGTGGCATTCAAGACGGTGGCTCAATCACCTTTAAAAGCGGCGGGGCGATAGATACTACGGCAGGAATCATTAACGCGATCGGCGGCAACAACGGTGGCAGTATTTCCCTGGAAGCCGCAACCAATATCAGTACGGCAGGAATTGGCAGCGCTTTATTGTTAAGCGGCTTCAAGGCTAATAGCGGCAATCTTCGCATTCAAAGCGGCGGCAATATCAACACAACTACCGGCCCAATTATTACCGCAGCGGCGAATGGTAAGGGCGGAGATGTCACCATCAATGCTCAAGGAACTGTTTCGACATCTAGTATTAATTCCCAAACTTTTGCTCCCAGTATTACGGTTACTGGCGGCAACATTGACCTGAAAGGAAGTAGTATTACTGCCAGTGGAAAAATTGAAACCAACCGCAATAACATTGCTTTTAACGCTCCGGTAACATTAGGTAACAACCTATCAGTCAAAATTTTAGAGACTGGCGATATTACTTTTAAGTCTACTGTTGACGGGTCTCACAGTCTGACTCTTCAACCGAATGCGGGAATTGTGCAGTTTGGCGGTGCTGTTGGCAAAGGCACTGCCCTAAATAGCATCAATATTGAAGATGATATCACTAAAAGTTCCACTGAAATTAACATTACTACTACGAATAATATTACCTCTAAAAATATTACCTCAGCCGCCGGAATTTCTTTAGATAGCGACAAGGGAGAAATTAAAACAGGCAATCTCGATGCGACTTCCTCTAATAATGGCGGTAATATCACGGTGAAGGCTGGTACTAATATTTTGGCTGGCGATATCAATACTTTTGCCGCTGCTGGTAATGGCGGCATCATCTTGCTCAACGCTAACGGAACTATTACTGTTGGTAAGATTGATTCTTCGGCGCCGGGGAATGCAGGGAATGTCACCGCAGATAATCGCAGCACTTCGGGCAATATTACTGTGAGTCAAATTAATGCTCAAAGTCGCGATATTGGTATCGGTGGAAATGTTGATATTCAGACGAAAAAGTTTTTTCGATCGCTAAATTCGTTCACAGACAGAAACGGCGTCGATGCTAGCATTTCTACGGCTGGAAATCCTGGAGATATCAATGGCGGTACGATCGTAATTCGCCACGGAGGCGCAGGATTGATACCGTTTGTTGTTGGTGATTCTATGACAAATGGAACGAAGGGTGCAATTACTCGGGGAAATTCTAATTCTGATCAAACAATTTCGCGGGGTAACTCTTATCTTAATACTTACACACAGGATAAGGAGCGCCTTCAAATTATCTCGGTTCCAGCACCCGCAACCGCAACACCCGCACCAGCAGCGACTCCATCCCCAGCACCCGCAACCGCAACACCCGCACCAGCAGCGATTCCATCCCCAGCACCCGCAACCGCAACACCCGCACCAGCAGCGACTCCATCCCCAGCGCCCGCAACCGCAACATCCGCACCAGCAGCGACTCCATCCCCAGCGCCCGTAACACCAACACCCGCACCAGTAGCGACTCTATCCCCAACACCCGCAGCAACCCCAGTAACGAGGGTGACTCCATCCCCAACGCCCGTAACACCAACACCCACAACCGCAGCGACTCCATCCCCAACACCCGCAACTGAAACTCCGACAACCGCAGCGATTCCATCTCCAACACCCTCGCCAACACTCTCCCCAATTCCCGAACCCGCGCCCATTCCCGGTTTCCCCCTCATCATCCGACTACCGTTAACCGCCGATTCATCCACAATACCGCCCCGATCGCGCCCGACACAGCCCTCAACGCCAACAACACCGGGGGCGATCGATCGCATACCTGCCACGTCGGGAATTCCCTCAAGTTCGATACTCACGGCGCCGATCGCCATTCAACCTGCGATCGCTACTCTAAGCTTGATCGCGCCAAATCCAACTTTCATAGCCCCTCAAGCCCTAGCAACCCTGATTGTAGAACCAATTCAGCCAGCACCTGCACCCCTCATCTCACCCGTTCCCGCACCCGTTCCCGCACCCGCAGCCAGTCAAAATCCACAACAGGAATTAGCTTTTTTAATTGGCGATTTATTAGGCGCTAAAACCTCGATTACCCCAAATCCCGAAAGCGGAAGCAACACTTTTTGGTGGAAATTTCCCGATTCAAACAGAGATTTCTCGCTCCAAGCACCAGTCATCGAACAACCGAATCTCACTTTAATACCGCCTTCGGAAAACCCGCCAGAAAACGCGCCCTTGCGAGGTTCTTCTCTTTCGGAAAAACCCGACGGATGGATAGTTGAAACTCCCAAACTTGCACTTGCGCCGATCGAGCTACCAGTTGTGGCGATCGAGCCTAATTGGTTGGCCAACATTCCCCAAATCGCTCCGCCACCAACTCCAGCCCCCGCACCAATTCCAGCCCCAGCACCAATTCCAGCACCCGCACCAATTCCCGCGCCCGCTCCAGCTCCTGCGCCCGCACCAATTCCAGCGCCCGCTCCAAATCCTGCACCAAGTCCCGTACCCCCAAATCCCGTACCCGCAAATATTCCCAATTTTTTGCCCTCAGAAATCAGCAGGTTGAGCGTCGAACAAACTTTAAACCAAGGCAATACTAATGATGCTGTTTCCCAAATTGACAAACTGTTTGAACAAGACTACGAAAACTCTTATGGGGAAAATTTTACGGATCAAAAAGTTGACGTTCAATATCTGAGAGAAACTCTCAAAACAATTAAGGAAGAAACAGGCAAGCAAGCTGTAATTGTTTACGTTGTAACGGGTATAACAGACTTATGGCTAATTTTAGTGGTTCCCGACGGCCCTCCAATTATTAAAAAAGTTGCGCTGACAACAACAATACAATTGAAGGAAACTGTGAAATCTTTACAGAACTCTTTGGCTAAATCAAAGGATTCGGAAGATCGAGAATATTTGGCAAGTGCTCAGAAACTTTATAAGTGGCTAATTGCACCGATTAGTACAGATTTAGAAGCCTTAAATATCGATACACTCGTGTTTTCATTCGATGCTGGTTTGCGTCAATTGCCCATAGCAGCTTTGCACGACGGGAAGCAATTTCTAGTAGAAAAGTACAGTCTCGGCTCAATCCCCAGTGTCAGCTTGAGTAACACAAAGTATCAAAGTTTGCAAAACGCTCAAGTTTTAGCAATGGGTGCTTCCGACTTTCCTCACACCGATAAACTTCCTTTGCATGCAGTGCCGATCGAATTATCTGCGATCGCCGGTACCATCCGCAACAATCAAAATGCTGCCGAATTCCCGCTGTGGCGGGGCCGCTCTTTTCTTAACCAAGAATTCACTCTGGAAAATCTGAGAAAACAGCGACAGCAACAGGCATTTGAGATTGTTCACTTAGCCACTCACGCCAGCTTTCCGCAAACTCAAAATGGACGCAAGGAAGCTGAGATTGACCTCTGGAATCAGTCTTTGTCCTTAAATGAATTTAGGTCGGTCAAGTGGTACGATCGCCGACAAGTAGAGTTATTGGTGCTGAGTGCGTGCGAAAGTGCGATCGGCGACGACATAGCAGCAGAAATGGGATTTGCTGGACTGGCAGTTCGCAGCGGTGTAAAATCAGCTTTAGCGAGTTTGTGGAAAGTTAACGACACTGCAACTTTGGCGTTAATGACGGAGTTTTACAGTCATTTGCGATCGACCCCAATTAAAGCTGAAGCACTCAGACAAGCACAACTGGCAATGATCCGCAAACAAATTGTAGTTAAAAATGGTCAATTGCAGGGAGCTGAAAGGTCGATCGACCTTCCTGATGGTTTAAAAGACTCAGCCAACTCAGATTTATCTCACCCACATTTTTGGGCTGGATTTACAATAATCGGTAGTCCTTGGTAAGTAACGGAGGACACTGCACTCCCGTGGTTTCCCTAACCCAAAATAATCGTAGCTTCCAGGGTTCAATGTCATCATACTTGCGAAAGAGATAATATCAATTCCGGCTAGGCCGGAATCAGATAGAGGACACGGCAGTGCTGTTTCCCTACCATAATTAATCGTAGGGAAACGGCACGTGCAGTGTCCTGATTTCGGGTAATATTAATTCTGATTCTACCGGAATTGATATCAGATCCTACCGGATTTGCGATCGGTTAGATCAATGTATCCTAGACTACTATCTTTTGATGTCATAAATTTGCTATGAATAGCAAAACTAAATACTAACGGAGCAAAACCTGTGGGCAAGTTTGATAAAATATTCAATTCTGAAGACAAATGCGAAGCAACCTTGACTTTAGAGGAATCCGTAGCGGCGGTAGCACTTGTCGCAGCCGAGGCCAATTCCCCTGACACAGATGCTGATATCTTAGAAAGCATACTTTGGGAATCAGAAATATTTGCTGAATATTCGGAAGCTGATATGTCAGCAATGTTTCAAATACTCGCAGGTATTATCGCCAAAGATGGTTTAGGAGCATTATTTAATACTGCTTGGGAATCAATACCAGATGAGTTAGTGTTGGATACTTTTGCAATAACCACAGCAATGTTTGTCGCAGATGGCGAAGTGTCTGACAAGCACAAGGGTTTTCTCCAAGAATTCCAGCAAGCATTGGGTGTGGAAGACGAGGAAGCTGCGGAAATTATCGAGGATGTAATTGCTGCTTACTCGGAGGAAGCTGAGGAAGAAGAGTCTGATTTAGATGGGCCATTATACGTATCTCCTGAAGGCAATTTTAGCGTCCCTCTTCCCGTTGACGAGCAACGAGGCGGTAAAATTGACGAGGAAGAAGGCTGTGTCACATTTTCTGACGACTTTGGCGTTTTGCTGAAAATTGATTATTTCTCGATTGCTGGTGAAGAGGAAGCAGAAATCGAGTCGGTTGGTGAGGAAGCTTATCTCAAGTCTTTTCTGGACAATTTTATTTCTCCGGCAATTCTTGATAATGTTCCCAACTCTAAGTTACTCCACGCGGAATATTTAGAAGATGAGGAAGCTTATTTCTCGGTTTTCGATTTGCCTGCGGGTGCAACTCTCAGGGTGCAAGAAAATGATGGCCCTCTGACTCGAATGGATTCCTACCGAGGACTTATGGCTTTTATCGCTGACGATTTTTGTTACACGGTAAGCTGTCAGCGAATTTATCAAGAGGGTAATGAATTGGGTTCTCTTGAGTCGGAAGCTGAGGCAATTATGAACAATATTTTCGCGTTTATTGAGACTATTGAGTTTTCGGCAGTCGCATAAACAGGACTTATTTATGAGGGCTAAAAATTCGGCTTCTTTCTAGATGTCTCGCTGCTAAACCTGATATTTTGAAAGAAACGGGTTTTTTTGTCAAGCATCCTCAGAATATTACATCGTGTCCGGTCGATCGACCAAATTACTATTGGTTTGTAGCAAGTAGGGTGCGTCGCCACCCGCACGACCGCAAGTTATATCCAATATCTGGCAGCGACGCACCCTACAGACTACAGACTACAAAACTATATTGATGATTTCGATAATAAAGTAGTGCGATCGAGAACTGGCTAAAAAACCGATTCTTGATCGCACTTCCACATACATTCAGTCAACCACAGTCGAAAAACAGCAGCAATTAGCCACCATTTTTGACTAATTAGTAGTCTGAGCTTCCACCAATCTTTGCTTGAGCTCTTCCAGAGCGCTCGCCCAGCGCGGATCTGGCTGAACAGAGCCGGAATCAGCATTTGGTACTGTTGTTGTTGACTGATTGCGGCGAGACTTGTTGTTGTCACCCCGACGGCGATTGCTTTTGCTGGAACCTCCTCCACCTGGGGTAGGAGGAGCCGAGCGCTGCTGTTGCTGCGGCGCAGGCACAGGTGCTGGCACTGACGACGCTGCTGACGACGACGACGCGGAAACCAACTGCGGTGACGGCGTTGACGACTGCTGCTGCTGATCTTCTTCGCCCTTCTCCGATTTACCCTTAGAGCGGGGCAGTGCCTTCTCTATTTTCAGCGGGTTTTCTTTGAACATCAAGCCATTGTATTTTTCAATAACTTGATCGGCTTGTTCGTCGGTTAGCACAGTCACAAAACCGAATCCTCTGCATTTACCAGTTTTGCGATCGGTAATTACCTTTGTGGTGACAGATTCACCCTCCGGTGCAAAAACTTCTTGCAATTCTAGGCGATCGAGTTCCTTCGGTAGATTACCAACATAAAGACGAATAGACATGAAAAATTCCTCCAGACTTGGATTTTAATTAATTTGCTCGAACAGAATCACCCGAAGTCAACTGAATGTTGACTTCAGGCAAACACCACGTAACCTGAGAATTTGCGCATTCCTCCCACCAACCTTGACAGATCCCCCCACCTTTTAGAATAAAAAGATGATTTACTCTGATGAGGCCGGAAATAAACCGCCGATGCAGAGAGCTTTTAAATCTCAGGTTGTTGTGTAAACTTTTAGTCATCACTCAAATGTTTAGGCTATTGGCTCTTCTGTATTACTTGCTTCCGGTTTTGATTCAGAATGTTTATAGCCAGTGCCGTGTAGAAATTTATGTTCAAGGATGTCAATTGAAAGCGATCGGAATGCCAGTATTCAGTTTAATACAGTGATGGATAAAATAGCTAACATTTTTTCAGCCAGTAATCTTACCTCACTCCTAATCTCGCTCCTAATGCTGAGAACTACTCACTTACCTGGTATCCCTTAAATCGAGCCTGGCTGCGTCCGACCATTCTTTAAAGGTATCACAGCCTTGGTAACAGAGCTAGTTATTTAGGAAGATTTCAGGTTGAATCTAATGAAAACCACATCTGAATCACTTTTTTGAATTCATCCTGCACAGCGAATTTTGCTCTCAAAAAAAAACAGCCGACAAGCGGTTGACTTAACTTGCTGTGTTGGGAGGTTGACAATTTTTACGCAATGCCTTAGCTATTTTAGGCAACTTAAGTTGTTGCAGTATTTGGTTTAATCTAATTTAGATTAATAAATGTAACAGGATATCGGCAAAAAAGCAACTTTTATTTATGAAGGAAGTTCAGCAACGGAAGGAAGAAGGAAGAAGGAAGAAGGAAGAAGGAAGAAGGAAGAAGGAAGAAGGA
>ENA-OBIO01000696-OBIO01000696.1-metagenomes-genome-assembly--contig:-NODE-696-length-16022-cov-24.4902_pt1 | contig 16022 bp, 14 predicted proteins | sample MGYA00153383_OBIO01 | MGnify analysis MGYA00153383 | reverse complement strand
GGGCACCATGCCATCCAAAATGTTGGTGCAAGGTCTGGTGAATTAGGGTAATCTCAGTCATGAGGGATTCGTGGGTTGAGTAGATACTCCTAGGAATCCCTCTCCTAAAAATTTTCAACCCTTTTGTCCTGTACCAAGCCTTGGAACATATTTTTGCCTTAGCCCCTATAGCTATTCCTTGAGTGGGAAGGGAGTATTCCCGTTGGAGAAGAAGCTTGCGGGAATACCACCCAAGTCCCAACCGGGCAAGTTCAGAATCGATTGGTTCATCCATGGACGTTGCAGATAGACCGTCGCATATTGGAATGACACCGAAAGATCGTTCGCCTCTACGCCGAAATGCTCACTGGAGTCTGAGTGTCCGCCACCCCCACCGATCGAGAACAACCCCATATTAAAGGCTGCACGACCGCCATACTGCGTAAAGGAGGAGTCAGACTTGACCACGAGATTCTTTGTAGATGTTGCCAGTGTTGCCCAAGATTTTGCAGCGGCTGGGTCTGCCCAATTGCTCGGCATGACCCGACACCGCATCGTCGTGTTACCGGGTTCCAGTCCTTCGGCTTCTCGTTTGAAGGTGTCAAAGGTTGTGAGTGCATCAGAGAAGGCACGACCAATTTGGTTTCGCGAGTGGAATTCAATCGTCGACCGCGCATCTTCGACCTTAGTGGCTTCACCGCCGCGCCAAGTAGTAAAAGCCACATCTACAGGTGCTTGCAACGCCGAGGCCATCAGAGGCCATTTTGCCTTACCTTCAGGCGTTTTCATAGCCTCAAAATAAGCCATGAGATAGGTCGATCGCGCAATGTTGTACACAATAAAATTGTTGTCGTAATCTGCCGATAGAAGTCAGATAGACGAGAACCACTGTCTCGATACACCCCTCCAGAATTTTGGGGCAATAGCGGAGCTTCGTCTGCAAGGTCTCCTAAATTAATGGTCGCTTGGGTACTACCCTCTAGATTGCCAGGAGACCAAGGATTGCGATAGTCTTTTTCGTTGAGGGTACGACTGGGCTTCTCCAAAATCAAACCAGTTTTTTCTTTGTCCAGGACGGGTTTTGTCCAGCGGGTGCTTCCGTTAGGGTACTAAAAATAGAGTCATGAATGGACTGAACTAAGTCTTGAGCTTGTTGATTGTCCATCTGAGGTTCTCCGAATAGGGGATGTTTCCTGCATCCATCTTCGGAAAATCTAGACTAGTGGCGGTACTCGTGCGGGTGATTTAGTTTTTGAAATGATCAGTGGCTGCCCAGCAGTGATGGACTGTCCAGGTTGACACAAAAGTGTTTCGATTGTTCCTGAGAACGGGGCCTCGACTTCAATCTCCATTTTCATCGATTCTAAAATAATTAATGGATCACCGACTTGGACCGAATCACCGGGTTTAACTAAGATTTTCCAAATATTTGCAGACATTTGTGATGAGATTACCTGCTGTCCTTCAGAAAGGACGAAATCTGAGATATCCGGCAGAGTGGTATCCATCGAGACCCGATCGAACTCACCAGAGAGCACCCATCGATCGCGTTCTGCTGAAAATGCGGACTGCTGTTGCGCTTTGAATGTTGAGATCGACTCGGCGTTGGTGGTGAGAAAATCTTGATAGTCTTGAAGCCGAAAGGTGGTTTCTTCAATCTCCAGTTTCACGGTTCCTTGAATCACAGCTTCTCGATAGTGCAGTAAGTCTTGCGGTGACACCGGGAAAAAGCGAATCTGGTCAAAGAAACGCAGTAGCCATTTATTCTGAAAATCAGCCGTTTGCTTATAGCGATTCCACACTGGAACCGTACGCCCGACAAACTGGTAGCCGCCCGGTCCTTCCATGCCATAAATACACAGGTACGCCCCACCAATGCCAACTGCATTTTCGGGGGTCCAGGTCCGGGCAGGGTTATATTTTGTGGTGACTAGTCGATGACGAGGATCGATCGGCGTTGCTACCGGAGCGCCTAAATAGACATCGCCCAACCCTAGGACTAAGTAGCTTGCATTAAACAGAATGTCTTGAACCTGCTCAATCCGATCGAGTCCATTAATGCGTCGAATAAACTCCAAATTGCTGGGACACCATGGCGCATCATCACGGACCGATTGCATATATTTTTCGATCGCAAGCTGAGTCGAAGCATCATCCCAGGACAGGGGCAAATGAACGATTCGGGTTGGAACTTCCATTTCGCTAATATTCGGCAATGCCTGTTCAGCGGCTATCAATAGATTGAGGAGTTCTTGTCGGGGAAGTTGGCGATTATCGTAGTGAATTTGGAGCGATCGAATGCCCGGTGTCAGGTCGATAATTCCAGGCAGAGTGAGGGTTTGGAGGTAGATCATCAGGGCATGAACCCGAAACCGTAGGGTTAGATCCAAGACTAGTGGACCATACTCAATTAGTAAAAACTTATCGCCTGCTTGACGATAGGTGACTGCGATTTGATCGGATGTTTCTGCAATATGACAAAGAATTGGAGATGCATTAACTCCCACTCGATCGTCATAAAGAGTTTGAGTTGTACCCTGGGTTGTGGCTGGTGATTTAATTAGCGTTTCAATTTCTTGATCTTGAATGCGTTCTAAAGCTTGGGCGGTCGATTCATCGATCGGATAAAACCGCACGGTATCACCCGGCTTGAGTTGACCAATTTTCCACAGTTCTGCTTGAACTATTGTTCCAGGACAGACAAATCCCCCTAAGCTCGGACCATCATGCGCCAAGATGATCGGCATATCGCCTGTGAAATCGATTGTTCCGATCGCATAAGCATTATCATGAATATTTGAGGGATGTAGTCCGGCTTCACCTCCATCTTCCCTCGCCCACTTCGGCTTTGGACCAATGAGGCGAATCCCTGTACGAGCAGAATTATGATGGATTGTCCAACGCTGGGAAAAAATCATTCTAATGTCGTCTTCTGTAAAGAAGTCCGGCGCACCGTGGGGACCGTAGAGGACTGCAACGTCCCAATCCGTGGTGTAGTTTGGAATCAATTCTACGGGTAAGCTTGTGTTCACACGCTCATCATCCTGGTCCGATAGCCTTGGCAATCGCAACACATCTCCCAGTCGCAACGTTCGCCCTGCATGTCCGCCAAATTGTCCTAAGGTGAAGGTCGATCGACTGCCTAGATACTCCGGCACGTCGAAGCCCTGGGCAATGGCAAGATAGGTCCGGTAGCCATGCCCAACGATCGCTTTGAGCGTCAACGTACTGCCTGCACTCACGGCGATCGCACTCCAATAGGGCACATCAATGCCGTCCAAGGTTACCTGCATCTGTGCGCCCGTGAGACAAATCGTCGTGTCACAGTTAAACCGGAGCGTCGGTCCCATTACCGTACATTCTAGTCCGGCAGCAGAGTCTGGATTACCTAAAATACGATTTGCCAAGCGAAAGGCGAGATGATCCATGGGTCCCGAAGGCGGAACCCCAATATTCCAGTAGCCCGATCGACCGGGATAATCTTGAATGGTGGTGAAGGTTCCAGGATTCAAGATATCGATCGATCGAGGATGATATTGAAATGTATTTAGAAACCCGGTTGAAACCTTGCCTTGTATAAAGTCAGAATGCTGGACGACCTGTCTTAGGTAATCTAAATTTGTTTCAATTCCTGCAATTTCAGATTGCTGTAGCTGTGACTGAAGAAGAGCAATCGTGTCATGACGAGTATCACTATGAACAATGAGTTTTGCTAACAACGGATCATAAAATGTTAAGATTTCAGTTCCTGTTTCGATCCAACTGTCCCAGCGAGATCCAGCAGCAAGTTGTACATGGCTCAGTAATCCCGCACTCGGCTGAAACCCTTTATGACCGTCTTCTGCATAGATCCGAACCTGAATGGCGTGACCCTGCGGTTTGGGGACGTAGACAGAGAGAAATGTACGATCGCCTGCCGCCAATCGCACCATCCACTCGACTAGATCGATACCGTAAACCAATTCAGTAACACCATGCTCCACCTGTAACCGAGTGTTGACCTCTAGAAAATAAAACTGCTGGGTTTCAACATCTAAAATGTATTCCACCGTTCCTGCTGATTGGTAAGCGACCGCTTGTCCCAATTTTACCGCTGCCTGACACAATTTCTGCCGCAACGCTTCACTAATTCCCGGTGCCGGAGTTTCCTCAATCACCTTTTGATTGCGACGTTGGGTGGAACAATCCCGTTCGCCTAACGCAATCACTTGTCCCCTCCCATCTCCAAAGATTTGGACCTCAATATGTCGCGCTATTTGGATATATTTTTCTAGGAAGAGACCACTCTGGCTAAAGTTCGACTGGCTTAGCCGTTCCACCTTTTCGTAGGCATCCGCTAAATCCCCCTCACTCTGGCACACCTGCATTCCAATCCCACCACCACCCGCCGTACTTTTCAGCATGACGGGATAGCCAATGTCGATCGCCACTTGACGCGCCTGTTCAACACTCGTCAGCAAGGCACTGCCCAGTAACATCGGCACTTGGTTTTGGTCTGCAATCTCCCGCGCAATATGCTTTAGCCCGAACTGCCGTAACTGTTCTGAGGTCGGTCCAATGAACTGAATCCCGATCGACGCGCAAGCTTCTGCAAACGCCGCATTTTCACTCAAGAATCCATAGCCGGGATGAATGGCATCGACGCCCAGCTTTTGCGCTACTTCAAGAATCCGATCGCCCATCAGATAACTTTCTGCCGCAGGCGATCGACCAATATTGACCGACTCAGTAGCAAGTCTGACATGGAGTGCATGGGCATCGGCATCGGAGTAAACCGCGACAGACTGAATGCCTAATCGATCGAGAGTACGAATCACTCGACAAGCAATTTCCCCTCGATTGGCAATAAGAACTTTTTTAAACATCACGGTTTAAGGAGAGAGATCAAGTATGGATAAGTAGAGGAATTAAACGCTGTTAGACGGGGTCCCAAACGATTAAGCGAATGGGAGTTGGATTGTATGCATTACACGGATTATTAATTTGAGGGCAATTAGAAATTAAAACCATCACATCCATTTCAGCCCGCAAATCCACATATTTTCCAGACTCCGAAATCCCATCCACAATCTCTAATGTGCCATCAGCGCTAACGGGAACGTTCATGTAGAAATTGATATTGCTGACGAGATCTCGCTTGTTCATCTCATACTGACTCAGTTCTAAGAGATAGTTTTCGACGCAAGCATGAAGATGTTTCTTCTGTAATCCATAGCGAACTGAGTTACTTTCCATACTACAGGCTCCGCCCACCGTATCATGGCGACCGCAGGTATCACCCACGACGGTCATCATGACATTTCCATCACTGGACATGAGTTCTGTCCCGGTAGTGATGAAAATATTTCCCTGACGCACGACGGTATCCGGCGCACTGTAGCGCTCAGAGGTGTCATGGGCATTATAGAAAAGCGTATCCACAGCCTGATTTCCCTGAAGATCAATAATTCGTAAAATCTGTCCAGTTTGAATCACCTTCGACCAAGGCTGACGAGCACGAATCTCTTCGTCATATACTGCATTTTTGGGGTCTAAGTTGGAATCTAACTCGATCGCAAAAGAGGTTGTTGTCATTCGTCTTATCTCCTTAAATCTTTGATACAATTCAATGCATTAATCTTGTGCAAACCAAGCATCTGTGTTGATAAACCCTCGAACCACTTCGTCATTAGCAGTACGACATAAATCATCAGGTCCAGGCTTGAGCGATCGGAACAGGGTTAATTGAATGGGCTGCGGCTTATAAATAGTCTCTGGATGTAGAACATGGGGGCAATTGGACAAAATGACCAGAACATTCATTTCCGCTCGTAGATCCACAAAACTTCCCGCTTTTTCACAGGCTAAATTGTAGTCTAGATTGCCATCAGGAGAGACACTAACTCGACTAAAAAGATTCACATTCGGCATTAAATCCTTACGGGTCAAACCTCGTTTCGATAAGGCTTTTAAGAAGTTTGTGCGCGAATCATTGTAATCACTATCGCCATACTTATTATAATCACTTTCCCCATACTTTGCGAGATTACTCGATCGGTGACTGGAGCCACAAATCAGGTCGTGACAACCGGAGGTGTCCTCTGTGATGGAGAATAAAATTCGCCCCATGTCCGAATACAGCACCATTCCTTTCTTTAGGAATGCATTAAATTGAATTTTGGCAGTGTCTGCCACATTGAGCCGTTCGATCGGGCTATCCGCGTTGTAGCACAACATTGACACCCCACGGGAACCCGACAGATCCGTAATTCGCAACGTATTTCCCCGACGGATCACCCCATGCCAATAGGCTCCACCGGGTAATTTCTCATCCAATAACACGTTTTCATCCAACTCCAGAGTAGCGTCTAACATAAATTTTCCCTCGCGAATCAGTAATCCTCAAGACAAAAGCCCGAGAGTGTAGCAATTAACGTACGTTGGAATTCCCAAACGTCACGATAAATTGAACCTCCCGGGCTTTTATCCCGCCGTGTAACCTAAGATGTCATCAGAACTCGAAGACATCGATCGGCTTGCTTCTCTCGGACCAGCCATTTCAAATAAAATCAATCGGCTGACTCAACCCATCGATCACTGAAATCGGAACCCTAGAAGCACTCTCTAAATTAAATTTTTGTGTCTTGAAGCTTTTCTAGCGTAGCAAGATATACGAGCAAAAAAGTAGTGTCATATACTTTTTGAAAAAACATATCTTTTGTAGCGTAGTACACCTTATTGTTTTGTTCAGTCATGGATGATATCGTAGTGACCAACCGAAAAATCATTAGCAAAGATCTATGGATAAGTTGAGGGATGGTTGAGTTCTGTTTGTAAAGTATCATTTTAACTGAATAAAATTTTGGCTTCTAGGGTTCCGATTCTATGCTGCTTGGGGTGTCCCACTGAGTAAGTTTGTCTGGTCCGAGAGAAGCAGTTGTAACTGTCAATCTAGCACTGTAGTGCCTGAGCGACTGGCGCAATGACACGGCGGGACAAAAGCCCGGGAGACCTTAATTGCTATCATTGGCAATCTTGGATCTTCCGGGCTTTTGATGTTGATTAAACGTTACTGTGAGGATATCCAATGAAGCTTCGATCGCGCGTTCTGCGGAGTTTTTTATTCCAGTGTGCCCTCTGCCTTGCTAGCTTTGCCTTACTTGTAAGCTGCTCGAATCCCGCCAGTCAGTCTCCCAATGGTGCAGGAATGCCCGGTGTGAAATTAGGCTTCAGTGCATGGCCGGGATGGTTCCCCTGGCAGGTTACTCAGGAGCAGAAGATTTTTGCGAATAAAAGTATCAATGTAGATCTGAAATGGTTTGATGGCTACCTGGAATCGATTAATGCCTTGAACGCGAATCAGCTCGATGCTAATTCACAAACTCTGAATGACACCATTAGCTCGATTGCAGGGGGTGCCGATCAGGTGATCGTACTCGTGAATGATAACTCCACAGGTAACGACAAAATTATTGTCAGAGATGGTATTACGAGTGTCGCAGATCTGAAAGGCAAAAAAGTCGCGGCTGAAGAAGGCACGGTCGATCACTTTCTCCTTCTCCTTGGTATGGAAAAAGCGGGATTGAAGCCCTCTGATATTACTTTTGTCCCGCTCGAAACCGGAAAAGCAGCAGCAGCCTTTGTGGCGGGTCAAGTCGATGCGGTTGGTGTCTTTGCGCCCTTCACCGTTGAGGCTCTCAAGCGTAAGGACAGTAAGGAATTGTTTAGCTCCAAGGAGTTTCCCGGTGCGATTTCGGACCATCTCGTGTTTGGCCGCAAATTTGTGAATGAGCATCCCGATCGGGTGCAGACGATGGTCGATTCCTGGTTTGCGACAATAGATTACATCAAAGCCAATGCGAATCCGTCGATCGAGATCATGGCGAAACGCGCTAACGTCAGTGTTGCGGACTATAAAGACTACGACACAGGGACAAAAATCTTTACGATCGATGAGAATCTTAAGGCATTTCAGCCGGGAACAGACATGACCTCGCTGCCGTTTGCTGCGGAACAACTCTCAAAGTTTCTCACCCAAGTCGGGTTAGCCAAAACCAAACCGGATCTGAGCAAACTGTTCGACGATCGGTTTGTCAAAGCCTATGCTGCTAAAGCGAGACCCTAACTCGAAATACGACCCTTCTCCAAGATGCTTTATGCCTGATCAACCCCAGCCGACCTCAATTCGCGATCAGATCAAGTCTAAACCTTGGCACCCTTCTGTTTTTTGGCAAATTTCAGAGGAGATTCCCCTGCGATTGAGTCTCATGCTGGGAACTGCTTCGATCGCCCTTCCGCTATTGCTTTGGTGGGGCGTGACGGCGGTAGCACCGATCGATCCCAAGTTCTTACCTGCGCCTAGTCAAGTGATGACAGCGGGACTGCGATTATGGCAATCGGGGGAGTTGCTGAATGATACGATCGCCAGTCTGTGGCGGGTGGGCGTAGGATTTTTGACGTCAAGTTTAATCGCAATTCCAATTGGATTATTGATGGGTAGTTTTCGGAGCATTCGGGCATTGCTCGAACCGTTGTTCGGACTGATGCGATATATGCCTGCTCCAGCATTTATTCCACTGTTGATTTTGTATCAAGGCATTGGGGAAGAACCCAAAGTGACATTGATTTTTATTGGAACGTTTTTTTTCAATGCTCTGATGGTGATGGATACGGTCAAATTTGTGCCCAAGGATTTGATCGAAGCAACTTATATGTTGGGTGGCAACCGAGTGGCAACCGTCATACAGGTGATTTTTCCCCATGTCTTACCTGGAATTTTGGATGCCTGTCGGATTAATCTCGCGGCGGCTTGGCAATTGGTGATTGTGGCAGAACTAATTGCGGCAACGGAAGGACTGGGACGACGGATTAGCGTGGCAGGTCGGTTTCTGAGAACGGATGAGATTTTTGTTGGCATTATTGTCATTGGTGTCATTGGTTTAGCGTTTGATTTAATCTTCCAGTATGTGCTCCGGGTCGCCTGTCGATGGTCTAATCCCGAGCAATAATGATCGTGTTACTAACTTAAAACAATCTAGGAGAAAATCTATGTTTTTGACTATTAATCACTTAAGCAAACACTTCCAGACTCGATCGGGAAAACTGACCGTCTTGGAGGACATTGACTTGTCGATCGAACAAGGTGAATTTGTCTGCGTGGTCGGTTCATCCGGGTCTGGAAAATCAACACTCTTGCGACAAATTGCGGGACTCGATAGTCCCAGCCTGGGCGATGTGCGGATTGAGGGTCAGGTTGTGAAAGGACCGGGTGCCGATCGGGGAATGGTGTTTCAGCAATACACGCTTTATCCCTGGATGACCGTTCGCGAAAATATTGAGTTCGGATTAAAACTACAAGGCGTTTCAAAGCGTCAGCGCTGCGAACAATCTAGCTACTATCTCAATGTGGTCGGACTGACCGAGTTTGCCACAACCCTCCCAAGAGTCCTCTCCGGTGGCATGAAACAACGAGTCGCGATCGCCCGTGCCCTCGCTTCAGAACCCAAGATTTTGCTGATGGATGAACCCTTTGGGGCCTTAGATATTCACGCGAAGGAGTCGATGCATGAGTTTATGTTAGACCTGTGGGAACGCACCCAAATTACGGTTTTTATGATTACCCATGATGTCGAGGAAGCCGTGTTTTTAGCCGATCGCGTCTTCGCCCTGAGTTCCCATCCTGGGACTATTCGCAAAGAATTTAAAATTAATTTACCCGATCGTAGTCGAGCCGTAAAACGTCATCATTGTTTCCATGATTATCGTGATGAACTGATGGAACTGCTTCGCCAGCAGGGACGAGAGAGAATCGCAGCGTGATCGACCCACTACACTACACTCAAAGCCTCGATCTCAAAACGCTTCGGGCCGCCTATCTAGCTGGAGAGACCACACCCCGCGATATCATCCATCAAATTTACGATCGCATTGAACACTACGACGATCCAGCCGTCTGGATTCATTTAGTGACCAAATCTGAAACGCTACATCGAATGCAAGGATTAGATCTTGCAAACATCAACCAATTGCCATTATATGGAATTCCCTTTGCGATTAAAGACAATATTGACTGGGTTGGAATTCCCACTACCGCAGGCTGTCCAGAATTTGCATATACGCCCGATCGATCCGCCACGGTTATCGATAAGCTCTGTGCCGCAGGGGCAATTCCTATCGGTAAAACCAATCTAGACCAGTTTGCCACCGGACTCGTCGGCACCCGATCGCCCTACGGAATCTGCCGCAATCCCTTTGACGATCGCTATATTCCCGGTGGGTCGAGTGCCGGGTCGAGTGCCGCTGTCGCTGCCGGACTCGTAAGTTTTGCCCTAGGAACCGATACGGCGGGGTCAGGTCGGGTGCCTGCTGCGTTTATGAACCTAGTGGGGTTAAAGCCGACCCGTGGCTATCTCAGCACACTGGGGGTCGTTCCGGCAGTGAGAAGTTTGGACTGTCTGTCTATTTTTGCCCTAACTTGCCAAGATGCCGCCACGATCGTCCAGGTCGCAGCGGGCTTTGATGCTGATGATGGGTTTTCTCGATCGATCACTCAACAGTCCTTACCTAGTTTTGCAAGCCTTCGGGTTGGTATTCCCGATCCAACAGCGTTGATTTTTTTTGGCAATGCCGATGCTGAGAAGAACTACTGGAGTGCGATCGAGCAACTTCGTCGGTTAGACTGTCAAATCGTGACGATCGATTTTCAACCCTTTGCTGATACTGCGCCCTTGCTCTACGATCGATCGTGGGTGGCAGAACGCACAGTTGCAATAGGTGAGTTTTTGGAACAGCAGGGCGATCGATCGGGCATTAATGCAGTTGTCAAACAGATTATTCTCAAGGGGAAAGAGTTTAGTGCGATTGACGCCTATCAGGATTTATATGATCTAATGAATCTGAAACGACAAAGTGAGCAACAATGGCAGTCCATGGATGTTTTGGCATTGCCGACCACGGGAACCATTTATCAAATTAATGAAGTCAATGCTGATCCGTTTACGTTAAATCGTAATCTCGGCGCTTATACTAATTTTGTAAATTTACTGGATCTTACAGCAATCGCTATTCCAAACGGATTTCAATCCAACGGACTCCCGACTGGACTCACCTTAATGGCCCCTGCGGGAACCGATGTCGCGCTCTGTGAAATTGGCGATCGGCTTCAGCGAGACACAGCAGATTCACGTCCTTATTCACTGGGTGCTACAGGCATTCACTTTCCCCTATGACTCAAGATATTTCTCGCATTAAAATCGCCGTTGTTGGTGCCCATCTCTCTGGACAACCCCTCAATTTCCAACTCCTAGAAGAAGAAGGCGTTCTCCTCAAAACCTGCAAAACACAAGCGATTTATCGACTCTATGCCCTGACCAACGGGACGATTCCAAAACCAGGACTCATCCGGCAACTCGATGGTGAACCGGGCTATGGAATCGAAGTAGAAATTTGGGATCTGCCGCCTGCGGGATTTGGACGATTTGTGAATCAAATTCCATCGCCTTTAGGCATTGGGACGATCGTTCTAGAAGATGGAGAAACGGTCAAGGGCTTCATCTGTGAGTCTTTTGCGATTCAACAGGCTGACGAGATCTCTGAACTGGGTGGATGGCGACCGTATCTCAATCAGTGAGTTGTTCTCGTTAGCAATCGATCGTCTGTTGGAGTTCCCAATCGCTGAGATGGGCGGTGTAGGCTGACCATTCTTGATATTTTAGTTTGACATAAGATTGGACGACTTCGCTGCCGAGCCGATCGCGCATTACCAAACTGGATTCCAAATTTCGTAATGCATCTAATAGATTACTCGGCAAGCGTTTCATTTCTTTGGCAATCGTATCGGTATAACTATTGATGTCCGATCGCGCTCCCGGATCGCGCTTTTGTTCAATGCCGTCTAAACCTGCGGCGATCAAGGCGGCGGGTAATAGGTAGGGATTGGCGGCACCGTCGGGAAGTCGGAACTCGAAGCGGCCCCGATCGGGAATGCGAATGGTATGCGTGCGATTATTGCCGCCATAGCTGACGGTAGTGGGCGACCAGGTTGCCCCTGAAGCTGTAGTTGAGGCGTTCAACCGTTTGTAGGAATTAACGGTGGGATTAGTAAATGCACAGAATTCACTCACAGAATGTAAGACTCCTGCAATGAATTGGTATGCTAGGGGTGATAGTCCCAATTCACCATTAATATCATCGAAGAGATTACTAGCGCCATCGAGGGTCCAAACAGAAAGATGCGTGTGACAGCCATTTCCAGTTAAATCTTTGAATGGTTTTGGCATGAAGGTGGCGCGATAGCCGCTCTTTTCCGCGATCGATTTGACCATGTATTTAAAAAAAGCATGACGATCGGCGGTGACGAGTGCATCTGCATATTTCCAATTCATTTCAAACTGTCCATTGGCATCTTCGTGATCGTTCTGATAAGGTTCCCAACCCAGTTCCAGCATGGCATCACAAATTTCGGCAATTACGTCGTAGCGTCGCATTAGTGCTTGCTGATCGTAGCAAGGTTTCGTCGCTCGATCGCGCAGATCTGAAATGCCATCGCCCGCTGAGTTGAGCAGAAAATACTCGCATTCGACGCCTGTTTTGACTCGGTAGCCGTGGGCTTCGGCTTGGGCAATGACTCGTTTTAACGTCAGGCGTGGGGTCTGGGCGATCGCACCGCCTGTGCTCCAGTAGAGATCCGCAGGCATCCAAGCGACCTCTTTTTGCCAGGGGAGTTGAACCATTCCCGCGCGATCGGGAATGGCGAGAACATCCGGGTCCGCAGGCGTCATATCGAGCCAAGCGGCAAATCCAGCAAATCCAGCACCGTCTGCGGCAATCGTATCAATGGCAGCAGTGGGAACAAGTTTTGATCGTTGGATGCCAAACAAGTCCGTAAAGGATATTAAAAAGTAGCGAACGCCGTGGGTGTGGGCAAACTCAGATAGGCTCATATCGATCGGAATACTCATACGTCCTCTAACAACTCTTGAATGGCATCCCGGATGAACTGTTCATCGGCAGGATTTTGGTAAGGATTTCCAGCGCGGTGTCCCCAAATGGATGGAATGGGCAAATAGTGTGCGTTGGGGATAAGCGCAGCTTCTGCTTGACAATCCTCGGGGGTGAAATAGAGGTCAGTCGAACCGGGCATCACCCAAGTTTTCGCTTGAATTGCCGCTAATGCCGCCGGATAGTCCCTTTTGTATATTTCATTATCGCTGACATCACAGCGCAACCATGTATCAATCATGGCAATTAAATTTTCGGGATTACGCGTGCGGTAGCCATTTTCCCAAGCCCGCACCAGATAATCCTCCAACGATTCATACCCCAAGCGGTAATACAACCCATCTCGATAAAAAGCCTGGGAAGCCGCCCAACTTGCATAGATCTGTGCAAAGGTCTTAAATCCTCGATCGGGTACGCCATCAAACCCAGTTCCTGTCCAAGTCGGATCGCTGGTCAATGCCGATCGTAAACTCTGTAAAAAAACCGTATTGTGGTCGGTGGTTCTCGCCGTGCCGCAAAGGGCTGCAATGCGATCGACGCGATCAGGGTACAATGCGCCCCAATGGTAAGCCTGCTGGGCACCCATAGACCAGCCATAGACCAACACCAGCGTCTCAATCCCTAAAACCTCTAATACTAAATGAGCTTGTAATCGAACATTATCCCAATGGGTAAACCAACCGCCTGATTCAGCAAAACCAAAGGAGTCTAAATTGCTGGGCGAAGTAGATAGACCATTGCCGAGCATGTTGACTGCAACGATACAGTATCGATCGGGATTGAGAATACCGTCATTCCGAATCAGCCAATCTAAATCTGAATGCTGTGCGCCATAGGAGGTGGGATACAAAATTACATTACTGCGATTGGCATTACAGCTCCCATAGGTCTGATACACCAAGTCGATCGTTGGCAGAACAACCCCACATTGCAGTGGGAAGTCCCTCAAGGTTAAACATTCAGGCATGGTAGTTTTAAGTGGCAGAAGACTCAGAGGCTTGACCCAGATTACGAATAATATCGGTGTTCACCGCGATGTAGCCGGGATCGAGATGTTCTAGGTGCGATCGGAGCTTTTCATGGGCTGATTCAAGTTTATGAAATGGCATCGATGGGCAAAAGTGATGTTCTGCATGGAATGCCATATTCCACATCAGCCATCGCAAAGGCAATGCCGTTAACGTAGTCCGAGTATTGGCAAACGGATTAGCATCTAGGGTACAGCCCGTATGTTCGGCTAATAAAATCAAGCGTAACATCGGTTGTCCGACGGCTAGCGGAAGCACCCAACCTAGGACAAACCACAGCGATTGGAAATAAATCGACGCGGCGATCGCAATGACGTAAACCAACAATTGTAACTGCACCGATCGTTGTACTTCAGCCCGTGCGGTTTCTGGAATGTAAGGGCAATCATCCATCTGTCCGATCGCACAACGGATATGTCCTTGGATCTTCCCGATCCACCAGGGAACGGCACTAACTTGCCAAAGATATTCACCCAAATTCGTCGGGGTGCGATCCATTAGTTCGGGGTCTTTACCTACGATGCGAGTGTAGCGATGATGCCACTTATGATAACGGCGATAGAAGGTACTGTTATAGAGTGATAACAACCCTGCAAACCAGGCAACAAGATCATTCACCTGATTATTTGCAAAGGCAGTCCGATGAACACATTCATGCACGGGTGCAAACATCGCTGCAATGCTAAATCCATAGAGCAAGAGTGCCGGAATCCCTAAAATCGAATTCATGTGGGTCAGCCAAGCGTAGCCACTCACGGCCATGACTATCAGGTGTCCGGTGAGTTGGATGGCTCCTTTCCAGTCCGATCGTTCATTGAGTTCCTGTAATCCCAATGCTGAAAATACGGTCTTAGGGGAAAGATAATCTGTAGTCGCAGATACCGATCGATCGAACTCTTTCGCTAGGTTGGGTCGAGTAGACATGGTGCCCTCTTGGAATGAGCTTTACATTATCCTAAAATTTATCTCAAAGTTGACGGCGATCGATTGTTTTTGTTGAAAATACTCCTTGTGACTTTCCTCCAATTGTTCTATTTACGATCGGTTTGGCTAATGTAAGCGGTCGAATGGTTGGCTTACCACGATTGTAATTCTGGATCAAAGGGGGAGATCTGAATCAATCTCAATGACCGTAATGTTAGCATTCTCAACGACGGTATTACCCATTTGAACATTATGAAACGCATCGAATTTTGATTCTTCTTCAGTGACTCGTTCATAGTGCAGAATGACATGGTAACGCTTGTCGATCGGTTCTCCTGTTTCAGTACAAGTGGCGGCATCCCAACCTAGATTTTGTTGCGCTTCAACTCGTTCTCGATAGCTCGCAGCAAGTTTTTCGAGGGCGATCGCGATCGCATGTTCTTTCGTCTGTCCGTAGCATTGGATGTCTGCTCTGGGTTCGTCACTTAAATTTGGTGATAGTTGGCAGAGATATTGTCCTTTGGGTTGGGGCAGGACGTTGATGGAGAGGGTTCCGGTGATGCGGTCGGGTATTGGATCTGGCATGTTTTTGGGTAAGTGGTGATGTGCTGAGGGCGATCGGGACAAAAGACCATCAGAGGAGCGATCGGGCGTGAAACTTGAGCGGAAACTTCAAGTATTTTTAGATCCAAGTATGGCGAGGGAAATAGCTCATCAATGTCAAGATTATTACAAATTTCTTAAAGTCTACGTAAAATTACGATCGATCGCACCCCCATTGCGAGAAAATTTGTCATCATATTAAAAGTCTCCCACGATCGTCGCTGCTTATGTCTTGTGCTGTTATTCTTACGGCTCTCCCGGTCGAGTATCTCGCCGTTCGCGCTCATCTTCAGGCGTTGCGGGAGGAAGTCCATGCGCAGGGGACGATTTATGAGCGGGGGACGTTTGGGACGGCGGAGTGGGAGGTGGGGATTGTTGAGGTTGGGGCAGGAAATGTGGGGGCGGCGTTGGAGGCAGAACGGGCGATCGCACATTTTAAGCCGGATGTGATTTTGGGCGTTGCTGATTTAAGGTATGACGGCTTGAGGAACTGGGACATCCTTGAACTTA
>ENA-OBIO01000695-OBIO01000695.1-metagenomes-genome-assembly--contig:-NODE-695-length-16040-cov-4.62896_pt1 | contig 16040 bp, 18 predicted proteins | sample MGYA00153383_OBIO01 | MGnify analysis MGYA00153383 | reverse complement strand
AGTCAGTCCGATCCCTCGGCGGGAGGCGCGACGTTCTCGGGCCAACTATCGCCGGTATGCGCCTCGCCGAATCCCCGATGGCCGGGCAACTCGCCGTCACGGAGGATCGGGACTGAGTTGCGTTCCGCGTATTCGCGCCACCGTAGGCGTTTGAAAGCCGCGCCCGGCGACTTGCTCCAACCCAACGCAACACCCGTCGTAGTCAAGGCAGACAGGTTGACGTTGTTGACGATGGTTGGCAACTCAACGCCATCCGCAATGCGCTGCTTCTCGCGCTGGTCGTGTGAGGCTGGGGAGTCCATTTCCGTTTCATACATGGCGTGAATCAACCATGTTGAGCGCGGAAACGTCCGCAGGTCGAAACCCGTGGCTGCACCGTCGTCCAGCGAAACGCCGAGTCGGTCCAACTCCGTCTCCGGCGCGGGTCGCCACAACTCTGAAAAGCCGACTTCGCTCGTATCGCTCACCAGCCATTTATAGCGTCTGCTAGCCCGGGCGACCAAAAATCAATTCGATCCATCGGCCGTTTTCACCGATTGCCCTATCCAAAGCGGCTGAGACGGCATCAAGGTCCGTGTCAAACAGATCTGAGTACACGTCGAGCGTCACTGCGCCCGACGCATGGCCGAGCATCCGCTGGACGGCCTTGACGTTCGCCCCGGCACTGATCGCGAGACTCGCTGCTGTGTGCCGCAGTTCGTGAGGCGTCAGCCCATCCTGGCCGATCATGTTCGCGGCGTCGTCGAGCCAACCGTGCCGGAAAACGCGGCCGCGCAGCCAACCACCACGGGCTGCCGCGAAAGCCGGTGAACCGCCTTCCTTGCCCTCGACGTGGGATTTCAGGTCGGCCAGGATCGACGCCGACACCGGGATCGATCTGGCCTCGTAGTCCTTAGGCTCGGAGTCCAGCTGCACTCCATCGACTTCGACGATTGTGTGTTGAACTTCGAGCCGGCCGCGAGCGAAGTCGATGTCCTGAACCCTAAGCCCAGATGCCTCGCCCCAGCGCAGCCCGCAATACGCAAGTACTTTCACCAGGAGGCCGTAGTTGTTGCGCTCACCCCGGTACATACCCTTGCCGAGCGAATCGACGGCGTCGGCGAGTTCCCGGGCTTCATCGTGGGTCAGATACCGTTTGACGGGCTTACCAACCTTGGGAAGATTCAACCCGTGGGCTGGATTGGCGGGGAGCCGTCCGTCCTTCACCGCCATCTGCAGACTGCCGGAAAGCACGTTGACGATCTTCCGCACACTCGATGGAGACTGCGTTTTGGAGAGACCACCAGCCCAGCCCTGGACCGCGCCATGGGTCAACGAGCCGAGCGGGTAGCCGCCGAGCGAGGGCTTGATGTGAAGCGCGACGATACCGCGAGCTCGCTCGCGTGACGTTGCGCGCCAGTCTGCGCGGCCATCCATCCAAGCGTCGAGCCACTCCCCTACAAGCACGCGCGACTTTGAAGGGTCGATGTAGGCACCGCGACTCTTGTCGATCTCGACACTCGCGAGGAACAACTCTGCCTCGCGCTTGGTCTTGAAACCGCGCTTCTGGGTCTGAGCGTGGTCAGGCTTTCGGAACATCGCTCGGTAGCGCTTGCCTGATTTGGTTTGGTACGCGCTGATGCTTCCCATGATTCGACAGTACGTCGGGGCGCTGACGCTATCTCGGACAAATCAACTCGACGACCGGCAACTCACTCACCGCGTCTCACCACATCGACTTCATTCCTCAACTTTTTGCTTATCTGCCGCCACCCCTTTACTTCCCAACCTCCCACTCCAAGAGCTTGCGATGGGTGTGGGAGGTTGGGAAGCGCGCGCAGCGCGGGGGTGGCGGCTGATCGGCAAAAACCAGCCCCAGCTGTTCCTTTGCGTATTCCAGCCCGTGGAATATGCAGAGGAAGCCCCACGATCAACCTTCCTCTGCGATCCCGCCATGTCACCATTGAGTGGTACGCTATCGAGTACTACTTACCGGAGGCGACAATGTCGGCAATCACCGCGACCGAAGCACGAAAGAACCTGTTCGGGCTCATCCAGCAGGTCAACGATGATCACACCGTCGTCGAGGTCGTGTCCCGGCATGGAAACGCGGTCATCGTGTCGAAGGACGACTACGACGCGATGACCGAGACGGCCTACCTGCTGCGGAACCCCGCAAACGCAGAGCGGTTACTCGCGGCGATAGATCGAGCCCGGCGAGGCGAGTTCGAGCTGCACGACCTCCTGGACGCGTGACGCGCACGATCGCCTTCGACCAGAATGGGTGGCAGGACTACGTCTACTGGCAGACCCAGGACCGCAAGACCCTCAAGCGTGTCAACCAGCTGATCACCGACTCACTGCGCGATCCGTTCGCTGGTATCGGCAAACCGGAGCCCCTCAAGCACATCCTCTCCGGCGCGTGGTCGCGCCGCATCGATGACGTCAACCGCTTGGTCTACTACGTCACCGACGACCACATCGTCATCCTGCAGGCCCGCGAACACTACTGATCTGAAGTCCACGCTTTCCGCAAGGCGGAGCCGCGGCATCCCGGTGGCAACAGAATGGCAACAACTGAGGCAGGCACGGGGTCATCAAGCACATCCGAGGTCACTTTGGAACCCAGCAAGTAGGCGGGAGTTGGGGCGTTATCGGTGCAGACCGCGCCTAGCTTCCGCCCTCCGGAGGCAGGGGCGGCAGTTCGAATCTGCCTGGGGGGCACCACGGTGCGCGAACTCAATTCCGATTTTGACAGCTATTCCGGACCAGCGGCCCTGTGGAAGGTTCCGCCGTACTACCGGGGCAACAACGGCTCGCGATCAACGCTCCTAAGCGCGAACCCTTCCGGGTAGGGCAAGGGCATACGGGCATCGCGACCCATCCGGATCGGCGCTCCCCCAGGAGCTGCCCACCAATAACCGCCAACCGTCACGCTTGCGAACCCGCGCTCAGGATCGCCCATCATCACCGCTAACCTCGGCGTATGTCGGAGATTAGTTATGTGGTTCGCCGAGCCCGTGCTGACGACGCGGAAGAAGTTTTTTCACTTGTGAAGGATTTTCCTCCGGAGGCAATCCCAGACCGCCAAGAATTTCAGGCCTCCTTCGCGGCGCTAAATGACATCGCCGGGAGCGTTCTTTTCGTCGCGGAAAGTGCGAGCGGAACTGTCCTGGGGTACATCCTCGTTTCTTGCCATCCGTCCTTCCTCGCAAATGCTCCCGTTGCGTGGGTGGAAGAAGTCATGGTCGCAAATGGCTGGCGGCGCAGAGAAGTGGGGAAGGCATTGATGACCGCTGCGGAGGACTGGGCAAATCGATGCGGCGCGGCATACGTTGCTCTAGCAAGTCGCCGATCCGCACCGTTTTATCTAGCGTTGGGGTATGAGGACACCGCTGCTTTTTTCAAGAAAGCGCTCAGATAACCAATTGGCTGATGGCGCTCACGAACATCATCCGATGTCGTGGTCCAGAGCTTTCTGTCAGCATTACCAGCACGCAATAATCGCCGAAATCTTGACTCAAAGCCTGCACGCCTTTGCGTGGAGAGTACTCCGATCCCAGACCTGCTCATGAGAACAAACTGCAGAATTAACCCGCTATTTGAACCAATGACGTGGATGGATTCTCTTGCCAACCTGCCGTGATGCTGCGGATCGTGGATCTCGATTCCCCGCTCGTCCGCCAGAAGGGTTCCGGAGAAACTTTCGGCCCTGATTCGCGCCCGATGGTGACCAACGACACACTTGCAGTCGAATGTTCGGCCGCCAGGTTGCGAACCAGACGTCGATTCCGGCGATCTCCCAACCACGGGAAAACGAGTATCACCAGCAGGCTGAATTCTTTTTCGAGCGTCGAACGGGTGCCGTCGCAAAGTTCACAAGCTCGACGATAGTGTCCTGACTTCCCGCATGGCTCAATCGGTAATGCGTTCGCGTTCGGATTGCTCAAGATCTGCGCCGACAGCCGTTTACGTCGGCGCGCTCGGTCGTTGGGCGGACTAGCCCCCGCTCTTTCGCGATGGCCGTTCGGCTGCTGGCCGGTAGTGGGTGCGCGCGGTGTCGCGCATTTCTTCTGTGACCACTGCTCCGGGTGTTGCCGAAGCCTGGATGAAGAGTTCAGAAACCCAATCGAGGGGATGAGGAGCACGAGCACGAGCATGATGGCCGCAGGCAGGTCAGGCGTGAGCCCCCGGTGCGGCCAGAAGTCGTGAATGGCGCCGTATCCTCCGAGCAGCTATTGCGAACCAAACCAGAACCCAGCCTTCGGCCTGCCCGTCCACCGCCACCATGGCCGGGGCGGACCCGAAGGTTCAAGGTAGCCGCGGAAGATACGGACTCCGAGCAATGTGCACGTGAGGTTGATGAGCAAGCCGATCGCCGCGTATTGCCAGGATCGCTCGTACAGTAGCCATGTCCTCAGTGCGAGGAAGAACAGCGCCAAGGTCGCAGACCCAAGAACGATGTACGGTACGTTTGCCGGACTGTGGTGATTTGCCAGGTCAGCTTCACGCGACGAGCCTAGGGGTGGGTGACCCGTGGGCCGACTGAGTTCAAAGCGAGTTGATCCGCTTGGAACCCTAAAGTGTTGTCCATTTGACCCCGGCTTACGAACGGTCAGCACCCCGTTACGAAGCAATGCTCATAACCCCGTGGCCTGGACCCGTTCTCGACTCACCCGGAAAACGGACCTTCGTCTTTGCCGGATCACACGCCCCAGGTCACAAAGGGCGAGACACCTGCTTCACCCAGTTAGGGCATCCACTCGATCATCGGCGCACCGGCACGCACGTAAAGCGGATGCCGGGGGCAGCCACTCTTCGTGACGCCCAACGCGTGGAGTCTCGGCAGCAGCGCCCGCGCCCGGGTCACGCGGGCCGGGTCGGCGTTCGTGCCCCACCCCGCGACGACGGTATCGGTGGCGCCGGCAAGCACGCGATCGTTATCCGGTCCCACCGGGTCAGTCGCGGCCATCATTATTTTCGGGTCCTTGGTGCGGAACGCATACAGGTTGAGGATCACCATGCCGCCGTACCCCTCGCGCTTCGCGAAACCGACGCACCGACGCAGTGTCGGATCGAGTTGCACCGCGTCGGCGGTGCTCGGGTTGAGCAGCACGAACGTGATCATCGGCAGCGCTGGGTCCCATACGCGGGTCAGCGTGTAGCGATACTCGCCACGAATGTCTGCGGTGGCGAAAATGAACTCGGGCATCCGGCCTCCTCCGGCCAGATCATATTGGCATGTGGCGGCTTCGGGTCAGGTGCTGGGCCGATCCTGTACGAACCCCGGTGCTCGTCAGCGAATCGCTCTGTGCGCTATGTCGCCGAACGTCCGGCACGCCCTCATGACTCTCAGATGATCCCCAGTCGCTCGAAGACCAGCGTTGCCTGGATGCGGTCGCCGCCCCCGAGTCCCTTACTTCCGGAGGCTGACGTGGTGATGGTGTGCAGTCGATAGCCGAGGGCGGCTTGGCCGTTGATGGACTTTTCCAGCTCGGTGAGGTTGCCGGATCCAGTACCGAAAAACTTCTCCTTCAGCACCACCTGCAACACGACGTAGCTCTGCCCGTTTGGCACCGGCCGAGGTCGACCTCCCGCGACGGCCTCCGACTTGATGTGGTCGATCAGCGCGGCGGGGCTGTTCACCGGCACCTCCTCCTGCCAGACATCCGTCCACTGCTCGCCGTCCCACCGTCGCTGGCGACCCGAACCGTCGTCGTACCAACCCGCTGCTGCGTTCGCCACCATTGCCTCGTTTCAGTGATGCAGGTCGCGACGCGCCTGTACATGCGCTACAACGTATCAGCCGGTATCTCTGGCGGCGCCGATTGCCTCGGGGGTCGAGACCTAACCCATCTGCAACGGAACGGCCACGCTGCCGCTCTCAAAAGCTGTCAGGAATTACCCGGGTGAAATCAATTCGGCTTCACCGCTTCTTACGGGCACTCTGCTGTCTGAAAATCCCGTGGCAGCCCAGTCGCCCACAGTCCACGCAACGGGCCCGATCAGCTGAGCCACCATGCGCACCAGGACAAGGCGCACCGGTTCAACCTCCCACAGCGACGTCGACACGAACTGCTGCAACTGCTGGTAACAGACCCCAAGTCGGCCACTCATCGGCTGCCTCGACATGCGCCCTCCACCAAGCATCACACCATGTAAATAGAAGTTGCCCGTGTTCCGCTGATCGGCTCGAGGAAGAGACGCGAACACGTCCTCGACGACCCCCTCCAACCCTGCCCTTGTCTCCCCAAGCTCATCGGCCCTCATTCCCGAAAATTAACAAGAGCGCAACTCGATCGACAGCCGGCACACCGTACCTAATCAAGTACTACTCGTGGTTCACGTCGCCGCGTGGCTCGATCGGGCGGAGCTCGGAGACGACAAACGGGCCGACCAACCACCCGTCTGAGATCACCCTAAAATCTCGCACATGATTTTGCTCGTTATGGTCCGCTAACGCTTGTTTGGTTGCCCACTCCTCATAAAGAACGAACCGTTCGGGAGCAGCCAGGTCGACGAAGACCGAGTACGCAATGCAGCCGTCGTCGTTGCGGCTGAGCCGCTGGAGACTTCCTAATGCTTCCTCAAGTTGTGTACTAAAACTCGGCTTTGCAGTGAAGACCGGCATCAAAATCACCGTTCCTCGACCAGGCTCTTGCTCGTCGATGCTCATCGTTCCCTCCGCTTCGGTATCACCAGATTCACGTCCCGATCAGGGGAACGTCAACCCAGACACCGGTTTCCCCGGACTCGATGATCGCGTCATCGATCAATGCAATCTGGTAGCCGTCGATGAAGTTCGGGCTCACCGTACCGCCTTCGACGATCGCCTTAAAGAAGTCGTGAGCTTCGATAATCTTCGTCTCGCCGTACCCAATACCGAGTGCCGGGATCGGCCAAAGCGCAGCTCCGTTGGGATGAGCGGGACCAGTGTAAATCGTCCGGAATCCGCGACGATCTGCCGGATCGTTCGCGAAGGAGACCTGAAGTTCGTCACGACGCTCATAGTTGAAGAGGATGCTCCCCTCAGTGCCATGGATCTCGAAGGTGATGAAGTTGTTTCGCCCGTGTGCATTGCGCGTGGCCTCAATCGAGCCCACCGCGCCATTCGAGAACCGGATCATAGTCATCACCTCATCGTCTACATCGACCGCCCCACGAGGACCTTCACCACCGGTAACGGTGCCGAGCGCATCTGCGCCACTAGCCTGAAGCGGACGTTCCGTGATGAAGGTCGACAAAAGAGCGTTCACCTGTGCGACATCTCCGACGAGGTAACGAGCCAGGTCGATGACGTGCGTGGCAATGTCACCCAGGGCGCCAGAACCGGCGATCTTCTTCTGGAATCGCCAAGACAACGGAGAGCTCGGGTCAGCACTCCAGTCCTGGAGATACGTTCCCCGGAAGTTCGTGATCCGGCCAATTGACCCTTCCTCGATGAACTTCTTTGCCAGAGCGACGGCTGGGGTGCGGCGGTAATTAAAAGCCACCATGTGGACGACCCCGGCATCCCTAACCGCCTCGTACATCGCCTTCGCCTCCTCGCTGGTGCGTGCGAGAGGCTTTTCGCTGATGATGTGCTTGCCGGCCTTCGCCGCAGCAATGGCGATTTCCGCATGTAGGTGATTAGGTGTGGCAATGTCGATGACATCAATTTCAGGGTCTTCGACGACCTCGCGCCAGTCGGCGGTGTACTTCTCAAAACCGAATCGACGTGACGCTTCTTCGGCCAGAGGCTCGGTGGCTTCGGCAATGGTCTTTCGCACCGGCATGGCGGGAGCCGGCCAAAAGAACATGGGCATTGCCGCGTAGGCCAAGGAATGGGCCTTGCCCATAAACCCGGCTCCGATAAGTCCAACGTTCAAATGTTCCATGATCTTTCTCTTTCTCTCGGATGCTGTGTTGATTGACGTCAGGTGCCGCGCTCAGACCGCGAGGAGCCGGTCGAGATAGGTCTTGGAGATCTCTGCCGCGCGACGCGGGTCTCCGTCGTAAGAATCGAGTTCAACCAGAAGCCAGCTGTCGTACCCGCTCTCCTGCACTGCCCTGATGATGTCTGGGAAGTCGAGGTCGCCCTCTCCGAGGGGGAGGAATTGAAATGGTTCGAGCCGAAAGTCTTTGAGATGAACGTGGCGAATCCGATCCGAGTGCGCGCGGATCACAGCCGCGGGATCGCCGCCACCGGCAGCGAGATGAGCCGTATCAGGGCAGAAGCCGATTCGGGTCAAGTCCATAATTTTCGAGATTTCATCAGGGTTTTCGACAATTGTTGTGAGGTGTGGATGGTAGCTTGCCGTCAGTCCAAAGCCCTCTGCGATGTCTGTGACGCGGTCAAGGCTTGCGCCGAGGCGCAAATAGTCGTCTTCACTGGTTCCGGCCGCGCGACGCGCTCCGCCGCCGACCACTAGGCGCTCGGCGCCAAACTGTGCCGCAAGTTCTGCCGCGCGCGTTATCCGGTGAAGTTCGTCGGGAAGGATATCGGCGTAGATGAAGTTCGCCCCGGTGTAGACGCTCACAAGCTCGACCTTCGCGTCAGCGAGAAGCTGGCGGAATTCGTCTGGTCGGTCCGCATATTGGACGACATTTCCGTCGAACATTTCGAGACCCTCGTACCCGGCCGCGCTAATGTCGCGAACCGCGGTCTCCATCGAGCCGTTCGTGCGATAGAAGAGATCTTTCACACTGGTGACACCGGTTGCGTCGCCAACGACGCCTCCCCAGGTGATCGTGCAGTAACCCAAACGCATCATTGTTGCCTTTCTCTCGCGGCTACTACCGTCATCAGTTCGGGGACGGATACCCATTGATCCAGAGCAGCTGACCGGAGGACTGCGTCAGTGAGTTGCGCCGAACGTACTCCGTCTAGAAATGTGGGCAGTCCCTCAACCCAATCGCCCTCTATCGCGCGATAGGTGTCTTTAACGAACGCGGTGAAGGCATCCTGATAACCCTGCGGATGCCCGGAGGGCACGAGCGCATACCTGCGTGCCTCCGCGGCGGAGAGGGTCTCCGACCCCACCGTGATGGCGCGAGTCGAGTCGACTCCACCGATCCACAGGGTTTCCGGATGTTCTTGGTCGAAGCGAAAGGAAGCGTTTGTCCCGTCGAAGGAAAACGAAAGGCGATTCTTTCGACCGGGCGAGACTTGGCTGACAACAAGAGATCCCAGTGCACCTTTGTCAGTTTCGAAGGTAACGCTGGCACCGTCCTCTGTGTCGACCCGCGTCGAAACGCGGTCAGCAGTTCGAGCACCGAACGCGCGAGCCGTCTTCGCCATGATGCGGGTTATTCGGTGCCCGGTAACGAATTCCATAAGGTCACACCAATGCACCCCGATATCCCCAAAAGCCCGCGAAGCGCCGCCGAGCAAGGGATCAACCCGCCAATTTGTTGCCGTGGAATCGGCTAGCCAATCCTGAAGGTAGGAGCCGTGCAGCAGCCAGAGTGGGCCGGCTTCGCCTGAACGAATCCGCGATCGCGCTTCACGGACGGCGGGATAGAAGCGGTAGACGAACGGGACTGCAGCAATTCGCCCGAATTCGTGGGACAGCGCCGCGAGCTCGACTGCGTCCTCCAACGTTGTCGCAAGCGGCTTCTCGCAGACCACTGACTTCCCGGAGGCGATCACCTGTGCGGCAAAGTTGGCGTGGGTGGAATTCGGTGTGCAGATGTGGACGACGTCGATGTCATCGCGCGCGATCAGAGCTTCGGGCGAGGAGCTCGCCGTTTCCGCTCCGAACAGGTTGGCGGAGGCCTGCGCAGATTCGTGGCTTCGACTGGCGACAGAGGCAATAGTGCCACCGGACATCCTGATGGCATTTGCATGCACTGTTCCCATGAAACCTGTTCCGATGATGCCGGCGCGGAGGCGGGGGGCGGGCTGCGCGATCACTTTCGACGCGCCAGGGCCACAGCCAGAATGATGATTGCACCGCGCACAATCTGCTGCTGACTACTCTCCAGACCGGCGAGTACCAGCCCGTTGTTGATCAGTCCGATGAGCAGGGCACCGAACATCGTGCCAATGACGGTGCCGCTTCCTCCGAAGAGGCTTGTTCCTCCCAGGATCACAGCGGCGATCGCGGAGAGTTCGTCGCCATCTCCCCACTGGAACCTACCGGATTGCAGCCGACCTGCGTAGAGCATTCCGGCGATGCTTGCGATAACTCCCGACAGCAGGAGCACGGTGAATTTGATGCGCTTGGTATTAATTCCGGTGAAGTCCGCCGCTTTGCGGTTGCCGCCGGTGGCCAGCACCTGTCGCCCGAATTTGGTGCGCGCGAGCACGATTGTGCCAGCAGCAACGAACACGGCAGCCCAGATAACGAGGCTCGGTACCGGCCCGATATTGCCAGATCCGAATATGTTGTTGAAGGCTTCGCTGAGGATCGGTTGAGGAGCGGAGTTCGTGATCCATTGAGCGGTTCCTACGGCAACACCCAACATGCCCAGCGTGACCAGAAACGAGGGGATCCCTAAAAGGCTGACCAGTGTTCCATTGATCCCGCCCACGACAACCCCGACCACGAGTCCTGCCGCGATTCCGGGCACCACACCGAAGGCGGAGATCGTCATCGCCGTGACCACGCTCGAGAGGCCAGCGACGGAACCAACACTCAGGTCAATTTCGGCTGCAGAGATGACATAGGTCATCCCGACGGCGATGACCATGATGGTCGAGGTCTGCCGAAGGATATTCAAAAGGTTCGTCGTGGAGAGGAAGCCTTGGTCGCCAAGGAGGATCGCGAAGAAGATGAAGACGACGACAAAGCCGATGTAGATCACGTAGCGTCGCCAGTCAATTCCGGCCAGCGTGTTGGAGATAGTGCGCTTTGGCGCGGCGTCAATCGCCGACGCTGTGGTGGTGATGTTCATGGTTAGACCCCTTGGACTACGAGTTGGAGTGCTTCCTCATCAACGATCTCGTTGCGGGGAATGTCACTGATGACGGAACCGTCCCGAATAATCAGCACACGATCGCTGATTGCGAGAAGTTCGGGATATTCGGAGGAGATGATAATGACGCCCTTACCTTCGTCAGCGAGAGCGCGCACCCGATCGAGAATCTCGCTCTTGGTGCCGATGTCGACACCCGCAGTTGGCTCGTCGAGGATCAACACATCCGGATTCGTACCCAGCCATTTAGCCAGCACAACCTTCTGCTGATTCCCACCGGAGAGCAGACTGACCGCTCGGCCAGGATTATCAACCTTCACCGCAAACTGCTTAATAAGGGAATGCGCGAGCAGTTTGCCCTTTTCCGCGCTCAGGAAGGGACCCTTACCAATTTGGTCGAGCAGCGGCAACAGCAGGTTGTCACGGACAGAGTGTTCGAGAACGAGACCCTGGTCCCGGCGATCTTCGGGGATAAGCGCAAGTCCCGCGTTGATTGCGCGTTGGGGTGAAGACAATTTGACAACTTTGCCACGGATTAGTACTTCACCCTTGTCCACACGATCGATACCGAACAACGCTCGCGCCAACTCGGTCCTGCCGCTGCCCATGAGCCCAGCAAGTCCAATGATCTCACCGGCGTGCAGGGTGAAAGAGACGTCCTTAACGCGGTTGCCGGAGGTAAGGCCCCGCACTTCAAGAAGCGGTTTGGTGTCGACGTCTGCGGCCTTCCGGACGCGATACCTCAGCTGACCTTCGATCTTCTTTCCGACGATTCCCTCAATTATTTCTTCCGGTGTTATCGACGACAACGGTTCGGTGAAAAGCTTTCGGCCATCCCGAAGAACGGTAATCCGGTCGGCGATGCGATAGATCTCATCCATTCGGTGGGAGATGTAAATGATAGAAATACCACGTGTTTTGAGGCGCCCGATAAGCGCAAAAAGCGCCTCTGTCTCGTGTTTGGCGAGGCTTGCGGTGGGCTCGTCCATGATCAGTACGCGAGCGTTCTGCGCGAGTGCCTTGGCAATTTCTGTCAACTGCCAGTAAGCGGTTCCTAACCTTGCTACCTCGGCGCGGGGGTCCACGTCGACTTCCATGTTCGCAAAAACCTCGCTTGCACGGCGTCTGGCTTCGCCTTCATTAATTAGACCGGCTCCCGTGAGAAGCTCTGCATTGAGGAAGATATTCTGTGCGACAGTAAGGCTGGGAACAAGGCTGAACTCCTGAAACACCATTCCGATTCCGGCTGCCTTTGCCATTTGGATGGAGCCGATGTCTACAGACTCACCATCGACCAGAATCTCCCCTGAGTTTGGTTGGTAGACGCCTTGCAGAATTTTCATAAGGGTCGATTTGCCGGCACCGTTGCCGCCCGCGAGTGCATGAACCTCCCCGCTGCGGACATCGAAGTCGACGTCGGTGAGAACGCTCACCCCGTTGAAGCTTTTGGAGATGCCACGCATCTCGACTGCGTTGACCTTTGAGCTCATTTCGCACGACCTTTCGGGTGGGGTGCGGCGCGGGAAGGGCGCGCCGCACCTGTCGCTGACTACTTCTTGTAAGAGCTCGCGACATCAGCGGGCGGGTCTGCGTGGTAGACCTGCTTCCACGCGTCGAGCACGTTCGAGTGGTCCACCGGAAGCGCGGGGACTGCGACGTACGCGGGTACGGTCTTGCCGAGGAGCGCAAGCGCTCCAAGTCGTGCCTCAGTAATGCCCTGGTCGAATGGTCGCTGTGCTCCCAGCCCAACAACAAGCTGGTTTTTCGCGAGGGCAATCGCGACGTTCGTTCCGAGGTCTTCGGTAGCGATCTTCAGATCGGTGTTACCGGCAGCGCGAGCAGCGGCCATAATTCCTTCGGCCGGAACATCCCAGACCCCCCAGATACCTGCGAGGTCAGGGTGTTTTGTGAGCGTCGCACTTGCCGCCAACTGTGCTTGGCCCGCAAAGTCAGGGCCGGCAATTCCGGTCTCCTGCACGATCTTGATATCGGGGAACTCCTTCGCGATCGTTGCCTTGAAACCCTCGTAGCGTTGCTTGGTCACGAAGAAATCAGCCTGGTGGAAGACCACGCCGATCTTTCCCTTGCCACCGATTGCCTTCGCCATTTCGTAGGCCGAGACGACACCGTTGCCATAGTTGTCTGCCGAGACGACCGAGACGTAGTCTTTTCCGGCCGTCATGCCCTTGGGGACGTTGTCCATGAAGACCAGCTTGGTTCCGGCAGCGGCGACGGACTTAAAGGCAGCTTCCGTTGCGACCGGGTCAGTCGGAATCGAAACAATGAGGCTGGGCTTCTGGATCATGATGGTCTCAAGTTGCGACACCTGCTGATCTGGCTTGAAGTCCGCATCCGTGGTGGCGATAACTTTGATGCCGAGTTTGGCGAATTCGCTCTTCAGCCCCGCGATCTGGGCGGTTGCCCAGTCGTTTCCGCCGTAGTGCATGGCAATGGCCGCTGTTGCACCGAGCGACTTCACCTGATCGATCTCGGCAGCGGTCATGTCCGCGGACGATGCCGGCGATGCCGTTTCGCCGTTCGGACCCTTGCTCAGAACATCCCCTTTGACAATGTCTGCGAGAGCCTTCGTTGCTTTGATGACAGAGGCGTTCTGCGTGTCAGGACCTCCGGCGGCTGTAACGCCGGACGAGCTGCAACCGGTGACGGCTAGGAGCATTGCCCCCGCTGCTGCAATCAAAACGATTGATTTGTTCATAAATATTCTCCAATGAATATCGGGGACGCCCTCGGAAGGGTGTGTCGCTGATCGCCTCAAGCGAGACGCCGCGGAATCAGCTGCTGTCCGGATGATCACGATTGCTGGGACACGATCGCAAAGTCAGTATGTCACGTAATGGACGACTTTCGTCAAAAAAAACTAAAAGTCCATTAGTACTAGTATTTATGTCAACGCGGAAAGCGCTAAGACGAACAGCTCGGGCTATCCATGAGGGCGCGTCGAGCAGGAGGGGATCCGATGGCCAATGTGGTCGGGGCGGGCGGAGCCTATGAGTTATTGCAAGTTATACGCGACGGAATACCGCGAACCAGATCCCAGCTGGCAGCGATTTCGGGCATGTCGAGAACGACCGTGGGTCTGCGGGTCGATGCCCTCCGGGAACTCGGCCTCGTTGTACCTGTGTCGGATGCAACGTCTACGGGAGGGCGGCCCTCATCTCAGATTGCATTTCACCCTAGTGCGCGGGTAGTCGCTGCAGCTGACCTCGGCGCTACGCACGCGCGCATCGGAATCTGTGACCTCGCCGGCGTAGTCCTCGCCCGCGTCAGCACACCGCTGGATATCGCAGAGGGTCCCGAAAAGGTGCTCGCCTGTGTGCGAGCGCAGATTTTTGAGTTGCTTGAGCAAATTTGTCGCGCCCCAGTCGATCTGCTGGCCATCGGAATTGGTCTACCAGGTCCGGTCCAGCACAGTACGGGAAGACCGGCACGGCCGCCTCTGATGCCTGGCTGGGATGAGTTCGACGTCCCGGGCGAAATGCAAAAATACTTCTCGATCCCGGTACTCGTTGACAATGATGTGAATGTCATGGCCCTTGGCGAATATTGGAGTCGTCAGCCGGCCAGTGAGAATATGGTTTTCGTCAAGGTCGCCACCGGGATTGGCTCGGGGATCATCAGCGACGGGAGACTGCAGCGCGGCGCTGATGGAGCCGCCGGCGACATCGGTCATATTCCTTTAGCGCGCGGAGCTGGAGTTCTTTGCCGTTGCGGTAAGTCAGGGTGCGTAGAAGCGATCGCTGGTGCACCCGCTATCGCGGCTGGTCTTCACGCTGTCCGCCCAGATATCACCTCCGCAAATGATCTCATCGAGCGAGTACGGGCCGGAGATCTTGACGCGATTCACGCCGTGCGTCAAGCCGGCCGAGACATCGGCGAGGTCCTAAATACCTGCGTTAGCATCGTCAATCCTTCGGTCATCACGATCGGAGGATTGATGGCACAAGCTGGCGAGCATCTGCTGGCCGGGATTCGCGAAGTGGTCTACGGGAGTTCTACGCCACTAGCAACAGAGCATCTCGTGATCGAACAATCCAAAGCTGGCCCTGATGTAGGCCTGATCGGCGCGAGCATCCTGGCTATCGAGCACGCCCTCAGCCCAGAGCGCCTCGACTTAGAATTGGGAAACATAGACACAGAATTTGCACGTCACTTCCAGAGCAAGATATGACGTCTGCTTCAGCTCGCGGGCGGAGATGAGGCCTGCCGAGGTCATCACCCGAGCCGTCATCCTCAGTGCTTCTGATAGCCATCTCATGCACTGCGCGGGCCAACAAGCCGCCCCGAAGCTCATACCTGTCATCAGCGATACCGGGCCATCGGCCAGCTAAAACACACAAACCTGCTTGGTGTTCCCACCTGACGCATGATGGGCAGGATCGGAACCTCGATATCTGGGACGTGCAACTCTCGCCTGGACCTTCCCCGCTGTCCAAGTGGGCTTTCGTTGATCATCTCAAATGGCAACACCCGTACTTTGAACTCAACGGTTCCGCCGTTCCGTCCGGCCTACGAACGAATCAGCGCGATGATCTCCGAAGCTACGCGCTCTGGGTCGATCAGCATGTGGAGGTGTCGGCCGTCCAGGGTTGCGACCGGCCATCCTTCGGCTTCGGCTCTGCTTTGTTCCTCCGCGTAGGTGCTACCGAAGGCGAGGTATCCGGATGGCGTTTCGTTCCATCCGGCTTCGATCTCAAGCTGTCCGAGTAGGAAACCGATCGGTAATGTCGGTTGTTTCGCCTCTATGAGTGATCGGGTGGCCGGGCTAGGGAAGAGAGCTGCAACGTCAGCTTCGTCGAACCATGTGGTCCAGGGAGGCACCATGCCGGATTCATTCGTCAGCGACTCAAGCGCAGCGACGAGAGCTGCGGGAACGATCCGCTGGGTACCCGATTCGACCGGGACCACAGCGTCCACGAATACAACTGAGGATATGTTCCGTGATGCGATGAGGGCAGGAATGAAACTGCCGGCATTGGAATGCGGGACCAAGATCACCGGGTAATCGGAGGGGACGGCCGCAGCGTACGCGATTGCGGCCTCCTGCGGAGTCGATGGGGCGAATCCCTCGTCCGGGGCAATGACTACATCCCACCCGAGCGTTCGCAGGTGACATGCGACTGGGTCCCAAGCTGCCGGTCCCA
>ENA-OBIO01000693-OBIO01000693.1-metagenomes-genome-assembly--contig:-NODE-693-length-16105-cov-26.2382_pt1 | contig 16105 bp, 9 predicted proteins | sample MGYA00153383_OBIO01 | MGnify analysis MGYA00153383 | reverse complement strand
TAAACCTATCCCTATTTTAAATTATATCTGACGATTCATCAAGTTATTAATTTTTCATTCCTAAGTGCGTCACTATTCATCATCTGCTGAGAAAACCGGGAAATCTCGTAGCGACGCACCATAAACGCACCATACAAGACGCAAGATTGTTAGATTTGTCACAAATTATATACCGATCGCCAATGTCTCGCGTTCTAATGACGGTGTGTCTGTTTTTTTCCTCCTTCTTCTTTTATCTGTTTTACGTGCGGTACTGGAAATGGCGCGACTGTATCGAGGCGGCTGCATCTAGCTGCATCACACCAGAAGGCGATATTCTGATTGGAGGCGGTGCTTTCTGGATAGTTCCAGCAGTTGTATTTTTCCTGATTTTTGCTGTGACTTGCGGGTGGAATTTATGGAGGAAGCGTAGAGTTACAGAAACCAAGGACAAAAATTAAATTGGTATTACGCAGTCTCGACGCTTTTCCTGGAGTTTGAGATTCTTCACCATGCTTGCGAATGGAAGAATTAGGTTGTTAGTGCGTAAGTTCTGTATTAAATCTTTTCGTTTCTTGTTCTCTCCACTGAATAAACTGGTTATAATACCTGAAATTAGAAAAAAAATTAAATAAGCGGCCCATGAGTGACATCAAATTTTGGAAACCAGCTTGTCAACTATTCAGACCTGATGAGCCCTTAATTAATAAGGAGTTACAAGACTTCTACGTCAGCCGGGAAGATAGCCCGGTGGATGAATTGTTAAATTCCCTGGCAATGGACGATAGACCAACTCAGTATCTAGTAGCGGGGCATCGCGGGGGCGGTAAGACGACCGAGTTGAGACGGCTAGAACAAAAGTGTGCACAGGATTACACGGTTGTTTGGGTGGATACGGATACGGCGCTGGACAAGTTTAATATCGGTCATGCGGAAGTGCCTGTACTGATTGGGATGCAAGTCGTGCAGCGACTGAAAGATGTAGGTTGGAAGTTGCCCCAAAAGTTAGAAAAGGAACTTTTGAAAAGTCTCGAAAAAATAACTTACCAAGATAAAGTTGCGGGTGGGGGTGAACTTCAGTTACCCAAGCTGTTTCAAGACTTGGGAATGATGCTCAAAGTGGGGTTTCTGCATGAAACGACGCGGACGCTGGAAGTCAGACCCGTTTTAGGTGAAATTATCAACAAGGTGAATGAGATTATTGTTGCCGCTCAACGGGAGAAACCAAAGTTATTAGTGATTGTGGATGGTTTAGATCGAAAGGAATATTCGACCGCCCTGGAGATGTTTTCCAGTTCGTTGTTGACGGATATTGAGTGTCATATTATTTATGCCATTCCGATCGACTTGCGTTATTCGACTGCTTTTCGGCAGCCGATGGAGGGCTTTACCAAATGTCTAGATTTATCCAATATTGCCGTTTTTAAATGCGATGAGATGGCTCGTCCGACTACAAATCCCGATCGAGTGGGACGGCATATTTTGATAAAAGTGGTTCAGAAACGGTTGGCAACATTGGGAGATGCCTACGCGGATTTGTTTGAACCCCATGCGCTGGATTTGCTGTGCGAGAAAAGTGGCGGCGTACTCCGGGATTTGGTTCGGTTGGCGCGGATGGCTTGCCAAGTGGCATTGAATCGGAAGGTGAGTCGGATCGATCGCACGATTGCGGAAGAAGCGGTTAAACAGGAACATCGAATGTACACGATCGAAGATTACCATTTTCCTGAACTGGAGAAGGTGCATCGCACGGGCCAGTTGAGCAGCAATGAGTTTGATTCGTCAAAACACCGTGGCAAAATTGTCATTTGCAATGAGTTACTCCACAACAAGTTCGTGTTGGGATACTACGACAAGAAATATGAGCAGTGGTTTGATGTGAATCCGATGTTGTGGGCCGATTTGGAACGCTGGCAGAAAACCAAGGAGTAACTTATGATGCAGGCACTAGAGCCGATCGATCAAGCAGAATTAACTAAATTAGTGAATGCGGTGGAGTTGAGCGATCGCAGTCTCAGTATATTTGCGATCGCACCCGATAGCGCTCCGAATCATCCGGTGGTGGAAAAGTTTAAGGCACAATTGCGCGAGTTGGATGAGCCGTTTGTGTTCCACAATCTCTACTACAGTGACGATTCGTTGTTCGATTTCCTGCATCGTCTCGATGGAGAGGAGACATCCGGGCGCAGGGTGGTGATGGCATTTGGGCTGGAGTACCTGCCCCGATACCGATTGCAACAGGAAATGCAGCAGTTGAATTTGGGGCGAGAACGGATTTTTGATCGCAATATCGTTCTCGTCTTTTGGCTGAATCGGGAGACGTTTCTGAATGAGTTTCGCCAGCAGGCTGCGGATTTTTGGGACTGGCGGGGAAACTTGGCCGTGTTTACAACTCGCCCCCCGTCGAATCCGCTGCTGTATCCATATTTAGAGTGGCTGATTGCGGAAAACTCTTATCTGAAAGTGGCTGGGGTGATGCAAGTCAATCGTCAAGTCGATATTTTGCTCGATCGCATTTATATATCGCTTCAAGCGGAATCGGTGGAAGAACGGAGTCAATCGTTTCGAGAACGAGTTACCAGGGGGGAAGGGCGAGTCACATCCAGTCGCGCTAGCAAAATGGGTGAACCCGATTTCCCAGACATCGAGTTTATGGATGAACCGATGCTGACAATGAGTGCGGAACCTACCAGCAGTCAGCGGGTGACTAAAATCGTCGATCTCGCGGAGGCGTTGCGGAAACACACCTACAGTGCGATTTTAGGGGAACCTGGAGCCGGGAAAACGACGTTGCTGCGCTACCTGGCACGACATTTTGCGATCGCCTATCGCGGCATGGAAGAACCCCCCCCTACCCCCCCCAAGGGGGGATTGTCCCCTGCCCACCCCCTGGAAGAACCCCCCCCAACCCCCCCCAAGGGGGGATTACAGACATCGAGGGTGCTCGGAGGCATGGGTGAGGATTTAGGAGAGATGCGGTTGCTGACTTGTTGCTAAACAAGATGGCGGCGGGGGATTGTTTGGTGCTGATGGATGGGTTGGATGAGGTTTTTGATCGCGCAAATCGAGTGCAGGTGGTGCAGCAGATCGATCGATTGGTGAAGGAATACAGCGAGAATAAGTTTGTGATCACCAGCCGGATTGCCGGATATCAGGAAGCCTCCCTGGGGAGTCGGTTTCGAGAACTCACGATTACGCCGATGGGCAATTCCCAAATTAAGGAGTTTCTGAAACGCTGGTGTCGGGCGATCGAAGAGGCGCAACGTCCCGAAGCCGATGTTAGTTTACACGAACGGGATGCGGAACGGGAAGCGCGGGGAATTTTGCAGGCGATCGAAACTAAGCCGGGAGTGAGTCGATTTGCCACCAATCCGCTGCTGCTGACGATTTTGGCCCTGATTCATCGCAACGGCACTCAAATGCCCCAGCGGCGAGTGGAATTGTATCAATTGGCAACTAAGACGCTGATTGAGGATTGGCAGTCTGGGCGGAACATTGCCTATGGGGTACAGCACAAGCAACTGTCGCTGATGGAAGAGGATGTGACCGCACTTTTGGCTCCTCTGGCGTTCCAGATGCACGAGGAGAAGCCGTCGGGGTTGGTGACGCAGGGGGAGGTGGAAGATTGGTTAACGCCGAGAATGGCGGAATTACAGGGGGTTAATGAACCGGAAGCGCTGGAGTTGGTGCGACAGTTTTTGCGGAAGGTGCGGGAGACGACGGGGCTATTTGTAGAACGAGCTCCGGCGGTGTATGGGTTCATGCACCTGACGTTTGAGGAATATTATGCGGCGCGGTACATTGCTGACAATGAGATTTCCGATATTTTGAGAATTATCAACACTTATCGCTATCAGGCACGGTGGAACGAGCCGCTTTTGCTGGCATTAGGCTATTTGAGTGCGGATCGCCAACGAGTGAATCGGTTGTTGGCACAGTTGTTTGGCAATTTAACCGACTATCAACCCGATATTGCTAACAAGGAGATTCGGCTGAAAGAGGCGGGGGCTAATCGAGTGCTGGTGTGGTATCCACTGGCAGAGGCAGCCCCGCAGGAGTCTGATTTGCTGTGGCAGGATTTGCTGTTTGTGGGGCAGGTATTGGCAGAGATCAAAGTCACGCCCAAATTCTGTCGGCAGCAAGTCGAGAAGCTGGTACTGACTTATTTGGGGTTGGATGGGGATGATTTTGCAGATGAGTCAACTCAGGAGTTGTTGCGGCTGCTGCGGGGAATTGAGCTGTTTAATCAGCAGGTGTTAGACAGGTTGCAACAAGTAGCAGAAGATCAGCGGTTGTCTGAAGAACAGCAAAACAAAGCGCGGGTGGCGATGCTGTATGTGGTTTGTGGCTTGGCGGGAGAAGGTTTAATTGCAGGCGTAACGAGCATTGTAGAACAATTAACGCCATCTTTGTTTGAGGCAATCTGCGATTTAGTTGCCAATTTGGGGGCAGAGATAACTCCTAATTTGGAACGCGAGTTGGAGGATGCGATCGGCAATTCCGATCGCCTACAGGCCTTAGAATTTATGACTGGATTGTCTTATTTGCGATCGGAAAAGTACGATCGGGCAATTTCCCTGTTACAAACCCTAGAAGAGCGGGTGGATTGCGATTTAGGGGGTTTTGTCGAATGGGCGATCGCCATTGCGTGCGAGAAAAACAAAGAGTACGATCGGGGTTTGAATTATTATCAGCTATGTTCGGATAAGCTGCAATCTTCCTGTGCTGATGATTTATTTATCCTGTGGATATATCGGGGAGTCTGTTATCGATTGCATCAGAAATACGATCGGTCGTTAAATTGCTTCGAGGAAGCACTGGGAATTGCGAGACAATTTAATAATCAGAAAAGGGAAGCTAACATTATTTGGAGTAGTGGCAGGAGTTATCAAGATTGGGAGAAGTATGAGGAGGCGATCGATTATTATCAACGAAGTCGAGAACTCTATCAGCATTTAGGTAAGACAAAAAATGTTGCTAATTTGTGGTACTGGATAGCAGATGGCTATCGGAAGTGGGAGAAATACCAACAGGCTATAGATGCCCAAGAACTATGTTTATCCCTGCGTCAACAACTCGACGATCAACCCGGAATTGCTTCTGCCTACTTTCAATTGGGACAAATTTATAAAGATTGGGAGAAGTATGAAGAGGCGATCGCCCATCACCAAAAAAGCCAAGAAATCTATCAGCAGTTGGGTAAGGAAAAAGATGTTGCTGACTCTTGGTACTTTATAGCAAATTGCTACAAAGATTGGTGCAAGTACGAGCAAGCTATTGAATGTCAGCAACAGTGCTTAAACCTAAGACAACTAGAGGAGGATCGGTCGAGAGTTGCGCTTTCTTTCTATCAATTGGGACCAATCTATCAAGCTTGGGGCAAATACGAAGAGGCGATCGACCATCACGAACAAAGCCGAGAACTCTATCAGCAGTTGGGAAAGGAAAAAGATGTTGCTGACTCTTGGTACTGGATAGCAGATTGCTATCGGCAGTGGGGGAAATACCACCAGGCACTCGATGCCACACAACAATTTTTAGCCCTGCGTCAGCAACTCGACGATCGACCTGGAATTGCTGTTGCCTACTTTCAATTGGGACAAATCTATCAAGCTTGGGGCAAATATGAGGAAGCAATCGCTCATCACCAACAAAGCCAAGAAATCTATCAGCAGTTGGGTAAGGAAACTAATGTTGCTAACCAGTGGTATAACCTGGCAGGTTGCTATCGGCAGTGGGGAAAATACGAACAAGCACTCGATGCTACACAACAATGTTTAGCCCTGCGTCAGCAACTCGACGATCGATCCGAAATTGCTTCTGCTTACTATCAATTGGGACGAATCTATAAAGATTGGGGGAAATATGAAGAGGCGATCGCCCATTACCAACAAAGCCAAGAAATCTATCAGCAGTTGGGCAAGAAAAAAGATGTTGCTAACCAGTGGTACTGGATGGCAGATTGCTATCGGCAGTGGGAAAAATACGAACAGGCTTTCGATGCTACACAACAATATTTAGCCCTGCGTCAGCAACTCGACGATCGACCCGGAATTGCTTTTACATACTTTCAATTGGGATGGATTTATCAAGATTGGGGGAAATACGAAGATGCGATAGCTTATTACAAACAAAGCAAAGAACTCTATCAGCAATTGTTGGGTCAGGATAAAAATGTTTCTAACCAGTTATATAACTTGGCAGATTGCTATCAAAAGTGGGAGAAATACCAACTGGCTATCGATGCCACACAACAATGTTTAGCCCTGCGTCAGCAACTCGACGATCAACCCGGAATTGCTTCGACCTACTTTAAATTAGGACGAATATATAAAGATTGGGAGAAATACGAAGCAGCAATCACTCATCACCAACAAAGCCAAAAACTCTATCAGCAATTGGGTAAAGAAAAAGATTTTGCTAACCAGTGGTTCTGGATAGGAGATTGCTATAAATCACAAGGCAAATATGAGCAAGCAATCGAATGTCAGCAACAGTGCTTACATCTACGACAATTAGAGGAGGATATATCTAGAGTTGCGCTTTCTCTTGATCAATTGGGACAGATATATCAAGATTGGGGGAAAAAAGATTGGGAGAAATATGAAGAAGCGATCGCCCATTACGAACAAAGCCAAGAACTCTATCAGCAGTTGGGCAAAGAAAAAGATTTTGCTAACCAGTGGTACAACTTGGCAGATTGCTATCGGCAATGGGGAAAATATGAACAGGCACTCGATGCCACACAACAATGTTTAGCTCTGCGTCGGCAACTTGATGATCAACCCGGAATTGCCAATATCTACTTTCAATTGGGATATATTTATCAAGATTGGGGGAAATACGAAGAGGCGATCGCCCATCACCAACAAAGCCGAGAACTATATCAGCATTTGGGTAAGGAAAAAAATGTTGCTAACCAATGGTACAATTTGGCATGTTGCTATCGGCAGTGGGGAAAATATGAACAAGCTATCGGTGCTGTACAACAGGATTTAGCCCTACGTCGGCAACTTGACGATCGACCTAACATTGCCCTTGCCTACTATCAATTGGGACGAATCTATCAGGAGTGGGGGCAATACGAAGAGGCGATCGCCCATCACGAACAAAGCCGAGAAATCTATCAGCATTTAGGTAAGGAAACTAATGTCGCTAATCAGTGGTCTAACTTGGCAGATTGCTATCGGCAGTGGGGAAAATATGAACAAGCTATCGATGCCACACAAAAATGTTTAGCCCTGCGTCAGCAACTTGACGATCGACCCGGAATTGCTTCTGCCTACTTTCAATTGGGACGAATCTATCAAACTTGGGGCAAATATGAAGAAGCGCTCACCCATCATCAACAAAGCCAAGAACTCTATCTGCAATTGGACAAGCAAACTAATGTTGCTAACCAGTGGAACTGGATGGCAGATTGTTATCGCCGTTGGGGAAAATATGAAGAATCACTCGCCGCCCAAAAACAGAATTTAGCCCTGTGTCAGCAACTCGATAATCCACCCAACATTGCCAATGCCTATTCTCAATTGGGAGGAATGTATCAAGATTGGAAAAAGTACGAAGAGGCGATCGCCCATCACGAACAAAGCCGAGAAATCTATCAGCAATTGGGCCAAACTGATAGCCTTGCCCGACAACTCAGACGCATTGCCAACAGTCAGCGCCAACTCGCCCGCGAAACCGCCGATCGCACTGCCGCAATTTCCCTTCTCACCGAAGCAGAACAACACCTAGAACAGGCAATACAGCTAAATGTCGATCGCGAATATCGAGAAAACCTCGCCTACGACTACATCGCCCTCAGCCTCGTCTGTAGCGATTTCCTGCGTCACATCCCCGCCGACGATGCCGCCCAACTCGCCCGCATCGCCCAATTCGAGAACACCTATCCGATGGGTTTCAGTCACTTTACCGCCCTGGGAAAAACCGTCAATCTTGCTGAAGAAACCCTAGACATCGCCCGCGCCTACCTGGAAATCCCCGCCTTAGAAAACCTCGACTTCGCCGAATCTCTCACCCGCCAATCCCTGCAAACTTTCCAGGAATTCAACCGCCGCCGACTCCAAGCCGATGCCCTCAAACTCCTCGGCGAAATCTACAAACATCGCCTCCCGCATCAATCCGCCACCGCCGCCCAATTTTTCCAGGAAAGCCGCCAACTCTATCAAGAGCTCGATCTTACCGAAAAGGCGATCGAAATTGAGAGACTTTGGTAGGGTGCGTCGCTATGAGATTGTCGATATTTTTGAGAATCTTTGATGGCGACGCACCCTACAGTGTTTGGTAGTTTGGTAGGGTGCGTCGCTGTGAGATTGTCGATATTTTTGAGAATTTTTGATGGCGACGCACCCTACAGATGACTAAAATTGGAGATATGCCAATGACGATCCATATCGTACGAAGTTACCGGAGTCAGATGGTACGTTATCCCTTCATGGCTTTGATTAAAATTCCGATGATTTTCTGAATATCTCGGATGAAATACTCGGTTAAATCTATCGAAACTACCTTATTTTCGAGTTTGAGAAATTGCCAAACTGTACCAGTTGTCACAGCGCCGTAAATAATCGAAATTTCATTACCTTCTTGTTGATTAAACAATTGTGCTGCTACCATTTCAGCGATACACTGACCTAATCCTGCTTTTAAATTATCATTTTTTGCTTCTACAATTGTTAATATGGGACTGGAAATAAACAACTGTTCCTGAGAATTGCTCATCAAAAAATCACAAAATCCATTTAGTCCTTTACCTGGATCGACATTAAACTCGATACCAGAAAAGAGACTTATCTGATAATTTAATTTGCGTCTAATTTCTAGAAGAATTGGTACTATAATCATCTCTGAGCGAGCTTTTTCAGTATTAATTGAAACAGCTAGATCTATGTTTTCTTTGAGAATGGTTGTTAATAATTCGCTAGCTTCTATTTCTGGAACATCAGCTAAGAGTTGGGAAGACTCGGTAATTGTTAATTCAAATATTTTACTTACATTACTTAGTTTGAAATCGCCGTAAGCCATTGATTTTATAGTTCCGTAGTTACCGGAAACGATATTGCACCAGTTTCACCAATAAAGGGTTGTTTGTGGGGTGGGGGCGGGTTTTTGAGATTGTCAATTATTGGCAATTATTGTTGATGAACCCGCCCCTATAAAACTTCGTATAACGCACATTACATCTTAATGTAGGGTACGTTATCAGCCTAAGCCGTTAGAACTTTCCGTCTACTGCTGAAACGCAACGTTCGCAAATTAACGGATGTTCGATCGACTCTCCGACATGAGTTGAGTAGTTCCAGCATCGGTCGCACTTGTGCCCATCTGCTTTCATAACACCAATCGCCAACTCTGGAGACTGGAAACTATACGGCAATTGTTGCAGCATTTCGTTAGATTCTATCAGTTCCACTTCCGATGTAATGAACAAATAGCGCAATTCATCAACCCCGTTTCCGGTGATTGCAGAATCAGGAATTACAGCCATTTGAACCGGAATTTCCAATTTTGATTCGACTGGCATTAATTCGGCTTTCGGAATTTGAGGTGTTTCTACAATCGGTTGCGGGACTGCAATCAATTCAGCTTTCGGGATTTCAGGTATGGCGACAATCGCTGTTTCTACTGGGGGTGCGAGGACGACCGCCTGTGTATCTGCAAGCACAATTGTGGTTGTCCGGCCTACCACATCTGCTGTCAGCGAATCAATCTTTTCGGCAAGTTGTTGACGGTTGACTGCAAACAGCAAGTTGCGGAAAACAAACCAAATTGTAAATAAGATACCGATGACTTCAAAAAGCCCACCCAACATCAGAATCTGATTCATTGTATCCAAAACTGCCAGGGTTACTCTGCCCGTTACCAACATAGAGGCTAACAGCCCAACTGTTACCAACACCTTTTGGTATTCTGTGAAAAACTTGCCCGCGTATTCAGGCAAATCGGCAACAAATTGGGCGGCTTTATCTAACATTGGCTGCGAATCTGAAGCCGACGGTTCAGGGGCAGAATACTCGATTACCTCAGAAGGTCGATCGCCCTTTTCTCTCCTTTCTTCTTGAACATGAATTGTGTTTTCTGTCAACACTTTTGCAACATTTGCCGCTTTTTCTTCCTGTCGATCTTGTACTGCTTTGGCTGCTTCCGCTGTGGCTAACTCGATGACTGAATTTTGCGATCGCACATAACCCAGCAATTCATCACTACTAGGATTCAAAGCTTGCAATTGCGCTCTTTTTGCGACATCGGGAACATACAATAAAACCTTAGCTTCCAAAGAAGAACCGATCGCCTTTTCAGTCCTCGCCTGTTCCAAAACCTTGTTAACTTCCCCGCGCACTTGCCGCAAATATTGCCAGCGAGTTGCCAATTCGGGATTGTGCCATTTCGCATCCAACTTCACCCAACCCGATTCAAACACGGATTTGTGAGATGTGGGATAGGGAATGTATTGCCAAATATCCTCGGCCATGTGACACAACACAGGTGCGATCGCCTTTGCCAAATTCTCCACAGCGATCGCAATCACCGTCTGACAACTCCGGCGGCGGTGAGCATCCGTAGCGCTGATGTACAGTCGATCCTTGGCAATATCCAGATAGAAACTCGACAAGTCCACCGTACAGAAATTCTGCACAGTTTGGAAGAATCGGGAAAATTGGAAGTTGTCAAAAGCATCTTTTACTTCCGCAAAAACTTCGCCCATTCTGTGCAGCATATAGCGATCAAGTTCCGGCAAATCTTCGTAAGCCACCGCATCTTTTGCCGGATCGAAGTCGTGCAAATTCCCCAACAAAAACTTAGCTGTATTGCGAATCTTGCGGTAAACATCCGACTGCTGTTTGAGAATGTTTTTGCCCAAAGGCACATCTGCGGAGTAGTCTACCGAAGACACCCACAACCGCAAAACATCGGCTCCATATTCCTTAATTACCAAGGCCGGATCGACGACATTCCCTTCAGATTTGCTCATCTTGCGGCCTTTTTCATCCAGCACAAAACCGTGAGTCAAAACTGTTTTGTAAGGAGCGACGCCGTTAGTTGCTACGCTGGTGAGTAAGCTGGATTGAAACCAACCGCGATGTTGGTCTGAACCTTCCAAATACATATCAGCAGGATAGTTCAATTCCGATCGCCCTTGAGCAACTGCGGCCCAAGAAGAACCAGAGTCAAACCACACATCCATCGTGTCGGTTCCCTTGCGGTAAGTGCGACCGTTATTGCGGTAAGATTCCGGCAGTAATTCGGCGATCAACATTTCCCACCAAGCATCGGAACCTTTGTCAGCAATAATTGCTTGTACGTGGGCGATGGTTTCGGCATTTAGCAGCGGTTCGCTCGTTTCTTCGTCGTAGAATACGGGAATCGGAACACCCCAAGTCCGTTGGCGGGAGATGCACCAATCCGATCGATCGCCTACCATTGCAGTAATCCGATTTTCCCCTTGGGCGGGAATCCAATTCACACTGGAAATCGCTTTTAATGCTTCATCGCGGAACCCTTCCACCGACGCAAACCACTGTTCCGTCGCCCGAAAAATTGTCGGCTTCTTAGTGCGCCAATCGTAGGGATAAGAGTGAGCGTAACTTTCCTCTTTAATCAAACAATTTGCTTCTGCAAGGGCATCAATCACTGCGGCATTGCCGTTTCCGAGGACATTTAAACCTGCGAATACTCCGGCTTCGGCGGTAAAATTTCCGCTTTCATCTACGGGAGTCAAAACTGGCAAACCGCAGCGTTTTCCGACGATAAAGTCTTCTTGTCCGTGTCCCGGTGCGGTGTGTACTAATCCCGTCCCGGAGTCAGCGGTAATGTAGTCACCGCCGACAACAATTGGGCTTTCGCGATCGAACAGCGGGTGTTTGTAAGTACAACCTTCTAATTCTTTGCCTTTGAAGGTGGCAAGTATTTTTAATTCAGTGTTAAAAGTTGCCGACAGTCGATCGACCGCATCGACAGCTACTAAGATAAATTGTTGGGCGATATTAGAATTTGCCGACGGTTCCACCACCGCATAATCCAGTTCGGGATTAACGGCGATCGCCAAGTTAGCCGGAATCGTCCAAGGAGTAGTCGTCCAAATCGCCGCCCAAAGGCTCGGCATATAGCGCTTGAGCTTCGTTTGCAAAGATTTTGACAATTTCCTCACATGAAACGCAACGTAGATACTGCGCGAAGTGTGGCCTTCGGGATATTCCAATTCAGCTTCGGCGAGGGCGGTTTTCGAGCTCGGACTCCAGTGAACCGGTTTAAAGCCGCGGTAGATGTAACCTTTGAGCACCATTTCACCGAATACGCCGATTTGGGCGGCTTCGTATTCCGGCTTCATGGTTAAATACGGATGTTCCCAGTCGCCCCAAACGCCGTAGGTTTTGAAGGAATCGCGCTGCTGTTCCACGGCTTGCTGGGCGAAGGCGGCGGCTTTGCGACGGAGTTCGATCGGGGTAAGATTGAGCCTTTCCTCCGATTTCATGTTTTGCAATACTTTAAGTTCGATCGGCAATCCGTGACAATCCCAGCCGGGCACATAGCGAACTTTTTTACCGCATAGCATTTGATAGCGATTGATAAAATCTTTGAGGATTTTGTTGAGGGCGTGGCCGATGTGGAGTTGGCCGTTGGCGTAGGGTGGGCCGTCGTGGAGGATGAATAAGTCACCCGGATTATCCTGGGAAAGGCGATCGTAGATGTGTTCGTCTGCCCAAAATTGTTGCAATTCCGGTTCCCGTTTGACGGCGTTGGCGCGCATTTCAAACTTGGTTTTCGGCAGGTTTACGCTGTCTTTGTAAGATTTAGCTTCCATTTTTGTGAAACGTTTTCTGTAGTTAGTTGTTAGTAGTTAGCAGTTATTTGAAAGATGATATCAAGTCGGGTTAAATAATCATAATTAGTTTGTAGTGAGGAATTTAGTCCTCTCTCGTCCTTGAAGAGGTGACAACCAGATATTCCAGTATAAGCGATCGACTGCACATTCGATCAAAGCTCCAAAACCTGTAGGGGCGGGTTCACCAACAGATGTAAAGGTTGCAGACAGGTTAAATAAACCCGCCCCCACCCACAAAAAAGTCCTTTCCTCTATCCTCTGCGCCCTCTGCGGTTAAATCATTCATAAACCGAGGTGGCGCTACTGGGTCAGCCAACTGAACATTTGACCAACAGTCAGATTAAACGATTCAGCAAAGGGTGGAACGGGGATGCGATCGCCCGGTTCTTCAAAAAATGCTATCGTGCGATCGGCAAAATAGACAAATACCAGTTCTTCTTCCGGGTCAATCAACCAGCCCATCTGGGTTCCGTGGCCTAGACTGTGGAGAATGTTGCGGACGACTTTAGTTTGACTTTGGTTGGGGGAAAGGATTTCAATAGTCCAATCCGGGGCGATGGCGAAGGTGTTAGCGACTTCCCCCTTTTCGTCGCGGGGAATTCGTTCCCAGGTAAAGACTGATAGATCGGGAACAGTCGATCAACCACCAAAGGTACAGCGCAATTCTGGATAGGCGCGGGCGATGCGTTGGGGTTTGAGTACCCGGTTAATGTCAGCACCGATATCTCCTCGAATCGTGCTGTGTTTTCCTTGGGGCATAGGTTTTTGGATAATTTGACCATCGATGAATTCGCTGGCGGGTTTGGTTTCCGACAGTTGGAGAAATTCGTCGAGGGTCAAAGGTTTAGAAGCGGTTTGAACCATTATTTTTATTTGATTTAAGTTTAATTTGTATTAGTTAAGCGATCGTGCATTTAATTTATCAAGAAAATGGGTCTAAAACCTTGTCATAAGCTTGACGGCTTTAAGGGGTCTAACTCGTTTGACGGCGAGTCCGACAGGGATTGAAATCCCTGTCTCATAGCGCAAGTCCTCTTTCAGAGGACTGAGGAGGTTGATTAACGTGAAATGCGAAACTCAACATCGAGTTAAATTGAGACTTGCAGTCGGTTTTATGCGAAACTCAACATCGAATTGAATTTAGACTTGCAGTCGGTTTTAACCGACTTTCGCTATGAGACAGGGAATTCATTCCCTGTCGGACTGTCGGACTGTCGGACTGTCGGACAAGCAATAAACGCTCATAGAAACAGTCCCAACCCGCGGCTAACGGCATTCCCCATACGATCGCACAATGAAGCAGTCGGCACTTTATCTTCTTCCTGTTCCCATTTTTCCACAAGTTGGCGGCCCAGGGGCGTGAGGCGAAAACTGTCGGTAATCCCTTGTCCATCTACTTCTCGCCGGAGTACGCCGACTTGGATCAGCCACAGCAGGGAGTTTTCGGCTGTGAGTTCGGCTACGGGCGATCGAGTGTAGCCGCTTTCGACACCGGAATTTGAGGCGATAGTTGTCAGGAAAACACTGGTTTCACGGATGGTCTTGAAGAAGTGTAATTGAAATGGGCTGCACCGGATCGCGCGATCGGCTCTTTTGACAGTGCGGCCCGGATAACTAATAGATTTAAACGCTTCCGATGGGATAAAAGTCATTCAAAAAACCTCTGAACAGGTACTATATTTTTAATTGTTACAGATATCCGATCGGGCTGATTCACCCTATCGAGCCTAATTTTATACTTATTATGACAGATACACTGAATAATATCAACAGGTTTATTGAATACGTTCGTACTTTGAAGGGAGACGAAAAGGGCGAAGCTCAAGTATTTTGCGATCGCCTGTTTCAGGCCTTCGGTCATGCGGGCTACAAGGAAGCGGGAGCCGAACTAGAATTTCGAGTAAAGGCGAAAGGCAAAACTACGAAATTTGCCGATTTGCTGTGGCGGCATCGGTTGTTGCTGGAGATGAAAAAACGGGGCGAAAAACTGGAAAAACACTATCAGCAAGCCTTTGAATATTGGCTGGAGCTAGTGCCGCAGCGTCCTAAATATGTGGTTCTTTGCAACTTTGATGAGTTTTGGATTTATGACTTCGATTTACAACTGCGGGAACCTGTAGACCGCGTAAATCTCGAAGAGTTACCCGATCGCTTCACAGCCTTAAACTTTCTTTTCCCCGAAAATCGCAAGCCTTTATTCAATAACAACCAAATTGATGTAACGCGAACTGCCGCTGACAAAGTTGCTCTAGTTTTCAATCGGTTAGTAGAGCGAGGCGAAAAAGTAGAAACCGCTCAAAGGTTTATTCTTCAGTGTGTAGTGGCATTGTTTGCTGAAGATATCGATTTATTGCCTAGAGGTTTATTCACCGAGTTTTTAGGTGATTGTCAGATGAATCGAGTTAGTTCCTACGATTTGATTGGGGGATTATTTCGGCAAATGGGGAGCGATCGCCCCGCACCTAAAGACAGCCGCTATCGAGATGTATCCTATTTTAATGGCGGTATCTTCTCAGTTGTTGAACCGATCGCCCTGACTCGCAGCGAAATCGATCTGTTATTAGAGGCCGCAAAGGAACGGTGGTCTAAGGTAGAACCTGCGATTTTTGGTGCGTTGTTTGAGTCCAGTATGGGCAAAGAAGAACGTCATGCGTTGGGAGCGCACTATACTAGCGAGGCAGACATTCAAAAAGTGGTTTTGCCTACCATTATCCGCCCGTGGCGAGAACGGATTGAAGCTGCGAATACGCTCAAAAATTTGTTAGCACTGCGGCAAGAATTACTTGATTTCAAAGTTCTAGATCCTGCCTGTGGGAGCGGTAATTTTCTCTATGTTGCTTATCGGGAACTGAAGCGGCTAGAGGCACAATTGCTAACCAAGATTCATGATAAGTTCTCTCGTGCTGCTAATGCCATTGGTACGATGTCGCTGGTGAAGACAAGCCAGTTTTACGGCATTGACATCAAACCCTTTGCCGTGGAATTGGCAAAAGTAACGCTGATGCTTGCCAAAAAGTTAGCCTTAGATGAAGAAAACCAGTTGCTCAATGTTGTACAGTTGAACCTGGCACTGGAACTAGAGCAAGCATTGCCACTCGATAATCTTGATCGCAATATCCGCTGTGATGATGCTCTGTTTTGCGAGTGGGAACAAGTTAATGTAATTATTGGAAATCCTCCCTTTTTGGGTGGTAATCGTCTGCGACTAACCCTTGGTGATGATGGGAGCATCCCACTTTTGTAATCAGTATAAATACTCAGACAATTGTCTGGCTAAGTTGATGGCATAATAGAAAG
>ENA-OBIO01000685-OBIO01000685.1-metagenomes-genome-assembly--contig:-NODE-685-length-16281-cov-21.8579_pt1 | contig 16281 bp, 16 predicted proteins | sample MGYA00153383_OBIO01 | MGnify analysis MGYA00153383 | reverse complement strand
ATGCTATGGAGCATATTTTAAAACTTGCGTCCTAACACTCATGGCAATTGCTATAGACCCCTAAGAATCGATCGGCTTGTTTCCAATAACCCAGCTCGCTCGGGGTCGGTTTTGGTTGTAAGACCCAGACCGCCGCCCCATGAGTCTGTTTTGCATAGGCGATCGTCTGGGCGGTGAAGATTCCTTTGCCGACGCGGGGACGGGCGGTGAGGATGAGGGGCTTTAGGTTTTGGGCGATGACCTGGGCCACATCGCCACATTCGATATTCAGTAATTGGGCGTGAATGCCGCTCTGTGCGGGTGTTTCATCTTGCGTCCTGGGCACGTCTTGGGCTTCAGGATGCTGTAACCCTTGCTCTGTAGGTTTTTCGGCTAGGAGAGTTTCAAATAGTTCGCGTTCTTCGTCTGGTAAATACTCTAAAATCTGTCCTTGGGAGATGTCTTTGAAGGCTTGGAGCCGATCGCGACGTTCGCTGCTGTAGCTCTCCCAAGTGAGGAAGGCGATCGCAGCAGGGATAATAATTGAACCTCCAGTAACAGCCCAACTCAGACCCGCAATGATAATCCCCACAATGAGCGTTTGGGCGTAGTTTTCGGTGTTGGCGGTGTGGAGTTGGGCGATACGCTTTGCGGCTTCTGTATGGTCAATTTCTCCCGCTTCAAGGGACTGGATCAGATGTTCGGTTGTTTGTCGGCTTAAGCTGTTCATAGTTTGGACCGATGATGCGATTTGGATGAGAAGCCCCAAACTGTTCGGGGCTTCGTTGAGGCTATTAGGCTTGCTGTGCCTGAGCTTCTGACAGTACGTCTAGGGCAGTTTTTAGAAGTTTGTAGACTTGATAGAGAACTTCTAATCCGAACATGGTTGTGATGGCGGCAACGATGTTGTAGAGGTCCAAATCTTTAAAGCTGGGCGCAATTAAAAATACACCCAGGCGATCGTAACCACCCACGATCGGCGGATAGTATCCGAAACACAAAATCCCATCAATCAGGTATGCGATCGCCCTTGCTTGCTGCATGGATTCAATCCACTCCAGAGGCAAATTATTGAATCGGGATTTCAACTTGTGGAGTAGGGCTGAATCATTTTCCTTATGGGCAACTCGTTTGAACTGGTAAACCCAAGACATGAGGACGAGTAATGCTTCAGGGTCATTCAGGATGATTTTCGGCAACATCTGTAAGCCTTGTAGCAATGCCCATAAAATCAATCCGATGATCATCGCCAGTCCCATTCCACCATTCCCCAAAAGCCAAGCTAGCGGTGGGAAGGAAGAGAGATTTTGGATGAAGGGCAGTGACCCAAGCCCAGTCCCAATCCATGCGCTGATTCCGACGTAGGGCTTGACGTTCAAGGTAATCAGGGCACCTGCAACGAAGAAAAGACAGAATCGTAGGAATTTAATCAATGCACTGGAGGAAGTCGATCGCGGGGTGAAGCCTTCTGCTTCGTCAGTGCCTATGTCGAAGCCACGGGCGGCAGGGTCTGGCGAGGCTTTACGCTTGCGTTTCCCGGCTTCTGCTTTGAGCCGATCGCTGAGCTGTTTCCAAAAATCTTGGATGTTGAATTCTGATTGAGCCATGGTGAATTCCTATTGTTTGGGCATGGTGTATTTGGTTCCCCGGTAGCGCTTGGCTGCGTTGGCGACCAAGGTGCGATCGGATGTGAAGGCGGTGTTTCCCACGACAGGAATTTTGGGATTTTCTCCGGCGATGATTTCCCCGGTTAAGCCGTTGGAATCGCAGACGATGTTCCCGACTGACAGAGGAACGTTTCGGGCGCTGTCGATGACGGGTAGACCCTCGGTGATGCTGGTCAGTTGGGTTTTGTCGTTAGCACTGACGACCATCACACAGCCGTCTTGATATCGCTGACGGGCGATCGCGTCCCGTTGCTTTGCGGCGTCTTGGGCAAGGGTTAGGCGGGCCTGCTCTTGCTGCTGTGCGGCGCGGGTGACGCGGTTCTGTTCTCCTTGTACTTTCATTTCCTGTAAGCCAGAGAATCCACCGCCTAACCAGTTCTGAAGGGCGATCGCACCGAGGGCAATCACGATATTTCGGGTACTCAACATGCCGTCACCTCGACTTCGACGGCGGGCGATAGGGATGGGCTTGGCCGGATGGGGGACCGTTCGTCCCCATTGCCGAAAAAATCTGTAAGGTCGATCGCATTGATGCGCTGCTTTGCTTTGCCACGGCATTGAGTAAGCCAGTCCTTCACCATGGTTTCAGCGCGATCGGCGTAGTCTTCACTCAGACTGTCCAAGGTTGTTTGAAGCTGCGTCAGTTCCGCTTCCATCTGCTCACGCGCCGATCGTAAGAGATGCCCATTCTCGCCAGCAACGGGCGGTTGCAATAATGGCGCGATCGTTGGGTCATGCGCCAGGTCTTCACTGACTTCCGGCGCTGGGATGTCGATCGGTTCGTCGGTAGATGCGATCGCTTTCGGTTTGTTTGCCATAAAATAAAAGCTCCTGAATTACTGATGTGGTTTGGGTTTGGGGCATTTTGCTTGGACGGCGGTGCCCCTTTTGATTAAGCGCTTCGTCTGGGCAGTTCCCATGGATTAAGCAAACGCCCATGGGTTGCTGCATCGATCGCCGTTCTTAGCTTTGTCGCAGTGTCAGTGCTGATTTTGCGACAGGTGGTCAAGTCGTTGATTGGGGTTGCGTAGAACTTTCCGGTCAGCATGTTTCGAGTGCATTCGTAGCCGCGATAAAGAGTTGCCATGGTGGATTCAGATTGAGAAGCTCGATCGGGTTCGCTTGGGGGTGGCGATCGGTTTGCCCTTGAAATCACTATAAATCAATTGGTACCAAACTGGTATTTGTTTGATATAAGAATATCGTATCTGTATAATTTGCCTAAATAGCTTTAAATACTGTCTGGAAAAGATTCTATCAATTTAGCCCAGATAAGACTATTTTATCTATTTGGTACCAAATTGGTGTGTTAACCTAAGAATAGGTTTTAATTAATGGAGAAATAAGCAATGTTTTGTGACGAGATGCCACGCAAGCGATTCCCCATTACAATCGACACCCGTTTAATAGACGGCGTGAAGTTAGCCGCTGAAGATGCAGGTATCAGCATCAATGGCTATATGGAGCAGTTGCTCATGGGTCATTTAAAGAATCTGGGCAAGCTTTCAATGGATGCCCGTCCACTGCCTGAAGTTCGCGGAGGAAAGCGGGAAGGGGCAGGCCGGAGGCCAAAAGCGGATGATGGTGCGATCGAATCTTCCGACGACGATGACAAATACTAGCTTATGAAATTTGAGTCTATGAAAATCAAAGAAATTAGACGCTTTCCCACGCTTCCATTCCCGGATGGAGAACCTGAAAAATTACCCATCTGGCAAAACGCCCTTAAAGAAACTGTGGGTTATTACCCAAAAGGTCATCCGGACCTTGAATATTCGCTCTACTGGCAATGGCAAGTTTGTATGCGTTGGATCGTTAAGCTCAAATGGAATCCAACGATTGAAATCCCGGACGTTACTGATTTCAACAATCTGAAGCCACAATCTGAAGTTCTTCTCGCGATGTTGAACCTTTGTATAGAACTCCATCCCTTAGGATTTGGATCTGAATTTCAGAACGCTGGTCAATGGTGGCGCGAATGTGCCCGTGAATTCCAATGGGCGCGACGCAGTGACTATTATTTCGGAACCGAGAACTTAGAAGGCAAGGGGTCTAAATCCAAAATCGCACGTTGCATAAAAAATACAAACAATCCACGTAACCCGTTTTCTGAACAAGGGATGTCCCGTTGGCATGATGTCGCCAAAATCATTATCGATAACAGGGATACGATCCCCGCACTTTATGAGAATCTTTATTGTGGAAGTCAACGAAAAATTCCAAAAGGTTTAGGCAGTGCTTTTAGTGCATGGGCATCTGCCTACGATCGCGGGTCTACGATCGCGATCGCTTTGGATAGAGAGACAGGCCATCTTCATCAAGATGGTGAAGGTAAGCTGATAACCAATGGAAAAGGCGGTTATTCTATCCTCAGATTTAAATAACTCGGCGAAATGCCTTCTGCATGAGGGTTCTAAGTGGTCGGGCTTGAGCCCGGATTTCTCACAAGAGGTCGAGAGATTTCGTAGAACCCTTGATATGAGAGGGTTTCAGGAAATCTCTAGTTGTATACAGAGTGTAATTTCACACAAATGGCTCAGACCCTTTCAGCGCATAGCTTCTAGCCATTTTCGACAGAGGTTTGTGAGAAATCCGGGTTGAGTGGTCCGAAACTCAAAATTCACTTGTTTTTTCGGTTTATATTCGATCGCATCCCCACAGAACACCCGTTCCATCCATGACCCAAAAATTTGCGACTAGTGCTGAGACTGCTCAAATTTTCTCAATTTCCCGATCGACTCTCAAAAAATGGAGATTGGGGTTAAACCAAACCCCGGCCTGCCTTCAGGAGGGGATTCACTGGATTCGTCTCGACGGCGGCGATGTCCGATTTAATGTGTCGCTAATGGAAGATTTCTATAGCAATAAATCCAACCCCGGCGCACACGAAAAAGCGATCGAAAACTATCTTCGATCGCTCCCATCATCCCAATAAATAACCCTCTGCTACTAGACATAGCGAGGGCGATCGGCATGAGGCCGGGTAATCAATTTCAACAATCCTATTACGAGCATTATGCACCAAAAATATCGCAGATGGCAAGCCCCGCAATGCGTAGAGGCGGCTACATTATTGCCCTGGAACAAGGTCCGATCGCTCCACGTTGTCCTAATTCTGAGTTTGAACGATCGGATTTCTGAATTGAATAATCGAGGTGGCAACCATGGCTGATTTCAACATTCTGGACCACCTCGACGCGCTCACGTCAGACGGTGGAAGCGAGGGCAAAAACGAGCGATCGTATCAATGCCCTGTTTGCAATGCGACCAACTTCAAAGTCACGATCGCAGGACCAAAAGAAGGTCAATACTTCACCCGTGGATGTAGCTGCATGGACACGGACGCGGGCAAGCAATCCATCATTGATGCAATCTCGCCACGATGGGAAAAGCCCGCCCGTGCCAAGTCATCCCAGACCTTCACATACGAAACCCTCAATGACACGACCCCGATTTCATTGGTCCAAGTCCGACGAAATGACGACGGACAAGGGAAGCGGAAATTTAGTCAGTGGCATAAAGCCGATGGTAAATGGGTGACTGGTTTCCCTGAAGAATTAAGGGACAAGGTTCACCTATATCGAATCTTTGACAAAATCAATCAAAACGCGATCGCTAATAGTGAACTAGTTTTATTAGTCGAAGGGGAGGGACTGGTACACGACCTTCATAAATTAGGCATTGCTGCGACCTGTTCGATCGGCGGCGGCGGGAAATGGACAGAATACGGCTACCCAAATTATTTGAAGGATTTGGATGGGGCGATCGTTATCATTTGCCCCGATCGTGATGTGCCAGGAATGAAACATGCTGAACTCATTGCAAAAGACTTCCCTGATGCGCCCTGGCTCTACGCCAACCCAACATCCTTCAGGTGGGACCAAATACCAGAGACCAAAGGATTTGACCTTGGAGATTGGATAGAAGACGGCGCGACCAAAGAGCAAATTCTAGGCGCGATCGAACCCCGGCGCATTCCAACGACTCAGGAAGAAAAGCCAAAATCGACCACTAAGAAACGACCTAAACCCGATGATGATGACGACGAGAAATCTGCAAAAAGGGCGATCGCAGATCAGCTTATTGATATTGGTCGAGAGTCAAACGTCAGCTATTTCGTGACACCGGAAGACATTGTATTTGCGGATGTCATGGACGCTGAAACCCGCTTCACCCTTGCGATTCGAGAGAAAGCATTTAAGCAGTACTTACGATCGAAACTATTCGACAAAACCGAAAAATCCCCCGGCTCTGAAGCCGTGCAACAGGCGATCGATACGTTGGAAGCGTTGGCCGTCCGCAAACCTGAAAAAAGACCAGTCTTCGTTAGACTCGCAGGCTATGACGATCGAATTTATATCGATCTGGCCGATGAATCGTGGAAATCTGTTGAGGTTTCGTGCGACGGATGGCGAGTGGTGAGTGATGCTCCATGCCGATTTATGCGTGGCGCGTCGGCCCCATTGCCCATACCGATCGAAGGTGGTGACGTTCAGGACTTTAAAAATCTCTGCCAGTTCGACGACGACACATGGGCTTTAATTTTGGCCTTCCTGATCCAGGCGTTGAAACCCGAAAAAGGATATCCCATCCTGTTGCTACATGGCGGTCCTGATGCCGGAAAATCCACCCTGACTCGTGCGATCAAGTGCCTCATCGATCCGGCTGCAAGTAAGAGCCGAAAATCAGTCGGGGAGATTCGTGACTTTGCGATTCATGCAACTCGTCGCCACGTCATCACGATCGATAACTTATCCGGCATGAGTGCTGACCAAAGCGATATTCTCTGTACCTCTTCCACAGGCGGCGGGCACTCCCAACGGGCATTACATACTGACAGCGGCGAAACCACATTCAATTTCTGCAACCTGCTGATTCTGAACGGGATTGATTCGATCGCAACCCGTGGCGATCTACTTAGTCGATCGTTCCCCGTTACCATTCATCCCCCTCAAAATCGGCTCTCTGAGGCTGATTTTGAGGAGCGATTGGAGTCCATGAGACCCGCCGTATTCGGTGCGTTGCTCACAATCCTATCCAAAATTTTGGCAATTCTTCCGACAGTCAAAGGAAGTTACGTCGGAGGTCGGGAACGGTTCATGGGATTTGTCGAGCTGGGTTTGGCACTAGAGCAGGTCATGAGCTGGGAGCCGGGAATTTTCCTACGGGTCTTGGGTGAAACCCGTGATGACGCCCATGAAACCGCGATCGAATCTTCCCCCGTGGGTCAAGCGATTCAGGAACTCATGCATGGACGCGATGTATGGACCGGAACGATGGGGCATTTGTTAGAGAACCTGCAAGAGATGGTTTCAGATCAGGTCAAGCGATCGAAATTCTTTCCTCAGGATGCAACGCGATTGTCGAAAACCTTGATTCGACTCACTCCGGACCTTAAAGCGTTGGGCATCCATGTCACCACAGAGAAGAAAAAACACGGCAAACTTGTCACCTTGGAACGTATGGCAAATTTAGCGCCACCAGCATCACCAGCGTCACAACCCTCTCAGGGCAAGGTTTTAATGGGTGACGCTAAATTTGCCGATGATGCTAGCGTCACCCTTCTCCCTCAGTCATCGAAAAAAGGTGACGCTAAATCACCCACGGGTGACGCTACGAAAAAGCCAGCGTCATCGCTGAAACCCTTGCAGCATAAGGCGGGTGATGCGGGTGACGCTGGTGACGCTAAAAAAAGAGCAATTTCACCGGATGCAAAACAGATCTAGGTGAGTGGGAAATTGCTGAAGAAATTGGTGAGTACGAATACATTGCTGACGACAAATAACGAACCGATCGCACTTTGAGAGACGATCGCACCTGCAAACCCATAACACCCTGATAGACCATGCCCAAAGTAAAACGACGATCGCCCCATGGTTCCGTCTCGATCATGACTCTCTCAAACCACCTCCATCTCCGGTGGAGTTATCAGGGACAGCGATTCAGACTGGCGATGAAGTTGCGCAACAGTCCAATCAACCTGCAAGCTGCCCGCGCCAAAGCTGCGGAAATTGAACAAGACATTGCCCGCGAACAATTTGACCCAACTCTAGAGAAATACAGACCCCAACCGATCGCATCTGTAGAGTTACTCAGACGCACGACCACGATCGCCCTTTGGGAACGGTGGATGGAGAAACATCGACTCGACGGCGTTGCACCTCAAACCCTTGCGAACCGATATCAGACCATGGCGAACCTACTCACCCATTTCAAGCGCAACCTCGAAACCGAACAGGATGCCCGCGACTTCCAAACCTTCCTACTGACCCGACAATCCCCCGCGACTGCGAACCGATGTATCAAAATGCTCAAAAGTTTCTGCATCTGGCTCGTGAAGTTGGGCGAGATGGAATCTAATCCCTTCGACGAAATCCGACCCGCCAAGGATTCCGGATTGCGATCGACTAAAAGGGATTCATTCAGCTTCGACGAAGTACAACGAATCTTGCAGACCTTCCGGCTCCACCCGCTCCACTTCAAATATCACGACTACGTTCTAATGCTCATGACCTTCGGATTGCGTCCGTCTGAAGCGATTGGCCTGCAATGGAAAGACATCAACTTCATCCAACGCACCATCACGATCGCAGAATCATTAAGCCGCACCGGAGAAGGTTCCAGACGTTCCCGTCGCGGTCGCAAGAATGGAATCGTTACCGTTTTAGATCTACCAGACCACATTTTCACCATGCTTCAAGGTCGATTTACTCCAACCTCCAAACCCAACGACCTGATCTTTGCTGGACCCAAAGGTAAGGCGATCGACGATGGAAACTTTGCCCAGCGGATTTGGAAGCCTCTTCTAAAACAGTCAGGTATTCCACACAGACCGCCCTACAACTGTCGGCATAGCATGGCGAGTCATGCGATCGATCAAGGCTTGACCCTACCCGAAACCGCTTACCTACTTGGACACAAAGACACTACCATGGTCTCAAAGGTTTACGGTCACATGGTCAACCGCCCCGAAGTTCCCAAACTCACCCTCTAACCGTTTATCCAGATTTTATCCAGATAGCATGTCCAACCGCACCCGATCGCACCCAACTACAACCTAGTACCCAGGTACTAGAAATCCCCGAAGCGGTTGCGATAAACCAGTTCGAGGACTGAAAGCCTTGCGTATCAATAAGCCTGTGATGAGGATTGAACTCATGACCTCATCCTTACCAAGGATGTGCTCTACCACTGAGCTACACAGGCATTGTGTGGATGATGGGCCGAGCTAGATTCGAACTAGCGTAGGCGTAGCCAGCGGATTTACAGTCCGCCCCCATTAACCACTCGGGCATCGACCCCCGCATCCACAGAACTAATATTACCGGGGCCACCGAGGTTTGGCAAGGGGTTGACCGAAATTTCTTTCAGGAGGTGCGATCGACCCCCGATTTATCTCAGCCTTTGGCTCTAGCGATCGTTTAAGAGCCTTTCGGCTCCATCATCTTCATGTACCCGATCGTCGCCACGATAAAAAATGGAACAAAAAACCAGCTCGGCGAATTTAAGTACACCCACAGCATCAAAAGAAACCACATCGAAATATTAGTCCCAGCAAGGAATCCTGGCATAGTCACTTCTCCTAGAAATCAGAGGGTTATTGCGTAATTACGCTTACGTGAAAACCCAAGAGCCATCCGGCTAAAGTGCTAGAAAAATCGATAAATTTTCAGTGAGGATCCGGAAAAGCTATTTCAAGATAGATACACCTAGGATTTAATCTATCCAATCTAAAGTCGATGAACACGGACTAGCTCCCGTTAGAGAGGGACCCAGAGGTCCAAAGCTGGGAAAATCTTCTCAACTTAAAATTCGCCTGTTTTCCGTTTCGGGAGAGCGCTAAAATTCTTTGAGTATGCACAGCTCGTCTAGCGGGACTGCGCAATCGATCAGCTATTAATCCGTTTTGTTTCCAGTTGTAGAGATTTTATGAAACGACACCCGAGAACCCTAATAGTCTGTGCAAAATCGCAGCGAATCGGCTTAATTCTTAGTCTATTGAGCCTCAGTATTAGCGCCTGTGCGCCTTCAAAGCCCTCTGCCCCCGCCAGTCCATCATCACCCGAGGCTACTTTATCGCCTAATCCTAGCCTCAGTCCTAGCCCTAAAAGTTCACCTAAGCCATCGCCAAGCCTCCCGAGTGGAGCCAGCCGATCGGACGGTCCAGTCGATGCGGGGAATCAGCCCGATCGCTCCGACAGTTCGGGCACGCTACCCACAGAATATGAAGCACCCACAAAAACCAAAGCCATTAAGCCAGAGGGTCCTGCACCAAAACCCGCCCCTCAGCAGGTTGAAGCCGCTCCTCGGGAAGCCCAACCTCAGGTTCCCCAGCCTCGGGTAGTCCCACAACCGCGCACTGAAGATCCCGCTCCACCTACCGTTCCCCAACGAGATCCTGCACCGCCGTCTCGATCGGATGCCGCTGATCCCGAACCTCCTGCTCCCCGCCCCTAAGGACCGAGAATCACCTCGAATCTTTATCTTGCTAGATAGTTTGAAACCATAGCCATACAGACAAAACCCGCGCAAGCGGGTTCACAATGCTCTCTTCGTCTGTCACGGCGGACTGGCATTATGTAGCCGTAATTTCAACCGCCGGATAGTCTTTTAATCCAACTCCGCCTCACCGCCGACCACGACATTTCCAATGCGCAAGCTCGGCCCGCCGCAGCCGACCGCTAATCCGCTCTGTCCACCTTTCCCGCAGCCGCCTGACTCATCCCAGAAGAAATCATCACCGATGTCTTCAATGTCCGCCAGCGTCTGGAAAGCATTTCCCGAGAGCGTCACATCTCGCACTGGCTCCGCTAGTTGCCCATTGCGGATCATCCACGCTTCTCCGGCTGTGAACGTAAACATCTCGCCATTGGTCATCCCGCCAAGCCAATTTTTGGCGTAGACCCCTTCATTAATGCCCTCAAACAGGTTGGCCACTGGAGTCGTCCCTCGATCGATCCAAGTGTTCGTCATGCGAACAATAGGAGAGTAGTGATAGTTAAGACAGCGGGCATTGCCTGTCGCCTTCTCCCCAAGTTTCCCGGCGGTCTCCCGTGAATGCAGTCGTCCGACGAGGAGGCCATCTTGAATGAGCTGGGTTTGGGTGGCAGGCACGCCTTCGTCGTCGTAGAAATAACTGCCGCGATGGCCTGAAAGCTGCGCCCCATCGAAAATTTGTAAATTCTCCGGTCCAAAACGTCGGCCTAAGCTCATAGTCTCCAGCAAGTCTGGGTTTTCGTAGGCCATATCGGCTTCTGACAGGTGACCAAAGGCTTCGTGAACGAAGAGTCCCGTGAGAACCGGATCGATCACCACTGTGTAAGTCCCACCTTGAACCGGAGGCAAGCTTAGCGCCGTCACCGATCGTTCTGCCGCACTCCGAACCTGAGCGTCTAGATTCCGGAGTTCATCAAAGCCCCGACGCGATCCGACGGTTTCCCGGCCCGTCTGCACCGCATCGCCCGATCGAGCCGTGGCCGAAAAGCGCATTTCCAAATCTGACCACGTTTGATCAATTACCGTGCCGTCCGACGTGATTAAAATCGATCGCTGGGTGATGTCGCCATACCGCACTGACAGCGTTGCAATACGGCTGTCTACGCTACGAAGCACTTCACCATAGTGTTCACACAGCGCTTTTTTCTCAGACAGTGGAACGTGCCGAGGATCACGCCTGTCGAGAGGCATCTGACAGACCGCCTGAACGGCCTTGATGTCAGCTAGAACCGTTTCCTCGACGCCCACCATTTTTGCCGCAACGATCGCTTCTTCAACTCGCGCTACTAGATCCTCCACTCGGTTAAAGCTCGAAAAACCCCAGCCGCCTCGATGACAGGCTCGCACATGCCCCCCGATCGCCATGCCTTCACTAAGGGTTTCGACCTTCAGCCCCCTCAGTAGCACATCGGCCCCTTCTGATGCCTCCAGCCGAATTGCCAAGTAGTCAACCTGCGACTGGTAGCGTCGCATTAGGTCAAGGGCATGGTCACGCGCACGTTCTAGAATAGCCGTCATAGCGAAAGACCTGTAAGGAAAAACCATGTATGACTCTAGGTTAGACCAAATCCTTCGAGTTCCGCAGCCGAATCAACTGCCGACGCATTTCAGGAGACGCCTCGACCTCCGAAACCTCAGTCACGTTCACGGCAACCTGCAACGGCTCTAAATACTCATCACCGCCATACCCAAAGGCATCCAGCAACAATTCCAACAGTTCTTCACGATCGGCGGGCAGATTTTTTTCTTCGATCATTCGGAATTTAAGATGAATGTCGCATTCATAGATGACAACGGGCGAGACGCCTAAGGGCGATGAGATCGGAGGTCGGGTAAGAGATTTGAGTTGCTGCATATACCAAGTTCGCTGGGTGAAATTAAAAGGTTCAGGAGATTGAAAAGCTTAAAGAGCACTTTACGTATAAATTTAAGAGAAATCACGTCCTTCCTCTCTTTTATAAAGGTCAGGCCGGAATGGGCATACCGTAATAACACTCATCTTCTCGCCGCCTAAAACTATAAAGTATTAATGAAGTCCTTTGAGGCTGAATGGCTTGACAGGTAGGAATCTTAGGCTTATTCAGGGCTACTGTCAGCGCGTGATTGAAAAGACATGCGTACTGCTATCGTTATAGGATTGGTCCGATAATGGTAATAGGACTCTAAACCCCTGCGAAACCCACGATCGCCCGATTGATTTGTGGCGTTCAACAGGTCAGAATAACGCTGCGATCGGTTCCTTAGACAGTAGTAATAAGCACATCGCATATCAGCCAGTTGGGTAGTCCTGCGCAATTGATTAACCTAAATCAGTCATAAATCATCCATAAGATAGATGCATTCCCCATATGTTGCTAACGTGAAATGAGGACAACAGAGGATCGGACGGGTGGAGCGAGCGGAGGACATCACTGTTATTTATCTATTTCTGATAAAGAGGACGAGAATTTTATGTCTTAGGTTTTAAATTTATAAAGAGTTGAACAGCGCGGCTTTAGACACCCTAAAGACTGATTATACTGAGACGATTTTCCTACTACAAGGTGTCATTAAACAGCTCAGTAGTATTCAGTACGGAGTGAAGGTATTCGCTCAAGGGTAACGGTAGCAGCTAGATCCGTAATTATACTGAGAATTCCAAAGAATTGTTGAGGCTTAGACATTGGGACCTTGGTTAAATTAGGCCGAGGTCCGATAAACGGGTAGGGTGAAGTGAAAACAACTGCCCTTTCCCGGCACCGAATCGACCCAGATTTGTCCGTAGTGCGCACAGACGATCCGCTGACAAAGGGCGAGACCGAGGCCATAGCCTTGGCGCTGTTCATCGCGTTCTAATCGGTAACGGTCTTCAAAGATTCGTTTACATTTTTCTTCCGGGATTCCGGGTCCATTATCCGCGATGCTGACCTGCACTTTTTGGGTAGTGCGATGCATTATTGACAAAGTGATTTGGCCGCCTTTGGGCGTGTATTTGATCGCATTGTCTAGGAGGTTGGTAATGACTTGTTTAATTTGCTCAGGATCGCCGTAGACCGTGGGCAGATCGGTCGGAAGGTCGGTGCATATTTGCTGCGATCGTTCTCCAATGCGGCCTTGGAGATTGGTCAGTGATTCTCGGCAAATGGCAGATAAATCAATAGCGCTAGACTGTAGCCGCGCCCCGGCTTGGGTGCCTCGCGTGGCTTCCAAGATATCGGTAATCATGACGTTCATGTTGCGCAACTGGGCACGAGCTTGCTTCAGAATTTGGGTGCGTAGAGTCGGCGTGAGGTGAACGGATTGTTCGGAGCTAGGCTGGTTGGCGAGTTCTAAGGTTTCGACGGCGATCGAGACGGCGGTGAGAGGATTGCGAATGTCGTGGGCCAGCATGGTGATGATTTGATCGCGGAAGTTGAGCTGCGCTATGAGTTCTTCGCGTTCTTGGCGCAGCTTGAAGACCTGATCGGAGAGGGTAATCAGTTCGGTGTGGCGCTGAATGCCTTCGACATCTTGAAGGCGAGAGAGGCTGTTGAAATTGCTCGGCTCAGACGGGAGGGCAATCGATCGATCGATTGGTTCTGGAATCTCTTGCCAACGCTTCCAGTAGCGCTCAATTTGTTCTGGAAGATTTCCGCCGACCATGGTTTGTTTGGGTTCGGGCGCAATTTTGACCAGGGTAGGCGTGGTCACGATACGATAGCGTTCAGCGAGGTTAGGATGTTCGATAACATCAATGACTTTAAGGTCAAACGGCAAGTCCTGTTGAAGATGGGTTAACAGGTCCTGGATTTGCCCAATTCGGTCATGAGTTCCTGGACGACGATCGACAAACAGCAGAAGCTGAAGTGAGGGTGGGGCGATATGAATAGACATGCCCAAATGTTCCGCAATTGAGTGGCCCGGACTAGATTTGCAACTGTAACACAATGCTTATCCCATGGGCGCATGGCGCAATCAATCCTGTCCGAGCAGCGACAGTTGGCTAGCGGGAACATCAAAGCCTAAATGTTTCCAGGCGGCGGCGGTAGCGACTCGTCCGCGTGGGGTGCGGGTGAGATAGCCGATTTGCATGAGGTATGGCTCGTAGACTTCCTCGATTGTCTGCGGATCTTCACCCGTGGATGCGGCCATGGTTTCGAGTCCGACCGGTCCGCCATTAAAGCGCTCGATCATCACGCTCAACATCCGCCTGTCGGTCCAGTCCAGTCCGCAGGGATCGACGTTAAACAGTTCCAAAGCTTCAGCGGCGATCGCACGGTTGATTTCACCGCTCATTTTGACCTGTGCATAATCCCGCACGCGCTTAAGCAGACGGTTGGCAATTCGGGGTGTGCCGCGCGCGCGACGGGCGATTTCTTCGGCTCCTGAAAGGTCTATTGGCGTTTCGAGGAGAGACGAGGTTCGCAATACAATTTGCGTTAACTCGTCAAGTTCATAAAAGCGGAGTCGTTGGATCAATCCAAAGCGATCGCGCAGAGGTGAACTGAGTGCGCCGACTCGGGTAGTGGCCCCAACTAGGGTAAATCGGGGCAGTGGGAGCGATCGGGTCCGGGCACTTTGGCCTTTGCCGATGGTAATTTCGACTCTAAAGTCTTCCATGGCAGGATACAAAATTTCTTCGGTGATGCGCGGGAGGCGATGGATTTCGTCAATGAAGAGAACGTCGCCTTCTTGTAAATTCATGAGTAATCCCACAATGTCACGGGGACGCTCTAGCGAGGGCGCACTGCTAATTTTACAATTTACGCCCATCTCACCTGCGAGGATGAGTGACATAGTTGTTTTGCCGAGTCCAGGTGGACCGTAGAGCAGCAGGTGATCGAGACATTCGCCTCGACCTTTGGCAGCTCGGATGGCGATGTCTAGAACATCTTTGAGATCTTTTTGGCCGACATATTCTTGGATGGTTTGGGGACGGATTTTTTCGTCTTGCTTCTGCGTTTCCTCAACAATTCGATCGCCTTTAAGAAGTTCGCTATTAGTCTTATCTTCGGGTGCGATCGTCGTTTCTTCTTGTTTTTTTTTCTGGCTTCTTCGGCCTCCTTTCGCGATCGCAGAATCCAGCGGCAACTCCTGCTGCGCCTCCTGCAACACATCTAACAACGCGTCAACCGCTGACTCTTCAGCGGCTGGACGATGGTTTGAATGGTCTGCGGGTTTTGAGGAGATGATAGCCATGATTCAGGAGGGTTGAGTAGTTCTAGGATACTATGCATCGCCCATCCCTACGCGGAATTCCTGTCGTCCCTGGCTGGTCAAACTCTTTTCTAAAAGGGTATTTTAAAATGTTCTCAATCAAATGATGTATGACCTTCCGTCTTATCTCACCGTTTATTTCACCCACGATCGTTACGCTAGCCTGCACCTTGGGGATGATTCCGATGGCGGTTATTCCCGTACAGGCTGCAAGCGATGCTGATTATGGGAGTATGGCGGCTCCCATTACCTTTCGGGAAGAAGTGTTGAAACTCGTCAACCTCGAACGGAAGAAAGTAGGCGTGCCGCCTCTTGTGCTCAATCGGCAACTGAATAATGCCGCTCAAAACCATTCCGACGAAATGGCGCTTCGAGGGAAATTGGCTCAGACGTTACCGAGTGGCGGACCGCTAGAACGCCGAGTGAAGCTGGTGGGCTATCCGGCGTACAGTGCGATCGCTCAGAATATTGCCGTTAGTTCGAGTTCTGCGGCTGACACGGTGAGGAGATGGATGGGCGATCCGATCTATCGGACCAACATTGTGAATCCTGCATTTAAAGATCTAGGGGTCGGCTCCCGCCAGTCCGATGACCTAACGCGAAAGTGTGATCAGGGAAAATCTAAATTTTCGTGCATTTTCATGTCGGGCTACATGAATAATGAAACATCATCTCCCTATTACTGGACCCAAATTCTTGGAGCGCCGAAATAGATCGTGACTTCAACCTTCCAAATTGGATTCAAAACGTCGCGTCGAGTCCAATGCGGAAGTTGGTCGCGGGTTCGTAGATACGGTTTGTTTTTTCATAGGTTCCACCGAAGAGGTTTTGGAGGTATGCGGTGAGTCCGATTTGGGGGGTGAGAGGGATGCGAGCGTTATAGCAATCGCCATGAGTGTTAGGACATAGTGTAGAATAGAAAAAATGCATGGCAACAGGAATGGCAAAACCATATAGTGATGAC
>ENA-OBIO01000681-OBIO01000681.1-metagenomes-genome-assembly--contig:-NODE-681-length-16332-cov-3.12736_pt1 | contig 16332 bp, 9 predicted proteins | sample MGYA00153383_OBIO01 | MGnify analysis MGYA00153383 | reverse complement strand
AAATATCGGGGTAAAGCCCAATATTTAAACTTTTAGAGTAAACCAGTTGCTGACTTCCAAAAATGGTAAAGTCTTTTGATTTCTCAATAAATGCGGTTTCAAGAAAGAAGCCTAAATTGTGTACAATAATATTGTGTGGTCCTTTAGCCGTAGGGAGTTTAATTATTTGTCCGTCATAGTATTCGTGTAAGTCTTTTGAGTTTTCTTCTTTGCGCAAATATTCCGCCAATGTATAAAGGCGTGGCTCTTTTTTAGGTGGGTCTAAAACTGCTAACGGATTGGGATATGCAACAGCATTATTTGCCATACAGTAAATTTTTTAACAAATTCAAATAAATAAATTCAAATTTTAAAATAGTTTTTGATTCTACACTTTCCTTCTCTTGTAAATAATTTCCAACAAACTCGGAAACACCAAAAGCAGCATCGGCAAACCAGCGCAAAAACCACCGATGACTGCAATAGCAAGCGGTTGTTGCATTTGTGCACCGATGCCATGACCGAGTGCGAGTGGTAACAACGCTAAAATAGCACCAATCGCTGTCATTAATTTGGGTCGAAGACGCAGCGCGATGGCGTATTTAATGGATTCATCAACATTGTTACTTTGCGCGAGATTAAATCGAAATTGATTGACTGTGAAAATCGCATTTTCTGCAAGAACGCCGACAATCATAATAATGCCAGTGTAGCTGCTCACGTTGAGCGGAATGTTGGTGAGATAGAGCGCGATGATAGAACCTGTGATGCCCATGACAGAAATAAAAAGCAACACGAACGAGAGCAAAAACTCTTTGAACAAGAACATGAACACGCCAAAAACAAACAACGATGCCATCATCAGAATGAGGAGTAATTCTTTGAACGATTGTTGCTGCTCGGAATATGCGCCACCGTAAGCGATGGAATATCCTTTCGGCAGAGCTAAATTAGTTTTAAGTTTTTGTTGAATTTCTGTAATCGCGCCACCCAAATCGCGATTGTCTAATCGGGCAGTGAGCACTACGCACGATTTTAAATTTTCGCGCCGTTGTTCGTTTTCGCCTGGCTCAACTTTCACTGCGCTGAAAAAAGAAATTGGTCGCGTTGTACCGTCTGGTAAAAAAATAAGTTGTCGTTTGATGTGCTCTACGTCGTTATTTTGTAAATCGGCAAAGCGCATACTAATAGTGCGCATTTGTTCGCCGTCTTGCAATTGTCCGATTTGAATTCCAGAAGTCATAGCTGCTTGCGCGGGTGAAGGCACGGGTAAATTTGCATTTATACCCAACACTACCCCACTTGAATAGGCTGCGAGTTGCGATTGAAAATCTGTGAGCGTGAGTTTATATTGATTTAATAATTCTTGGTTCGGCACGAAAACAATGTTCGGACCCGCAATACGCAAACCATTATTAATGTCGGTAACGCCTTTAATACCGCCGAGGATATCTTGCGCCTTTTTTGAAATGTTTTGAAGCAGTGTGTAATCATCTCCGAAAAACTTTACTTCAATCGGTTGAGGTGTTGACATTAAATCGCCGAGTAAATCTGCTATGCGTTGACCAAATTCGATGGTGAGAACAGGCAGCGTGGATGAAATATCGGTACGCAAATCTTTAATAACATCTGTTGTTTTTTTTACGCGATTTTTTTTGAGTTGAATAGAATAGTCACCATAATTTTGCGGTACAGTTGTGAACGACATACTAATACCTGTTCGGCGACTGTATGTTTCTACGTCGGGATTCGCGATAATAATTTTTTCCGCTTCGCGCAAAATGCGGTCTGTTTCGCGCAAAGATGTACCTGGCGGTGTGAAATAATCTAAAACTATTGTCCCTTCGTCGAGGTCGGGTAAAAAACCTGTTTGTAATTTATTAAAACAGAAATACGCACTCACACCCAATACAATGATTAAACCAATTGCAAAAATAGGTTTATTGAAAAACCAAGTGAGCCAACGCAAATTTTTTAAACTCTGATCTTCCGTTTTTTTGTGCGATTTTTTCGGAGCTTTAAATCCAATCAGAATATGGAGCACAGGCAACAATAACCACGTAACTAAAAATGATGTCACCATAGTGAGTTGCATCGTGTCGGAAAGTTCTCGAAAAAAACTACCTGCCAAACCTGTCATCAATCTAAACGGAAAGTGGATAACGATTGTCGCAAGAGATGAGCCAACCATTGCAGGAAATAAATCGTGTATGGCTTCTTTGACTACATCGAAACGATTTTTATCGGGTTCGTCTTCGTGTTTGCGGTAAATCTGTTCAATAATAACTATCGCATCATCTATAATTAATCCAATTGAAGCCGCAATAGCACCGAGCGACATAATATTAATACTGATGCCAACCAAATGCAAAACCAAAAAAGTAAAACACAGCGTGACTGGAATGGTAAGCATAACCACCAAACTCGCGCGCCACGAGCGCAAAAAAACAATCATTACCAAAATTGCCAAAAACAAACCTTCGTAAATTGTTTTTATAACGCTACTGATACTGTCATCCACAAAAGCGGATTGATTGTAGTAAGGTTTTATAATGATGCCTTCGGGTAATTGTTTCTGAATGTCGAGCGCTTTTTGTTCGCATTCTTTTGAAAAATCAATCAGGTTTATACCCGGTTGTTTGATGAGATCAATTAAAACCGCATCGTTTCCGTTGGCATTTACGATAACAAATTCGACTTGTTCTTTGGGTTCTATTTTGGCAATTTCTTTCAAACGCACTAAGCGAGTTCCGTTATTTTTTACAATCGTGTTTTCTAAAGCGTCAATATCGAAAAAGCGCGTATCAGTGAGCGAAAGATACAAACGGTTGTAATCTTCAATATTTCCATTCGATGTAACAGTATTAATATTATTGAAAACAGCGACAATCGCACTCGGCGTAATGCCGATTTCCGCCATTTTTATTGGATTGGGGGTGATGACGAATTCTTTATTTTTTCCGCCGCGCACCACAACGTTTGAAATACCATTCACTTGCGAAAACGCAGGGCGAACAATCAAATTTGCTTTATCCCGCAACGCCACGAGTCCGAATTTTTTGCTTTCCAAAGTAAAACCATAGACAGGAAATGTGGATTGATTCATCGCTTCGGCAGCAACGGTAACACCTGGCGGTAAAAAGTTTTTTATTTCATTGATTCTACTTTCGACTTGCGTTTTAGCGTTGTACACATCGGTTGACCAATCAAAAAAAATGTCAATCATACAAGAACCACGACTCGTACTGCTTTTTACAACTTTAACGCCTTTGACTTTTTTTACCGCGCTTTCAATTGGTTTCGTCACCGTGATCATCATGCGGTCAATCGGCTGCTGACCTGCATCAACGATGAGCGATATGCGCGGAAAAATAACTTCCGGAAACAAATTGGTTTGCATTTCAGAATAAAAATACACACCCGCCACAAGCAGTAGCACACCTACAAAAATGATAGGCTTCGCGAATATCTGAAAATAGTTTTGTTTGTTCATATTGAATTATTTTTCTTCTAAGAATTTTCCCACAGACTTCTCGGACTTTCGGAGATTAAGTTTGTTCTACGAAAGTCCGAGAAGTCTGTTTGAAAATTTATCGCGAAAGAACAAACCTAACTCCGCCATTAAAAATTGCACCTTCAACGGGTGTATAAATTTCTCTGAAATTAGGTGATTGCAAACTGCCACTATACAACGATTCCCAGCGCGATTGTCGGATATCCAAAAAATTTTCTGCATTGGCGAAAATACTAAAATGCGCGAACTTTTTTTCTGCTGAAATGCCCATCACCCAATAATTACGCACTTGCTCACCACTATTTAAATTTTGAGAACCTGTAAAGAAAATCTCGTAAGCCAATCGAAAACTATTTTCAATTTCATACATGATATTGCCATTGATGCGATGGCGTGGCGTTAAAGGATTCAATGCGCTGCTATTATTAAAATTTCGTTCTGCATCAATAAAAGTATAGCCAAGAAAAAATGACAATTTTTCGATGCGTAGTTTGGCATTGGTTTCAAACCCACGCGATAGGATATTACCATTGGCGTTTGTAAAATCAAAATAATTCTTGTTTGTCGTAAGTATAATAGGGTTTTGAATAGTAGTTGTAAAAAACATCAGGTTTGAGTTGAAGAAAATTTCATTTCCAAAATGCGTTTTATAATTTATATCGGCGTTAAAACCAAACGATTTTTCGGGTGAGACAGTGGTAAAATTGATGACGTTTATGTTTTTAAAATTTATCTCTTCTGCCTCTTCCGAAAAAATTGTCGGCAATTTATACCCTAATCCACCGCCGATACGAGATGTAAAATGTTCATTAATTTTATAGAGTAGCGATAATCGCGGTAATATAAAAAAATCCGATTTATTCGAAACATCAAAACGCAAACCACTTTCTAAAATTAGTTTCTCGGTGAAATTAAAAGTATTTTGGATAAAAATACCTGATGTAGCCGTGTAGTAATCTAATTTTTGTGCAGAAATATTATTCTGAATAAAATTGTCGGTGTTAATGTCCGCACCGATATTCCATTCTGATTTTTCGCTGGGTAGGAGGCAGTTTATTTCAGTAAAAGTTGCCCATTGCCTACCTTCAAACTGCGCGAGCGACCCATTAATTTTTCGATTAAAAAAGCCCACACTATTTTTAAATGTGAGAACGTTTTTATTCTCAAAAGTCTTTTCAAATTTTATTTGACTGGAATAGCGATTTGTTTTGTTTTCTTCAAAAAAAGTATGTACAGAATCTGCGCCAGTGTTTATGGCTTTCATATCGCCGCCCAAACGTGTTTCAATACCCGCATTAAATCCAACGCTCAAAGTCGCATTTTTAGTAGGATAATAAAAGAATTTGAGGTTCAGTGTTGAACGCGTTGTTTTAGGTATATCGGATAATCCGTCACCGTTAGCATCGTAAGCAATTTGATTATTTTGCGATAGATAAAGCGTGATACCTGTTTTTTTAAAGCGTTCGCTCGCAAAAAAACTCATATCGAGTGCACCAGTTTGATTGAAATTTATTAATGTAGATAATTCTTTTTTCTCCGTTGGCTCTTTGGTAATTAAATTTATCAAACCCGCAATCGCACCACCGCCATATAAAGTAGAACTCGATCCTTTAATAACTTCAACGCGTTTCAAATTCAAAGATGGAATTTCTAAAATGCTCAATCCAGAAGCAAAACCCGAATACAACGGAAATCCATCTTGCAAAATTTGCGTGTATTTACCATCTAAACCTTGAATTCGAATACTCGCACTACCCGACACTTGCGATGTTTGTTGTGTCTGAATGCCCGTACTTTCGGTTAAAAGCATTTTAATGTTAGCAGGTTGCATAACAGCACCTTCTTCGAGTTCAGAAGCAGAAATAGTTTCAATGCGTGTCGGAATATCTTTAATATTACGGCTACTGCGCGTTGTAGAAGTGATGGTGACTTCGTCTAAATCTTCATCTTGCAATTCTAATTCTACTTCAAGCCTCAATTCAGGGAACGATATTGGGAAACTATATTCTTTCGTTTTTTCTTTATAACCAATAAAACTAAATACCACATCAAACTTGCCATTTGGGATATTGGTAATTACAATGTGCCCTTTTTCATCTGCAATACTTCCCAATTTTAGCGATTTAATTTGTGCAGAAGCACCAATCAAGGATTCGTTTTTTTCATTCTCTATTTCAATTGATAAAGTGTTTTGAGCAAATAACTCGTGAGAAACTAAAACCAAAATTAAAATTAAAAATTGTGTATGATTTATCATTTCTGATTAATTTGAACAGACGCCGTATCTGCAAGCCCATAATTACCGACACTGATAATTTTATCATCTTTTTTAAATTGCGGGGATACAATTTCAATTTTATCAGCGTTTCTATTTCCCACTTTAACGGATGTTTTTACGGCGGTACTATCGTTAATGAGTTTCATTACCCAAAATTCTTTGAGCATTTCATCACTCAGTACGCACGATTTAGGCAACACTTGTTTGCTGCTGCTACCTTTACTGATGTTCACCTTAACGAGCATATTTTCGGGTAAAAACAAATTCTGATTGCTCTTGGCTAAAATTGTTTGAGTTTGTGCCAAAGCATTCATGGAAGTTAAAGCGCGAAAAAATTTACCGCCGTAACTCGTATTATTCGGTAAGATAAGCGTGCAACTGTTTCCCACGCGCGTTAAATTAGTGAGTTCAAACGGCACATTGACTTGAAAAACCAAATCGTTACTTTCTGCAATAGTGCATAGTTGCGTACCTTCTAAAACATATTCACCGGCTTGCTGTCTATCAATAGTGCTAATGATGCCTGATGCCGATGCGCGCACTTGTATAATACCAAAATTAGTAAGGGAAGAATCAATTTTAGAAATATCGGTGCCGAGCGCACGACTTTCTTTCGATTGCAGCACATACAACACGTCGCCTTTGTTGACTTTATCACCGAGTTGTACACTCACTTTAGTAATGTAAGATGGGATTGAAGCTGTAACGGTATTGCGTTTCTGATAAATAGTTGTGCCGAACAGCGTAAGTTCATCGTCAATAGAACCGTTGTTGACCGAAACAACTTCGACGTTTGTTTTAGCTACAACAGCTTCTTCTTTTTTCTCTTCCGTTTTTTTTCCGCAGGAAGCCAAAGAAAAAAGAATTACTACAATTGAGATAAAATTTATTTTACGTGCCATAATATTTTTTTTATAATCGGAGGGCACAAATATGTGCCCCTACAGAAACAATTCGTTTATCATCGTAATAATTCGCTGAATATTCGCAGAACATTCGCAGAATGTTCGTTTGTAGGGGCACATATTTGTGCCCTTGAAATTATACCATTCAACCCACAACAATCATCGATACTACCAATTCCAATAATTATACAAATTGATGAGCGATTGTTTTTGTGCCGTCAATAAATTAAAATTTAGCTGTATCAATGCCATATTTTTTATAGCAGTTGTGTAATTTACAATCGAAATTTGCCCCGTAATAATTTCTTTTTTGTACAAATCCATTAGAAATTTATAATCTTTCAATTGTTGTTCTAAAATAGCGGCGCGCTCTGCAAAAGATTCTAATTCTTTTAAAATTTTAGACTTGCGCAGCGCGTTTTGCGTTTCAAATTGTGTTTTATAAAAGTTGATAGACTCTACAAAAATATCATTCTTGTTTTTATTTATCGTTCGTTGATTGCCGTCGAAAAGCGTGTAACTTGCCGTTAAACCAACACTAAAACCAAGACGGCGAGGCCAAATATTGACATCGGTGGCGTTTAAACCCGCGTTACCAAAAGCGAAAATTTGTGGCTCGTATTTTAAATCAAATATGCGTTGATTGGCGCGAATGTTCAAGCTGTCTAATCGGTATTTTTCAAGAAAAGAAGATGACTCAATACTATTTGTAAGTGTTAAATTAAAATCCTGCAAGGTGACTAATGTTGTATCTGTGAGTGTGGCAAGCACGTTTAAGTCCATTAAATTTCTGCGATAACTGGCTTTTGCATTGGCTATTTGCGCGACAAAATTTTGAATTTCGATATTCAACAAAACCAAATCCGATTGTTTGTAAATACTCGCCTCTACTAATTTTTTAAGAATATCGCGCTGACCATTGATAAGTTCTATCATGGATTCCGCAAACTGAATTTGTTTTAAATCAACAAGGCACAACAAATATTGGTCAGTAATATTTCTTTCAATATCGTGCGCCGTAATTTTTGAATTATTCTGATTGATTTGCGAACTCACTTTGAGTTGCTCTTTAGCAATATTGAGTTTTTTTTCGCCGTAAAGCGGCTGTAAAATATTGAACAAACCTTGATATTGTCCGCCGTTTGTGGTGCCCAGATCGTAACCAAAATATTTATCCGCACCCGTTGAGTTAAGTTCGAGTGCCAGTTTATTATTATCGGTTGTAATGATGGGAGCAAATAAAAAAATTCCTGTTAAACCCGTTTGAGGTTTAGTATAAATAGCTTTCAGACGATCTTCATCGAGTGTATTTATTCGGTTTAAATTGCTATTTTCATAAATTAAGGGATTGTTTTTAGTCGCAGCATTTGTATAAAAAGACAAAGTATTTTGGCAATGCGCACTGCCACAAAAGAGAAATGGCAAAAAGCAAAAAGCAAAAAGCAAAATACTTGATAGCTCATAGTTAACAGTTGGCAACTCTTTTAGTTTGTTATTGACAACCGACAACTCATAATGTTCAACTGATTTTGCTTCTTGCTTACTCATCTCTATAGATTTGACTTGTGCTTTGTGCTATTATTTTATTATCAAATAAATATTTAAGAATTAAGAATGATTCAGTGACAATTTTCAATTATTTAACTTGCTTTAACTTACTTCCTTTCGCTACAAACGGTTATTTTTAAATCATACTTCTTTGATTCATTTCGTCCGTGGCAGTGCTACGAATTTATAAACCAAATCGTTTGATTCAAAAATAATTCGTTTTCGCATGAAAACAAAAAGTTAAAACAAGTTCATTATCTAAATCTTAATTAGCGCCATGGCAATTTTTATATTTTTTGCCTGAGCCGCACGGACACAAATCGTTTCTGCCCACTTTTGGTCCGTCGTGAACAATGGTAACAGGTCCCGAATTTTCACGCCCCGCATTAGCAGCGGCTTGTTGCATCATTTTACGTTCCGCTTCTGCGCGTTGCATGGCAGAATTATTTTGTGCAAACGCAGGTCGGCGAATAGGTGCTGCCGCGCGTGGTGCTTCCTCAATCAGTAACGTACCTTTCGATAGATATGATGTTACGTGTTTATTTACTCTGCCGATAAACTCCTCGAAAAGCGCAAAGGCTTCCACTTTATAAATTACGAGTGGATCTTTTTGCTCAAAACTCGCACCTTGCACAGAATCTTTTAATTCATCCATATTGCGCAAATGTTCTTTCCATTCGTCGTCTATGATAGCCAGCGTAACAGCTTTTTCAATATCTTTCCAAATAGATTTACCATTTGTTTCAACGGCAGGTTTGAGGGCTGCAGCAATTTGTAAGGCACGCGCTCTGCCATCTGTAAATGGAATATTTATGCGTGTATATCGCGTACCTTCATTTTTATAAACGTCGGTACAAATTGGCAAAAGTTTATCAATAATGCGTTGCGATTTTTCATGATAGAAGTGCATGAATTTATCCTGATACTCGTCAACCAATTGGGCTTCTGTCTGCGATTTAAATTCAGCTTCTGTAATTTCTGGATTGTAACCCAAAACTTCCCAACTACTTTGCTGTAAAGCAGCAAAATTATTTTGTCTCTTCGCATCGCTCACCAATTGCGATGTGAGCGACATGAACATGGTATATAAATCTACTTCAAGGCGTTCGCCGCTGAGTGCGCTGTACCTTTTTTTATAAATCGCGTCACGCTGTGTGTTCATCACGTCGTCGTACTCGAGCAAACGTTTACGAATACCAAAATTATTTTCTTCTACTTTTTTCTGAGCGCGCTCAATAGATTTAGTTACCATAGAGTGTTGAATCATCTCACCCTCTTTGTGTCCCATTTTATCCATCAAACCAGCTATTCGCTCCGATTGGAACAAACGCATCAATTCATCTTCTAAAGAAATATAAAATTGTGTCGAACCTGGATCACCTTGACGACCTGCACGACCACGCAACTGACGGTCAACACGGCGTGAATCGTGCCGCTCAGTTCCAACTATTGCTAATCCACCCGCTTCTTTCACACCCGTACCGAGTTTTATGTCCGTTCCACGACCTGCCATGTTTGTTGCAATTGTTACTGCACCCGATTGACCAGCAGCTGCAACAATTTCTGCCTCACTTTGGTGTTGCTTGGCGTTTAGTACTTTATGCTCCACGCCGCGCATCTTCAACATACGCGAGAGTAATTCCGATTTTTCAACGCTTTTCGTACCAACTAAAACTGGACGACCTGCTTCGCGCATCCGCACAATTTCTTCCGTCATGGCGTTCAGTTTCTCGCGTTCAGTTTTAAAAACCACGTCTTCCGAATCTTGTCGCGCAATAACGCGATTAGTAGGAATTACGACCACGTCGAGTTTATAAATTTGCCAAAATTCGCCTGCTTCTGTTTCCGCTGTTCCCGTCATACCACAAAGTTTGTGGTACATTCTGAAATAATTTTGTAGCGTTATCGTCGCATAAGTTTGAGTAGTTTCGCCAATCTTAACGTTTTCTTTCGCTTCTAAGGCTTGGTGCAAACCGTCAGAATAACGGCGACCTTCCATGATACGACCCGTTTGTTCGTCAACAATTTTTACTTCATTATCTTGAATGACGTATTCGACATCATTTTCGAAAAGAGTGTAAGCTTTTAACAACTGACTAATACTGTGCAAACGCTGCGATTTAATCGAGAACTCTTGCGCTATTTTTTCTTTTTCAGCCTGTTTTTCTTCATTGGGCACTTCAGTATCAGCATCAATCTTCATCATTTCGCCCGTAATATCGGGTAAAACAAAAAAGTTAACATCATTGTGACCTTTAGATAACCACTCTGCGCCGCGCTCAGTGAGTTCTACGTTTTTATTCTTTTCATCAATCGTGAATAGCAGCGGCTCATCAGCAACAGGCATACGTTTCGATTGCTCTTGCATATAATTATTCTCCGTCTTCTGAAGAATAACGCGAATGCCGTCTTCGCTGAGATATTTTATAAGCGCGCGGTTTTTTGGTAATGCGCGATACGATCTGAATAAAGCCAATCCACCTTCGCCTTCTTCCTGTCCTGTGCTACCACTCGCAATGAGTTTTTTAGCATCGAGCAAAAAGCGATTCGATATTTTGCGCTGTTCTTCCAAAATGCGTTCAACTTCTGGTTTCAGTGCAATGTATTCTTGCTCATCCTGTCCAGCAGTAACGGGTCCAGAAATAATGAGCGGTGTACGCGCATCGTCAATTAAAACAGAATCCACCTCATCCACCATTGCGAAATGGTGTTTTTGTTGCACCAAATCTTCTGGACTATTCACCATGTTGTCGCGCAGATAATCGAAACCAAATTCGTTATTCGTGCCGTAAGTTATATCGCATTTGTACGCTGCAATTCTACCTACCGAGTGCGGTTGGTATTTATCAATACAATCTACCGTCAAGAATAAAAATTCAAAAAGTGGACCGTTCCATTCAGCATCGCGTCGCGCTAAGTAATCATTCACCGTTACGATGTGTACGCCAAAACCAGCGAGTCCATTTAAATACGCTGGCAAAGTAGAAACTAGCGTTTTACCTTCACCCGTTCCCATTTCGGCAATTTTACCATCATGCAAAACCATACCACCAATGAGTTGCACATCATAATGCACCATATTCCAAACAATATCGCCACCCGCTGCTTTCCAAGAATTTTTCCAAAATGCTTTCTCTCCATCAATGCGCACGTTAGTTTTTCCTTTTGCCACCATGCTGTGGTCGTGTTCGGTTGTAGTGACTTCTAATTCTGTATTTTCAGAAAAACGGCGCGCTGTTTCTTTTACCACTGCGAAAGCCTCAGCTAAAATATCGCCGAGGATTTCCTCTATAAGTTGGTCTCGTTCTTTCTTGAGTTCATCAACTGACTTGAACAAATCTTCTTTTTCTTCCAAATCTTCCGTAACGAGCGCTGCTTCGAAAGTATTTTTTATACGCGCCTCAATATCCGCTGTATAATCTGCGATGCGTTCACGAAACTCCAACGTTTTTTCACGCAGTTCATCATTACTCAAACTTCTGTATTCTTCAAAAAAAACGTTGATGCGCGCCACATTAGGTTGATATAAAGAAATATCTTTTTCTTTTTTGGTCGGCCCAAAAATCCGAAATACTTTATCGAAAAATCCCATGTACTAATTTATTTTTTATGATAACGCCGAATCGGCGATAATGTAGTTAACGCGACGCAAATTTAGGAAATTTAAAACACCTTTAATAACGCGACTAATTTTATTCCAAACATAATTTGTGTCAATGTGTCAGTTTATTTTCACTAATAAATTATTATACCAACAAATATTGGCAAATGTTTCAATTTATTTTGGCGGATTAGCTATTCATTAAGGAATTGGGAAGCATTAATAAAAAGGGTAAAGATTTAGAATAATCTAATTCTGGATATTCAAAACCTAAAGCACGCAAGTTTTTGTAATAAGTTTGATGATGATTGTAATAATTTTTCTCTGACGTAACGAACCATGCTTTTTGACCTAATTTTTGTGCTAAAAACCATTTTTCAATCAATCGTCCACTTCTGCCGTTGCCATCGTTGAATGGATGAATTTTTACAAAAACCAAATGAATTAACGCGGCAAAAAAGAAAACTTCTTCAAAACTCAAAATTTCTTTTAATAAAACATCTATATCGTCATATAATTTATTTATTTGGCTCGCAACTTCAAATGGCGAAATAGCTACATACTCAATCCTTACATCGGATGTGCTTACATACATATTGTGATTGCGTAGCTTACCTTGTTGATGCTTGGCTACTATGTTTTTAGTAAGCAGTTTGTGCGCTTCATAAATGTTTTCTTGATTTAAAACATTGATTTTTGCAAAGGCGTAAGCATTGTACAAATCATCTATTTTTTTAGTGTAGTCGAGCAAAAATTCAATACCAAATTTTTTGTGTTTGATATAGTTATCCAATTCTATTTCTTCACCTTCTATTTTGGAACTATAAACCGATTATACCGATGTGTAAAAACTAAACGAATCGGTACTAATTTCAGCATCGTGTAAGGCATCGAATGTTTGCTGCAAATTTTTTGGTATTTGTTCTAAATAATCGTGCAATAAATGTGTCGGTAATATTTTTAACTCAAAATCCATAAATAAAGTTGTTCGGTGTAGGCAAGTGCGGTCTCACAAAATTTATCACCACTTAATAATAATTTTTACAAATTTACTTGTTAAAAATGGATTTGAACAAGAGCGCGTGATAATTGACATAATTTCTTTAAAAATCATAGCATTTCCAATTTATACGCGTCTAATTTTAAAATAAACCCCACTGCGAACAAAATTAAATGGGGTTTTACAATTATTTCTGTCTTAATACAGAATAAATTTTTTTATTTCGAAAAAAGCTATTACTTTTGCACTTCAAATATCGCGGGATGGAGCAGTAGGTAGCTCGTTGGGCTCATAACCCAAAGGTCATAGGTTCGAGTCCTGTTCCCGCTACACAAAAAGGTTTTAATTAATTGTTAATCAATTTTTTAAAACCTTTTTTCTTGTTTAAGGGGAACATTTAAGAGTACAAAATAAGAAATCGTTGTTCATTTTGTAACTGCCTCCTCGAAATTTTTTCCATTCCTTATCATTTTATAACTCACTTAAACGAGATTCGGCACGTCGTTTGCCTATTGATTATCAACAGTGTAACAAAAACAGTTCAAATCTCCCCCAGTTCTGTTTGAGTTGCAAAGATACCTCCCACTACTACACCCTAATTTTACTATAATCAAAGCATACCGATTTAATGAGAAAATTATTAAAATTCACATCCGTGTGGGCATTTATGGCATTTAACGTCAGTGCAAGTAAACATTTTAACGCCGATGAGGCAACACAATTGTATATAAAAAAATATACAGCTCTTTCTACATTCGAATCCATGCGCAGTGGTATTCCCACCAGCGTCATTTTGGCGCAGGGTATTTTGGAATCGCGTTCTGGGCAATCGGAGTTGACGCAAAAAACGAATAATCATTTTTGCATTAAGTGGCGTAACAACATGAAAAATTTTGAATGTGCTAATTTTAAAGATGACACCTACGACAAAAAAGGAAGAAAAATTGCAGAGCCCTTTGTAAAATATCCAACGGTTGAAGAATCGTACAAGCATCACAGCGAATTTTTACGCGCTAATCCATTGTACAGAAATCTTTTTACTTTCCACCGCGATGATTACAAAAATTGGAGTATTGGTTTAGAAAAATGTGGCTATGCTACAGAAAAAAATTACGGACAAATGTTGGTACGCATTATTGAACAAAATAAACTTTTTTTGCTCGATATGCCAGATGCACTTCAGCCAGATCAAGAATTTAATTTCACTCCCACTATTACGGCAGCATCAGTTGAAGACAAGCCAGAACAACCAAATTTAGTAGCAAATAACAATGCCATGAGCGAAGGATTTTATGAATACATTTCATCGAGCAGCGAAACATTGGATGTTTCTACAAAGAGTATTCCGATCGGTAAGAATAATCTGAAAAAAGAAAAATTAGTTAAAAAAGCAACACCGACACCAGCGGTAGAAGGATTTTATGAGTTTTCAACTGGTCAGCAATAGAGCATTAGCAAGATATTCTTTTTATAATTATTACAACCACAACTACACAAGGCTGCTCCGCAAAGAGCAGTCTTTTTTTTATTTTTATGAAGATAATACAACAAATTAAAAAGTTGCGTTAATTTTACAAAATTATTTAAACTTCTACGTCACTTCTTATGATACTTTTACAAGCAGCAGGTATTTTTTCACCCGCCAATTTAATACTTTTATTAATTCCTTTGGTGTTGTACTTTTTTACTTACAAGCCTCAAATGGAGCAAAACAAAGCACAACAAAGTTTTGGAAACAGTTTAGAAAAAGGCAAAGAGGTAGTTACTACGGGTGGCGTGATTGGTAAAATAAATAAAATTGAAGGACTTGTGGTGACATTAGAAGTTGATAAAAATACATTTCTCCGCGTTACTAAATCATCTATTGATAGGAGTTTAACCGAGTCTTACGCAAAAGCGACAGCAGCTGAAAAAGTGTAATTATGAATTTGATACAGAAAATTATCGCACAATTCAATAAAGATAGGGTGGTGTTTTTAATCTGTCTCTCGCTTTCGTTTATGTTTTGGGTGCTCAATCGTTTACAAACCCAAGTAGAGCGCACCATAACTGTACCTATTTCGTATTCTTTACCCGATGAAATGGCTTTTGAAGAACCACCGCTCCAAAATGCGCAAATTGTATTTCAAGCGAACGGTTGGGATTTATTTTCGCGACCGATACAAGGTATAAATGCCGTTTTAAATTCGGATTCTGTGCAGGATATTCCTCTCAGAACTTTAGCAAGTGCACAATTAGGCGTTAACGTTACGAATTGTGAACCAGAGAGCATTAACGTTATTCTGAACGATTCGGAAGAAAAAATTGTACCCATTACACCCGTTACACAAATTGGTTTTGCAAATGGCTACAACATGAGCGATCGGGTGCGATTAACACCCGCCACTGTTCGCGTTATCGGACCCAAAAGACTCATCGCTGAACTCACGGAAATAAAAACCGATACAATTATTGCCAAAAATTTACGTGGCGAAATGAAAATAAAAGTCAACTTGAATACCCATCCGTTGTTGCGCTTCGATGTCATGCAAACAAAAGCTGTTTTAAAAGCGGAGCAATTCACAGAAAAAACAATTTTTGCAAACATCAATTTAGAAAACGCTCCCGTCAAACTCAAAGTTTTTCCCAATAAAATTAAAATTGATTGTGCCGTGCCCCTCAGTAAATATAACGAGGTTACTTCAGCACAATTTATACTCACTGTTGATGTAAGTTTAGCCAACATCAAAGAAAAAAATAACAACGTCCCGATTACGATTTTAAAAATGAGCGAGTTCGCGCAAAATGTTAAACTCACACCTGAAACGGTGGAATTTTATTTTGAAAAATGAAAATGCTAAGGTTATTTAACTGTATATTTTAAAAACTTACTTTTCAATTTCAAGCTAAGATAGTAAATTATTTTAAGGACACTTTTTTTAAAACAACTCAAATAGTTGTTTTAAAAAAATCATTTTGGAAACAGCAACTCGTTATTATAAGTTGAGAGGGGCATATAAAATCTATGAATTCTAAAAAATTTACGAAGTTAAAACGTATTTTTGCGATTTAAAAATTCAAAACATGGTCACGCTTCAAATTTCAAAACTAGACAAAAACATTGCAGGCGAGATACACTTAGTGGGATCTAAAAGTATTGCGAATCGCATTTTAATAATTCGCGCGTTGGCGACTGAAAAATTTGAAATTTTGGGATTACCAACGGCTAAAGATACGGTTACACTCAACGCACTGCTTAAACAAACCGATAACTTAGTGTACGATGCGGGGCAGGCAGGAACGACGTTTCGTTTTTTAACAGCATATTTAGCACTACAACCTCAAACTCATATTTTAACAGGTTCTGAACGGATGAAGCAACGCCCGATTGGTAAATTGGTTTCCGCGCTTAATGCTCTCGGGTGTGATATAGAATACATCGAAAACGAAGGCTATCCGCCATTAAAAATAAATCCGCCGACAAACCACCTAAAAGATGAAATCACCATTACTGCCGATACGAGCAGT
>ENA-OBIO01000678-OBIO01000678.1-metagenomes-genome-assembly--contig:-NODE-678-length-16403-cov-2.8609_pt1 | contig 16403 bp, 14 predicted proteins | sample MGYA00153383_OBIO01 | MGnify analysis MGYA00153383 | reverse complement strand
ACTTCTGCGCGCGTTGGCGAAGGATTTTGAATCATTGATTCCATCATCTGCGTTGCCACAATCACTGGTCGTGCACGCTGAATACATTTTGAAATGATGAGTTTTTGTATAACGGCTAATTTTTCGATTGGAAACTCAACACCGAGATCGCCACGCGCTACCATGACCGCATTCGTTTCTTTAATGATCGCATCAATATTTTCAATCGCTTCAGGTTTTTCTATTTTGGCACAAATTAATGCGTAATGACCTACTTTATTTATGCGCTCGCGCAAATCGCGAATGTCTTCTGCGCGACGCACAAAAGAAAGTGCAATCCAATTCACAGGTTGAGTCAGCACAAATTCGAGATCAACTAAATCTTTTTCAGTCAAGCAGGGTAAAGATGTTTTTGTGTCTGGCAGATTTACGCCTTTGTTTGAAGAAAGCACGCCACCGTAAATAACTTTCATCTTAACCTCGCCTTCATTATCCGTGCTGACAACTTCAAAGGTAAATTTACCATCGTCGAGTAAAACTTTTTCACCGGGCGTTACGTCCTTAGCAAAACCTTTGTAACTCATGTAAATTTTTTCCTTCGTGCCTAAACATTCCTGATCGGTAAAAGTTACAATGTCGCCCGTGTTAAGTTGCAAAGCATTATTTTCAATTTTACCGACGCGCAATTTCGGACCTTGCAAATCGGCAAGGATACTTATATGCCAATTCGTATCTTTATTCAATTGAACAATATTATCTATAACCGCTTGATGCGTTGGATGATCGCCATGCGAAAAATTAAGTCTAAAAACATTTACACCTGATTGCGCCAGCTCTAAAAGTTTTTCGTAACTGCTGCAAGCTGGACCAACGGTTGCCACAATCTTAGTGTTTTTTCTTTCTGCCAGTTCTTGCTTAACAGGTTTAATTTGCGACTTTGTACTAACCATATTTAGTTTTATTTAATTGTATATTCAAGGTAACACACCTCAAATATTTATAAGAAAAAGATAATTTGGGATTTTGTTTTTCCATTTACATCACAAAAATAAACTTATTTTAGATTATAAACAAACTACTTCGATATTCAATTAATCGAGCAGATACAATTGACGTAAAGTTAATCTTGATTTGTAATTTTAAACCAAAATTCTTAAATAAACAAGCGCATTGAACTAATTTTTAGCTTTTTTTATCTTAATGAACTCAAAGTAAAAAAAATTGTTTCGATAAAGTTTTTCATTATTATATTTGTGAGGATTATTTGTTAGTCACTCAATCAATGCAAAACTTATGAATGCTTTAGTCAATTATTTTGAGCATATACCCTCTCTTCATCGCTCAATCATATTTTTTTCAGGTCTTGTAGTATTTTTTCTAATCGAAGGCTTCGTTCCTTTGAAAAGCATGAATTATAAACGCGGACAGCACAGTTGGCTCAATATTTTTTTCATGGCGACCAGTATTGTGATCAATTTATTATTAGCTTTTTTATTTTTAAAAACAAGCGATTGGGTTTCGGCAAACCATATTGGTTTAATGCCATTACTGCACATTCAAAATTTACTTTTAAGTACTTTAGTGGGTTTGATGCTGATGGATTTAGTCGGTGCTTGGTTGATTCATTTCACGGAGCATAAAATTAAATGGATGTGGCGTTTTCATTTAATTCACCATACTGATATGCACGTTGATGCAACAACCGCTAACCGTCATCATCCAGGTGAATCTATTTTTCGGTTCGCCTTTACGCTACTTGCTGTAATCATAACGGGCGCTCCTTGGTGGTTGATCATGTTGTATCAAAGTCTTTCGGTTTTACTTTCGCAATTTAACCATGCCAATTTAAATTTACCTGAACGCTTGGATAAAGCTATGAGTTGGTTTATTGTCTCGCCAAATATGCACAAAGTACATCATCATTATGTTTTACCTTACACAGATTCCAACTATGGCAATATTTTTTCTGTGTGGGATAGAATGTTCGGAACGTTTCATTACTTGGCACCCGAAAAAATTGTGTACGGCATTGATACGCACATGAGTGAACATGAACACAATCGCATCGGCAATTTATTAAAAATTCCTTTTCAAGATTATCGCGCGCCAACTGTTTCTAAATTAAGGAATAGCAATTCAGTTGAACGATTGGCGTAGAATTTTAAGTTTAAGTCTTTAAAACTTTAGTTAGAGATCAATGAAAAAAAATATTTCCGGTTTTAGTTTTCTCATCTTATTATTTTCTCAGTGCAAACAAGAAGATAAAAAGCCACTACTCATAGGTAAGTGGCAAGGAATTTCTTGGAAAGTAAAAGGCAAAGATTCTGGTCGCGATTTTAGCTCCATTAATTTTGAGTTTAAATCTGATTACTCCTACTCTACCGCTTTTGAAACCCAAACTGAACACGGCTCATTTCGATTAGTCGGCGATAAACTCTACACCACAGGTGAAAATAAAATCGAAAAAATGGTCAAACTATCAAAGCTTAAAGTTGATACAATTGTTATGGATATGAATCGTGCGGGGATGCAGAAGAGTTGATACTTGTAAAAAAATAAATCAATGAAAAATTTGTTGTTGTTGACTTTGATTCTTGTTTTATTTTTTTCAAATTGCAAACACATGTCCTCTATTTCAAACTTTCAGCCATAAAATTCGCAATATCTTTTTTAAAAAGAATAGCAGAAGCGGGATGTATGTACATCATGTGACCTGCTTCGTAATATTTAAAACTGATATTTTGTTTGAGTTTTTTTTCAATGCCGAGATGATCGAAGGTATATTCGGAACCAAAAAACGGCGTAGCTAAATCGTAATAGCCATTAATGACTAATATTTTAAGCTGTGGGTTGCGACTCATCGCTTGAGCTAAGTCAATCGCAGTGTTTGGAGAAGCAGGATAATCTTCCGTTTTAGCGCGTTTCCAATCCCAATTAAAACCTTCGGCTGTATAAGCATTGGTGTGATAATTATTTGCTTTGTCAACTTTCAATTCGTTGTAGTAATAATTCATAAACATTGCAGTAAACGGCGAACTAATTGCAGAACTTTGAGGATCGAAAGAAGACGTTTCGCTCAATAAATTTTGGTTTATGTTTTTAAAACGCGCATCCAATCTGCCAACCGTTTGATGTTCTTCGCGCAATAATTCTTCCGTGAATTGTGGTTCTTTAATCCGTAAATTTCCTTTTGATAGATAGGCTAAACTCAACCCTGAAAAATAAGAAAGTTTATTTAAAACGCTGGCTTTTTCTGATTCGGAAAGTTGATCGCCTTTCATTAAAGCAGGTGAATATTCATCAATCGTGAAAGCACGTGCATTTTTCAAGAAAGTTTCCAAAGTGGGTTTATTCGGAATTTTATTATGAAACCAAGCGGTTGCCGCATACGTCGGTAAGTGCATTATGTAAGATGCATCGTCACCATCTAAAAAAGAGAGTGAGCGTAAATCTAAAACGGATGAAACCAACACTACTCCATTTATCGAAATACCAAGATTTTCTTGCAAATAATTGACTACACCTGCACTGCGCATCGTTCCGTAACTTTCGCCCAAAAGAAATTTAGGCGAATTCCATCTATCATTTGAATTTATGTATTGCTTAATAAACCAGCTCACCGATTTAATATCTTGCTCAACACCCCAAAAATCTTTATTTTTTGCTTTAGCTACAGCATGACTTAAACCTGTTCCGACTGGATCAACCATGACTATATCCGATACATCGAGCAAGGTAAAAGGATTATCTTCCATTTTATACGGTGGTTGCGGTGCATTTTCTGGATCATTAACTACGACACGACGCGGTCCCATTACGCCAATATGTAACCACATTGAAGAAGAGCCTGGACCGCCATTGTAACTAAAAGTTATTGGGCGTTTAGTCGCGTCGGTTTCTCCGTCTTTCGTGTAAGCCGTATAACCATAGAGTGCAACCGATTCATCTTTTTCATTTTTAAGAATAAGTGCACCTGCAGTTGCCGTATAATTTATTACTTTTCCACCGACAGTTATGCTATGCTTTGTCACGGATTTAATTTCTGGGGGTACATGCGTGCTATCAGTCGCATTTTTTTCTGTAACCGTAATTGTTGATTGCGCGCTAATATTTGAGAGTAATCCAAATAAGCAAAGTATAAAAAAAGATATTGAGAGATATTTCATAAAAAAGGAATTGATTATTTTGAAAAACCTCATAGTATTAAGAACCTGCGAGGTTTAAAAGTTTAGATTAATTTTCTACCAAAAACTTTTGTAAAAACGCCGCAATCGCTGCATACGTATAATCGCGATTGGCTTTTTTGGCAATGCCATGACCTTCGTCTTTTGCTCTAACGTACCACGTTGTCACGCCATTTGTTTTTAACGATGCCAACATTTGTTCCGATTCATTCAAAGGAACACGCGGATCATTTTCGCCTTGAAAAATAAACATTGGTTTGGTAATATTTTTGATGTTAGTGAGTGGCGAGATGCGTTCTAAAATTTGTGCCATAGCTGGATCGCGCTCGTCGCCATACTCAACGCGTCGCAAATCAGCGCGATAACTTGATGTATTTTTTAGGAAAGTGACAAAGTTTGAAATGCCGAATAAATCAACACCACAACGCAAGCGCGCATTAAAATTTGTCATACATGCCAACGACATATAACCGCCGTAGCTACCACCAAAAACTGCCACGCGACTTGCATCTAAATCAGGTTGAGTAGCTACCCAATCAAGCAGTGCGCCAATGTCTTTTACAGAATTTTCGCGCAACGCACCATTATCGAGTTTTAAATACGTTTTACCATAACCTGTCGAACCGCGCACGTTCGGCACTAAAACAACACAACCCAATTCATTCGCCCAAAATTGGCGAGAATTTGAAAAGTTGGGCAAAGATTGCCCTTCTGGTCCGCCATGAATATCAATGATGACGGGTAATTTTGCCGACGTTGCATTTTTCGGTTTAAACATAAACGACGGAATAATACGCGTTTTGTGTGTCGCTTCATCTGTATCGAAAGTAGGAAAATTAATAAGACTGCATGTTACAAAATTATCGGGATTTAATCCGCCTGTTTCAGAAAACGTCCAACGTTCAGAGGTTTTGTTTTTTATATCGTACACATACACATCGCTCGGCGAAGTCGGTGTGACTATTGAAATTGCAATTCGCTCATCCTTGGTGTCAAAATTTAAATTACCAACAACGCCTTGTGGCGTTTGCAATTTTGCGGAGACCACGTTCTGTGTATCATATAAATATGCTGTCGAATAACCTTTTTCATTCACTACATAGACAAACTGTTTTCGATTATGCGAAAAAACGAGCGATTCTATTTCACCTTCGGGTGAAACTATTTTTGTCGCCTCCTTCATACTGGCTGAATAATAATATAGCGCATTGTATTCACCAGCTTCGTCATTCACGAACCAAATATCGCGGTTGTTATCAGCAAAAGATGCATCGCGATAAGCAATTTGTTTTGTGGTGGGATGAATTTCATCTAATTTTTTAATAGTTAAATCATAAATATACAGTTTCGATTCATTGGCAGAAATACTATTTTGAATAATCATTTTGCTATCGTCGTCGCTCCAATCCACCATGTTCCAACCACCACCTGTATTTTGCAAAAGCAGTTGCACATTTTCTGATGCGTTAAAATCGGTGATGTAAAAGTCAATATTTTTCCCATCGCGTTTGTTTGAACTGAAAGCGATTTTATCGCCCTTTTTATTCCATATCGCATTACCATTTCTGCTTTTGCCATCTGTGATAAGTTTATTTTTTCCAGTTTTTCTGTCAAAAAAATAAATTTGAAAATTCTCATCGCCGCCTTTATCTTTTGAAAATAAAAACCCATTGTTGGCAGTGTTCGGCGAAACTTTAGCACCTGTTATTGGCTCTTTTGAAAAAGTAATTTGCTCGCGATAAGCTCCTGCACTTTTAACGTGATGGACTTGCGCTACATCTGCGAAGCGCGTAACGACATACATTCCGCCGTTTGCATCCCAATCGGCAAAACTTGCAGCGCGTATATTTTGGTATTGATCCCACCGTTCAACTAAACTCGGGGACATATCAGGTATATTTTCTGTAAGAAGATTTCCTATTGGTTTGCGTTGCGCGAAAATTGAGAATGCGCAAAAAGCTATAAGACAAAAGAGTAAAACTATTTTTTTCATGTACAATGAATTTAAGCTCCAAAGTACAAAAAAAAGTTTAATTAAAATATCTACTTGTTTAAATTAATTTTCGTATTCACAATCAGTCATACGAGAAATTACAGCAAAATTACCATTTTTTTGTTCTAAAACATTCTGCCAAAGTGCTTGAGGATCGGATTTAAAAATATAATTGGCGTGCATATTTGCAGGAATCCATGTACCTTCTTTAAATTCTTGTTGCAATTGCATTTCTTCCCAACCCGTATATCCGAGATAAAAACGAATGTGCTTAGGTTCAATCAACTTTGCTTCAATGAGAAAACGTAAATTATCTAAATCACCACCAAAATAAACGCCAGAACTAATTCTAATACTGCCTTCTAATAAATCGCCAACATTATGTATAAAATGTAAAGTATCTGTCTGAACAGGACCTCCCACGAAAACATCAGCATCAAATTTTGGAAAATTATTTATCAATTCACTGAATTTGACTTTCATTTTATGATTGAGAACAAATCCGAGCGAGCCTTCTTTATCATGATGACATAACAAAATTACAGATCGTTTAAAATTAGGATCATTCAAAAAAGGTTCTGCAACCAAAAGGTCGCCTACTTTAAGTTGGGTTTGCGAAATTCGAGAAGACATACGCTTAGTTTTTTATGGTTACAAAGTGGTTGCGATTGGTTTTTAAAGAGTGAAACAAGTTAAAACATGAATTTCCAATTTTCAAAAATTATTATTTCAAATGCTGTTATTTAAGACTGTTGTGCATAAATAATTTTCAAATTTAATCAATCCCTATAATTCAAAGCAGGTTTCCTATCACCTAAAAGTGCTTTATATTGATAGTTACTTTTAGTTGAAATAAATTCTTCTTTCGCTCTTTTAATGAGTTCAGGTTTTAAAAATAAATCAATAGCTGTAAACGCCATTGTCTTTGCAGCAACAATCATACCTTTAGCACTAATATCATTACTGCCACAAGCAACAGCTTGCCAACTATGCGCAGGTGTACCAGGAACCCAAGTAGCAGTTTCACAACCCACCGTAGGAACAGTATAACTTACGTCGCCAACATCGGTAGAACCACCACCACTTTTTTCCAAACTCATGGGTTTAACGGTAGCAGCTTCTTCTAAGGCAGGAATTTTACCCGTAAAAGATGTTTGAAGTGTTTTGGCAAAAATAATTTCGTCAGGGGTATAATTTACACCTCCAACTTTTTCTAAATTTATTTGCATGGCATCAGCAAGCGTTTTATTAATCAATAAATCGTGTGTGCCACCAATAATTTCGTAATCCATGCGCGTTTCCGTTCCGAGAGCAGCTCCTTGCGCAGCTTTTTCTACCCGATTAAAAATACTCACAACGTCCGCTCTGTTCGGATGACGCACGTAATAATATACTTCTGCAAATTCTGGAACAACGTTTGGTGCTTTACCACCGTTAGTGATGACATAATGAATGCGCGTTTCTTGTGGAATATGTTCGCGCATCATGTTAACCATATAATCCATAGACTCTACAGCGTCTAAAGCAGAACGACCTTTTTCTGGTGAAGCCGAAGCGTGAGAAGCAACGCCATAAAACCTAAATTTAGCTGATTTATTAGCCAATGCACTCGTGTAAGTAATTGCGTTATTATTACTTGGATGCCAATGAATAACTACATCAACACCATTGAACAAACCTTCGCGAACCATATAGACTTTTCCAGAACCACCTTCTTCTGCTGGGCAGCCGAAAACTTTTATCGTTCCTTTAATTTTGCCTTGTTCTATTAATTTTTTAATAGCAATACCCGAAGCTACTGAACCTGTTCCGAACAAGTGATGTCCACAACCGTGCGCACTGTTTTTATTCGCTATAGGTGTTTTAACCGCAGATGAATCTTGCGATAACCCAGGTAATGCGTCGAATTCACCCAAAATGCCAATTACGGGCGAACCGCTGCCATAGGTAGCAATAAATGCTGTCGGAATTCCTGCCACACCAGCTTCAACAATAAAACCATTTTCTTTGAGGGTATTCTGTAAAAGGATAGAGCTTTTGACTTCCTTATAGCCCACCTCAGCGTAATCCCAAATAGTTAATTCAATTTTTTTATAGGCATCATAATTCGATTGAATATTGGTTGCCGTTTCATTTTTCAAAACATCAATTAGCTTTGCTGAATTTTGAGCGAAACTATTAAATGAAATAACGAATAGGAATACAGAAATTAATTTCATTATAAAATTTTCGTCAAAGTTAAAAAAGATAAGCAAAAAACAAATTTTTAAAATTGTTAAATCCCCCTTTAAAAATTATTCTTCTCTTTTGATTTGTTTCAATAATTCAGCGATTAATTTATCTTTTTCATTTAACGCTTGATCTTTTTCAGTCAACGCTTGATCTTTTTCAGTCAACGCTTGGTCTTTTTCAGTCAACGCTTGGTCTTTTTCAGTCAACGCTTGATCTTTTTCAATCAATGCTTGATCTTTTTCGTTAAGTTCTTTCAAATATTTTTTTTCTTTTTCTTCAAACATGGCGTTGACCGTTCTCCAAGCTTCTTGTTCAGTTTCTATTTTCTTTTTTTCGCTCGGGTTCGTACCAGAATAATGCAAAATATCAGTAGCAATTTTTATTTCTTCTAAGTCAACTTCGTGACTAAATTCTTTTATTATTTTCGTTTCATCCACAAAATTAGTTTGCTCAAAAATGCTCAAAAGTTTATCTAAGCGCGTTTGATATCTATCGGTAATTCTATTAACCTGAACAATAAAACTATCATGCGTAAGTTTTTCTACAAAATCGCTTTTAATACCAAGCAACGATTGGTTAATCAAATCTCTGTATTGACGTTCTACTTTCAAACAAGGCGTAGAAATTTCTGGCAACTTAAATCCTAAAATATAAATAGTGGTAATGGGCAAAACTACTTTTTCCTCTTTTATTAAGTCTTCCTTTTTGTACTGCTCTGCCAAGTAGTTTCTGAAATGCATTAAATCAATTTGATTTTTTGCTTTCTGAATTTCAATCAGCACTTTGCGGAATTCACCACTTTGGGTTTTAATGGTCGCATAAAAATCGAGGCGAAAAACAGCCAATCCCGCTAAACTATCTATGTAGGTAAACTCTTGCGGTTTAATCTCAACTGATTCAATAGTTTCGTCTAAGAGTGTGCCGATGAAAAATTTCGCGACGCGCTCATTTTCCATCATGCGTTTAAATACAACATCGTAAATCGGATTGGCAATAACCATTATTAAAATTTCATCAAATTTAGTAATTATTTTTTAAAATTTCAAATACGGGTTATTTATCAGCTTGAAGCGATGGAGTAAACTCAAATCTAATATTAAGCACTTTCCGTTTTCAACCAACCTGTAATACTCATGCGTGGTTTATGTGTGCATAAAACTTCGTGCTCTAATTCAGAACTTTTAAAAAAAATACATTTGCTATTTGTTGGCGCAACGGTTTGAACAGTATCGGTATGGTAAATACACAATTCGCCACCATCTTCGACTTGCCAATTATCGTTTAGGTACATAATCATTGAAAAAGCGCGCGATGTATTATTTTTAAATTGATCAAGGTGTCTTTTGTAAAAGCTTCCTTTTTCATACATTGCATAATGAAATTCGTAACTTGTGATACCTGCATAACACGTTGCGTTGAGATAGTCAACGAAACCATCTACTAAATCAAAAAAAGCATTTTCGTAAATATCATTGTGTGCGCGATCAAGCCAATATACTTTATCGCTCCGTATAGTACTATCGAATTTAAGCACAGAATTATTGCCCGTACCAGCCAATATCAATTTTTCTTGCGTGTAAAGTGCTTGCAAATTTTCTTTTAATTGCATCGCTAAAGCAGGACTCAAAAAATTTTCTGAAACCCCCACCTTTTCGCCAATATAACTTTCAATTAAACGCTCAAATTCGATTTGCAATTTTATTTTTTTTTACAATTGGCTTAAAACCAATTGGCACAAAGCAGTAAAAATTCTAGATTTTTAAAGTTTTTTCAACCTAACAAAATTTTATACTCGTATGCATCGAGGTAAATTGTTTTTTTACTATCTATAGTTATTTCTTGGTTTGTGAAATAATCGCTCAGTAACTCTTTTCGATTACCTATAGCTAAAATTGTATGCGCAGGTTTATTGGAAAGATTAAAAATGCAAACTACGTTTGAGTGAAAACCGTCTTTGTAATAACGGCGGCGAAAAGAATAAATAAACTCCTCTGATGAATTTTCGATTTTCTCTAAAGGCGCACCATATTCCCCGTTCCAAAGTGCGCGTTCATTGTGCTTTAAATCAATGAGTTTTTTAAAAAAATCCACGCGCGAAACACCCGACCAATCAATTTCATCGTCATGAAAAAAATTGAGGCGTTTATTGAGTGAAACTTCTTGTCCGTTATAGATTAAGGGCATACCTTCAATGACAAAAGTGAGGGCAGTGAAACAATCCGCTCCATCGCCAAATAACTCCGACTCTGTGCCATTCCAAGTATTTTCGTCGTGATTTTGAGTAAAATTCATTTGCCATCCATGTGTACCGAGCCGTTTTTTAATATCTTCAGTGTGTGTGTATAAAGTTGTAGCTGGAGCGCCTTCCGCAATTTTTTTCATAAAGTGGTGCGTTCCCCAACCATAATTTGATTCAAAACATACTTCAAATTGTTCTCTGCCGTGCACTTCATCTTCCGCCAGCATAAAAACGGGTTTTATTTTATCGAGGCGTTCGCGTAATTCTTTCCAATAACCCGTTGGAATTCCCCAAGCGCAATCTTCTCTAAAACCATCGAAATCAAATTCGCGTAACCAGTATTCATGCACTTTCATCCAAGCTTCGCGCATTTCATTATTAGTTAAATCGAGTTGCGCAATATCTGCCCAAATCTCACCTTGATCAGAAGTAACGGGTTGAATAACGCCATCTTGCAAAAACCAATTGGGATGATTTTCTATCCAATCGCCATCCCAACCTGTATGATTCGGAACAAAATCTAAAACAACTTTCATCCCTAAATTATGAATACTTTTAACTAAATAATGCAAATCATTTTCGTCGCCAAAAGCAGGATGTATCTTTAAAAAATCGGACGCGGCATACGGCGAACCGAAAGCTTCGCGCGTGTTTTCTGGCTCAGTTTTTCTATTTTTTTCTGAAATCGGAAATATCGGCATTAACCAAAGAACATCAACGCCAAGGTTTTTAATTCTTTGAAGATGTGATTCAACGGCTTGAAACGTTCCTTCATGGGTGAAAACGCGCGTATTGATTTGATAAATAACAGCATCGCGCACCCAATCGGGTGAATTATATTGAGGAATAACAGAAGTTGGTCGCGTAAGTTTATCTGATTCAACCCCTTTTTTAGGTGGCACTGAAATGCCTTTATACATAAAAAAGAAAAGGGGAATTAGAATTATTAATGCGAGAATAAATAAATAAATCATTGTCAGTAAAAGTTGATTGATCTTTTTGGACAGCCGAGCAGCCTCATTGATCTGAATTTATGTTTGTTAATTAAAAATTGAAAGCTATCAATTTTTCGAAAGAAATTTTTTGTTGCTCCCCAGAAATCATATTTTTAAGCATGACTACCTTTTCGTCAAGTTCTTCTGAACCAATTATTACCACATAAGGAATATTATTTTTATTAGCGTAGTCGAGTTGTTTTTTAATCTTTGTTGCTTCTGGATAAACTTCAACTGAAAGATTTTTCACGCGCAACTGCGTAGCCAAACTGAATGCAGCGCGCAAACAATCTACATCGAAAGCAGCAAACATAATTTGTGTTTGTTGATTTGCGTTTTCTGGAAACAAACTCAACTCTTCTAAGCAATCGTAAATTCTATCGGCACCAAAAGAAATGCCAACACCAGATACATTTTTCAAACCAAAAACACCCGTCAAATCATCGTAACGACCACCGCCGCCAATACTTCCCATTTCAACTGTATCAGCACGGACTTCAAAAATACAGCCAGTGTAATAGTTTAATCCACGCGCAAGTGTTAAATCAAATTTAATTTGATTTGAAAATTTATAATCTTTTAAAAAACCTAATACTGTTTGAATTTCTTCAACCCCTTGTTTCAAGTTTTCACTACGTTCAAAATACGGTTGTAACAGCGAAGCAAAATTTTGTGCCTCTACTGGCGTTTCTACAAGAAATTTTTTGATTTCAGAAATTTTATCCGCTTCAAAACCGCGCTTCGATAATTCTTCCGCTACACCAGTCCATCCAATTTTATCAAATTTATCAATGGAGACTGTTAAATCAACAAACTTATCCGTTGCACCAACCACTTCAGCAATACCGAATAAAATTTTTCGATTGTTAAATGCGATGGTAACAGGTAATTTTAAATCACTAAAAACGGTGTCATAAATTTGCAATAACTCTGCTTCATATAAAAGCGAATTTGAACCTACAACATCCACATCGCACTGATAAAACTCCCGATAACGTCCGCGTTGCGGTCTATCGGCGCGCCAAACAGGTTGCACTTGGTAACGTTTGAACGGAAAAGTAATTTCATTTTGGTGCATGACAACATAGCGCGCAAACGGCACAGTTAAATCATATCGCAAACCGCGATCGCAAATACTTGAAACCAATTTGGTTGAGTTGCGATTTTGTAAAGCTTCTTCATTAGCTTTTGAAAGAAAATCGCCATTATTTAAAACTTTGAAAAGTAATTTATCGCCCTCATCGCCATATTTGCCTGTCAATGTCGAAAGTTTTTCGAGCGTGGGCGTTTCTATTTGCTTAAACCCGTAACGCCGAAAAACATTTTTAACAGTATCAAAAATGTAATTACGCTTAAACATTTGTTCAGGCGAAAAATCGCGCGTTCCTTCGGGTATACTTGGTTTTGACATAGTTCTTTATTATGTTCAAAACCTCGCAGGTTTTAAAAACCTACGAGGTTTAAGATTCTTATATCGCAGACGAAAACTGTCTCAAAAATTTAACTTCATTATCAAACAACATTCTTATGTCTGGAATTTTATAAAAACGTAAAGCTTGCCGTTCAACGCCCATTCCGAAAGCAAACCCTGAATATACTTCTGGATCAATTCCGACATTAATCAAAACTTGCGGATCAACCATACCACAACCGAGAATTTCAAGCCAACCCGTTCCTTTGGTTAAACGCAAATTTTCTGGCGTATCTATTCCGAGCCAAACATCCATTTCGGCGGAAGGCTCAGTGAATGGAAAAAATGATGGGCGCAAACGAATTTGCGTAGCACCAAACATCTCTTGCGCAAAAAATAAAAGCGTTTGTTTCATATCAGCGAACGACACATTTTTATCAATATATAATCCCTCTACTTGGTGAAACTGTGCATGTGAACGCGCAGATATAGTTTCGTTTCTATACACGCGACCAGGTGCAATAATACGAATAGGAGGTTTTTGCTTTTCCATTATTCGCGCTTGAACAGGTGAAGTGTGCGTGCGCAGTAACCATGTCTTAGAATTCTGCACGTAAAAAGTATCTTGCATATCGCGCGCAGGATGATCTTCCGGTGTATTCATGGCGGTGAAATTGTACCAATCGGTTTCGATTTCTGGTCCATCAGCAACCACAAAACCGATTCGCTGAAAAATCGAAATAATACGCTGCATGATTAACGAAATAGGATGACGACTACCGAGGGCGATAGAGTCGGCAGGTCGCGTTAAATCGAAATTATCGAGATTGACTTTTTCGATCGTATTTTCGAGTTGCGTATTAACTTCATCAAATTTAGTTTGTGCCAAGTCTTTAGCAACATTAATGAGTGCGCCGAAATCTTTTTTCTGAGCAGGTTCAATTTTTCCAATTTCAGAGAACAAAGGTTTCAAAATATTTTTAGAACCGATGTACTTTTGACGAAACAATTCGAGTGTTTCTTTCGAGTTTGGCTGCTCATTTTTTATTTCATCAATCACACTTTGTACCTTCGCAAAAATTTCTGCCGACATATTTTTTATTTTCGATGCGCAAAAATACAATTTCAAGGCTTTTAAATCAAATTAGTTCTGATAATAACTACTTAGTTTTACTTTTTGCGCTGTTAATCACCTCATCTGCGTGGTCTTTTTTCTTAACTTCTGTATCTACAATATTAATTACTGCTGCTGCAATTTTAAATTTTTGGTTTCAAAGACGAAAATATGATAAGGTGGGTGGTGAGAGAGATTTTTCTTTTAAAAAATATTTTCCTTACGTTTGCGTTTCGGCTTTATTTTTTTTGACAGTTCTTTCTGGTTTGTGGTCAGAAAACTCGCACGATTATCTCGGCGCTATTCGCATCAAAGCACCTTTGTTTGTTTTACCCTTAAGTATTTATTTTTTGCCAAAACTTTCGACGAAGCAGTTTTATAAAATTTTTACGATTCTCATTATTTTTTTGGGCTGCTACGGTTTATTCATCATCATTGACTACAGTTTTCACTCAAAAATTTATACGCAACTTTTGTATTTTGGTCAACCCGTACCGCACATTCGCGATCATGTTAGATTTACAATTTTGTGCGCGTTTGCTTTTATAGTGGGTGTAATTACTTTAGAAAAAAATGTATTAATCAAAATTTTTCAAAGGATTTATCTCGCAGCATTAGCAATAATTTTTATTGCGTTACACATTATTTCAGCGCGCAGTGGATTATTGATTCTCTATGCTTCTATTTTAGTTTACATTATTCGATTAGCTTTCATCAAGCGGCAATATTTAAAACATAGTTTTTTCGTTTTAGTGATTGCACTCATACCCATAATTGCTTTTTATACCGTTGATAGTTTTCATCAGAAAATAAATTACTTTCTGTGGGATAGGCAAATGCAACAACAAGGTGATTCTAAAACGTATTCGGATGGTGAGCGATGGGTTTCAAACGAGATAGGCATGAAAATATTTAAAGAAAATAAACTTTTGGGTACTGGTGTAGGAGATTTTTGGGACAGCATAAAAAAAGAATATACGCTAAGCGCACCGAGTTTTGATCCCAAAATGCCGCATAATCAATTTATAGTTGTTGCAGCAAGTTTTGGAATTTTAGGATTAATGGTGTTTTTATTTGGATTTTTGTACAATTTAAATGGGTTCGATTACGAAATCCTTGGTGAGATAAAACTCTTTTTTTATTTAAATATGCTTTTAGCTTTTTGTTTCGACGTACCGTTAGAGGCTGAATTTGGAATTGTATTTTATGCTTTTTTTGCTTCACTACTTATTAAACAAAACGATGAGAAAGTTTAACTTTAACAACCTTATTTGTAAGTCATGGCTAAAGCCCATGAAAAGATTTTTCTACCCCAGCCTAAAGGCTGGGGTTATTATCACGAAAATATTAAATTTTCTGTCGCATAGTTTGCAGAAAATTAAAAAAATTTATAACCCCAGCATTTATAAAGAAGTTATTATCTCAAAAATCCATTATTTTCTTTTGCAAAGTTTGAAAAAAACTGAAAAAAATTATAACCCCAGTATTTATGCTGGGGTTGATGCCAAAAAAACATGGGCTTTAGCCTTGAACAAAAAACTATTACTAATGTACGTAGTGAGGAGAGTCTATAATCCAAGATGGAAGATTGGAATTATAGGATTATTTGTATTCTCTATTGCTTGCAATTCGAATGAAAAATTAGAACTAACCAAAGATGAAAAAGCAGAGGCACACAACACTGTTTTAAACAGAACGCCTAAACTTTTAGATAGTCTTGATAAAGAATGCGCTCGAAATTTTATAAGCAATCGTCAACATTTCATTGATTCACTCCTAAAAGTGCGTTTAGAAAAAATTCAAGCAAAAGTTTCATCCAATACCATTCAACAATAAGAACTATGAAAAATATTTTAACTTGGAAAGCACTAATATTAATTTCTGTAAGTTTATTTATTCATTGCACAAGCGAAAAAACAAAAAAAGAACGCGTAGAAGCGGAAGTTAAATTTAAGCTCGATGAAATTATTGCAAAAAAACATACCGAATGTCTCACAATTGCGCGTGATAGCGCAGATAGAATTGTAGACAGCTTAATTTTCAGTCAGAATTTAGCACTCGATAGTTCTAAAATTTTTATAAAGCCCATAAAACCTCTAAAACCTATTTTAAAATCAAAATTAGATACGGCTGAAGTGACGCCTATTTTTAAAAAATAATTAAATACTTCGATTTAAAACATCATTGATAGCACCAACTATTTCTGGAAAATTAAACTTAAATCCAGTTGACTCAATTTTTTCGGATGACACACGC
>ENA-OBIO01000677-OBIO01000677.1-metagenomes-genome-assembly--contig:-NODE-677-length-16416-cov-4.84683_pt1 | contig 16416 bp, 13 predicted proteins | sample MGYA00153383_OBIO01 | MGnify analysis MGYA00153383 | reverse complement strand
CCGCGCCAAATTGGAGATAACTTCACCCACACTTCGGCTTTCGCGCTCCGCTAAGTGCTTGGCTGCTGCGAGGATATCGTCGTCGATTGCTAAAGTGGTTCTCATAGGATTAAGTTCGTTTCACCGATTCAAAGCATCATACATCACGCATCAAGACGTGATCAATTTAAATCGATGATCTGTCGCTACTGTTTTGCTGTGGGCTGGGCAACATTGATCTTAAAAATTCGCTCTGCAAACAAAGCCACATCCTTTATTGCCGCCGCCCTCGCCTCATCAATGCCGCCCACATGCACGCTTTTGGCCAATTGCGGGTTGGCTTTCATTCGGGCATCGTTGCACACTCGCTCATTTAAGCGTGGTACATCGAAGCTGTAATAGGCGTTAGCAAAGAGATGGATTTCAGCATTGGCACCGGCAGCATCGGCTTTTTTGATGAGTGATTTGCAGGGGACTGCCGGGGTCCCGTCGCTCAGCAAGCCCCTGAAAATACTGAGCGGGGTAGCAGATTTCAGATTTCGCGCTTTAGCACTGGTGCCGCCGAGGTAGAACGCGGGCGAGACACGGAAACTAATTTTTGCCGCTTTAGCCAATTCCAGTGGTTTGTTAACTTCTTCCACGGCGTAAATCGTGCCCGTCGCGCCGTCGGAAAACTCCATCAGGAAAACCCTATCCTTTTGAACATAACGCAGTGAGGCCAGATAACCCAGCGCCCGGAAGGTGTCACGCGGGCGCCCTCGACTTTCGAGGGCGGGAAGATCCTTTCGCGTCGAACAAACCGACACAAGGATACGTTAGAAAAATAGCGTTTGTTTTACGTTCTGACTTCGTGAAGTCCATATTTATTGATTTGAACAAATACCCAATCACCTTGGTGGCCTGGCTGCATAGTGTATGCGCTTGTGTCTTCGGTCGTCTCTGTGGATGCTCCAAGTTAAAAACTCAACCTGTTCAGAAAGAGTGAAAGTTTGGTTCGCTGCTGCAAGGCAACTCTAGCTGATGGGGTCGCTAACGCCTACAGCGAAGCTCCAGCGCAAAGTTCGCGCAGGCAACAAATGTTTCACGTGGAACGTTGGCAATCTCGCCAAGCCAGCGTCACTTTCCGATGCAAAATTTCCCAAAGATTTCTCCCAACAGATCATCTGGTGTGAATTCTCCGGTAATGGATGCAAATGCTCGTTGCGCCAGCCGCAGCTCTTCGGCGAACAGTTCAAATTGCACAGCCGTTTGCTCGGCTAGCTGAGCTGCAATACCAAGATGCGCCTCTGCCAGCTTCAGTGCCGTTAAATGCCGTTCGCGCGCCATGAAAATACCTTCACCGCTGGGCTGCCAACCCGCCGTTTCCAATAACCAATCACGAACTAATTCGACACCCTCGCCAGTTAACGCCGAAATTTTGAAGGTTGCTCGGTGTTTTTTGTCATCCTTAATAAGTTGAGGCCGCTGCCCGTAGGCGTCTATTTTGTTATAGACCCAAGCCACAGGCAATGTCGCGGACAGTTTAGCCAAAATCTCAGCGTCATTTTTACCAATAATTTCACTGGCTTCAGCAATCAGCAACGCCGCACCCGCTTTCTCCACAGCAAGCCAAGTACGTTCAATGCCAATCTTTTCAACTACGTCCTCTGTATCGCGCAGGCCCGCTGTATCGATTAAATGAATTGGTACGCCCCTAATTAAAATCGTGGCGCGAACATGATCGCGGGTCGTGCCAGCTATGGGCGTAACAATAGCCACCTCTTCGCCCGCCAACCGATTTAATAAACTGGATTTTCCGACATTAGGCCGACCAATCAGGGCAACGGTTAGCCCATCGCGAAGCACCGCGCCTTGCGTGGCGCTCCGACTTAAAATGGCCTGAAGAAAGCGTATATGCTGCAGTTTCGATTTCTGAAGTGCACGATCAGCAGGGTCAATTTCCTCTTCAGGAAAATCGATGCATGCCTCGACATGCATACGAAGTTCAGTCAACCCGACTACCAAAGTACGAATGCGATTTGAAAACTCACCGGTGAGCGACCTGATGGCAGATTTCGCTGCCTCTGTCGAACTGGCCTCAATCAAGTCTGCCACACTTTCGGCCTGCGCGAGATCAAGCTTATTGTTGAGAAACGCACGCTCGGTAAATTCACCCGGCCTAGCGAGACGACAACCCAACTCTAAACAACGCTGCAACAGCCGCTCTAAAACAGCTGGTCCACCGTGGCCCTGAAATTCGAGCACATCTTCCCCAGTGTAGGAATGCGGATGAAGAAAAAACAGCGCAATGCCTTGATCTATAACCGTACTATCAGCGTCATAGAAATTGCATAACGTGGCTGTGCGCGGGGTCATCGTTTTCTTTAAAATCTCTCTTGCCAACGACGCTAACGCTTTGCCGGATATCCGCACAATACCAATGCCACCCCTACCCGATGCTGTGGCAATGGCTGCAATGGTTTCACGTGGAACAATTTCTAAATTTGATCTAACCATAGTTTTATTATCACATCACCAGAATGACAAAAGCCGCCAGAGTCAGCCCTGACGGCTTTTTAGTCACCACCCCCAACACGGGGAAAGTTATCGTTTAGCGGGTTTTGCCGCGATGGGGGCACCAATTGTTTTGTTGATGTACCACTGCTGAATGATCGTCAGAATGTTCTGCATCGTCCAGTAAAGCACCAAGCCTGCCGGGAAGAAGAAAAACATGACTGAAAATACCAGGGGCATAATCATCATCACTTTGGCCTGCACCGGATCCGGCGGTGCCGGTTGCAGCTTGGTCTGAATGAACATAGACGCGCCCATCAAAATCGGTAGTACCCAAAATGGATCCGGTGTCGATAAGTCAGTAATCCACCCGATCCACGGCGCGTTACGCAACTCGACTGCGCTTAATAACACCCAATAAAGCGCGATAAAAAACGGCATTTGGATCAATATCGGCAAACATCCACCCAACGGATTAATTTTCTCGGTCTTGTACATCTGCATCATGGCTTGGTTCATTTTCAACTTATCGTCACCATAACGCGCTTTCATCGCTTCAATTTTGGGTGCCATTTGCTTCATGTGCGCCATCGATTTGCCGGCTTTTTGGTTCAGCGGGAAAAACACCAGCTTAATCAAAATGGTAAAAATGATGATCGTCCAGCCCCAGTTACCGACAATATTGTGTATCCAGGACAATACCAAGAACATCGGATAAGCAAGAATATGGAGCCAGCCGTAATCCACAACTAAGTCCAGACCTGGAGCCAAGATTTTAAGATTTTCTTGTTCCTGCGGGCCAATGTACAGGGGCATGTCTAGCGAGGCCGTTGCACCAGCGGCAATGGTCCCCATCGGAACTTTAATTCCGGCGGTATAAAGCTTCTCCCATTTTGTAGTGAAATTCTCACGCTTCGTGTTTGCCGCAGGAAGCCAGGCCGATACAAAATAATGCTGCACCATCGCCACCCAGCCATCGTTAGCTTCTTTGGGATAATCGGCTTTGCCTTTATCTATATCGCTAAATGCAATTTTCTGAAACTTCTTCGCCTCGGTATAAACCGCAGGCCCTGTAAACGTCGAGATGCCGGTAAATGGATTGCTGCCCGAGCTTTCACCTTCTGGCGGATTAGCGTCCCGAACGAATTGGAAATAGGCAGTGGGGTTCAACGCAGTCGCACTGTCGTTTTTAATGTCATAACGTACATCGACCACATAAGAGTCGCGCTTGAATGTATAGGTCTTGCTGGCCACCACATTCGGCACATCATTATTGATGAAGGTAACTTCCAATTTATCGCTACTGCCTAAATCGAATTTATCACCGCTTTTGACATCGCTTTTTTCCCCTGCCAAAACCCAATTAGAGGTATGGTTAGGTAACGCATCACCCAATAAACCGGATTGAGTAACAAAGTAAGCACTAGCCTTTTCTTGCATTAGCGAGAACGGTTTTGTTTTGTCACCGCGCGCCGTGTGTTTAAGCAGTGTCACCGAATGAATATCACCGCCTTGGGTATCAAGCTCGACATTTAACTTGTCAGTAATGACTGAAATGCGTTTGCCAGTTGAAGGCGCGGAAGCGATTGATGCTGCTGGAACGCTACCAGGGACAGCCGACGTGGCGGTAGAAACAGATGGCACAGGCACGGCGGGTTCCGTTTCTACCAACCGCGCCTGGCGCGGCGGTGGCCGAGACGGGTGGGGCAATGGGGTGGTTATGTTTTTGCCAAGCCTCCCACAAGAAAAAACCAGATGCGGAGAAAACAATGAGCGCGATGAGTCTTTGCGTGTCCATGAATAGCCAAAAAGTTAGAAGGGTTAATGTGCGGTGAGTGCGCTATGGGTGTTTGGTGTGAGCTGCTGAACATGCATTTGGGGAAACATTACGGAACAGGATCATACCCGCCTTGACACCAAGGATGGCATCGGAACAAACGTTGACCAGAGAAAAGGCTTCCTTTTAATGCGCCGTGCTTCTGAATTGCCATCAATGCGTAATCCGAACAACTGGGTGTGAACCGACACTGGCCACCAAAGTAGGGACTTAGTGCGACCTGATAGCCTTGGATTATCCATGTGAACATGCGGCCCACGGGTGACATATCAGCCGTTACCCCGAGGTTTGTGCGGCTTTGATGACGCTCTAACCAGCGACAGCGCGTCGGTAATCAGCAGGGCAAGTTCTTGTCTCACCCTAACGCGGTCACTTTGACTCTTTGGATCGAATTTGGCGGTAAGCGTCAGCAGCAAATCTGTGTGCGCAACGCGGTGGGTATGTTGCCGCACCGCCCCTTTTATCCAACGCTTCACTAAATTTCGGTCTACCGACTTTTTAAGTAATCGCTTAGGGACCGCTGCAGCCAATCTCACCCCAATGTTCTCTGGTGCGACTCGATACTTAACAAGCGCGGTTGATATAACCGCATTGTTTCGTACAAGCGTTCGTGCTTCGAAGATGGGTTTGGGCGGCAGAGGTTTAGCGTTTATTCTAGCGTTGACATCTACTGGCACTGTTGTTTTTACGCGGCTACGTTTGCCAAACTTGAGTACGTCTGCTACTTCAAACGTATTCATTCGCATGGCCCGCGTCAGCTTCTCACGTAGCTCAACTTGCGTCTTTGAGGCTGCGTTTAAGGTTGGCTTGAACGGCTCTACAAATGGGTCGCGTCTCTGCTCGCCACTTTCAAAGAGAGGCGTTTTTTCTTCTTTGCGGAGCGTGTGACCAACGATTTTCATGTTGGCGGTGCTGACAGAGCAAGGCTAATATCTGCGCGTGGAGATACTGCTATACAGCAAGTCGGGCGCGGCCTTTGGCGCGACGAGCTCGAATCACACCACGGCCGCCCACAGTTTTCATGCGAACGAGAAAGCCGTGAGTCTTTTTACGACGGGCTACGGAAGGTTGATAGGTACGTTTCATGGCAGTCTTCTACGAAAATAAAAAGTTGATCATGCTTGGATATTAGAAAACCGCCAACGCGTTAGATTGAGAATCCAACCATTGCACCGGTATTCTGTTTACCACTGCAAACCGACGCGGACTTGGCTTGAATCAGCGCCTGAATTCGGAGCATTGCCGCTTGGTGGTAGCGACGCAAAACATGAATAGCCTTATATTATCTTGGTTTTTCAAGCCTTTAGTCAAGATCTTCATTTGATTTAGCCCGCATCCGGTTTTCTGCCGTGCTTTTATTCGAAACCTGCTTTTTGTTGGATTGACGCATTCCTACCTACATTCGCTTGTGGATAAGTTGTTCCAAAAAGCGTAAAATCTGAGTTTGATGACGCTTGCCCAAACCCACTAAAAAATTGGTTTTTTAATATTTTTTTTATGAGTTTGACCCGTTTTTATTTTTTTATAACTTGTAATTTGTCGCTACGCTCAGCCTTAAGTTACAGACGCAGCCCACCATTTCCGAGCGCTTAATCAAGCTAAACACAATCTAATCGACATCGCGCCTATCAATGCATCCTTTCTGGCAATCCTGCGTTTCTGAATTTAAGCAGGAACTTTCACAACACCAATACAACACTTGGATCAAACCACTGCGCTTTGAGCAAGGCGGCGACGGTTTCACGTTAATCGCACCCAACCGGCACGTATTGCAATGGGTCAAAGAACGCCTGCTGACGCGAATTGAGCAATCTGGTGAAAAATTCTTTTCTCGCCCGGTCTATCTTGATTTAGCGCTTGAAGAGGCCGAACCGCAAGTGGTGATCTCCAACGATGAAACTTTATCCATCATGCAAATGGAGGATCCGCGGGCGGCCTCGGCTTCTACAGCCTCGCAGGCCTCTTCCGGACCCATCAACACGGTTCCCCACAAACTGAACCCTTCGTTTACTTTTGCCAGCTTTGTAGGCGGCAAAGCCAACCAGCTGGCGCGGGCCGCCGCATTACAGGTGGGTCAAAATGTAGGACAAAATCCGGGTCAAGCTTACAACCCACTTTTTGTGTATGGGACCACTGGCCTCGGCAAAACCCATTTGGTCCAGGCAATCGGCAATCAATTGCTTGAACATAACCCTCGGGCAAAGATTCGTTATATTCATGCCGAACAGTTTGTCACCGACGTGGTTCGCGCCTATCAACACAAAGCTTTCGATAGTTTTAAACGCTCATACCACACCCTTGATTTGCTGTTGATTGATGACATCCAGTTTTTCGGCGGAAAATCGCGAACCCAAGAAGAGTTTTTCTACGCCTTTAATGCCCTTATCGAAAATGGTAAACAAGTCGTCATTACCAGTGACCGCTTTCCAAAGGAAATCTCCGGAATTGAAGATCGCCTTATTTCTCGCTTCGGTTGGGGCTTGACTGTGTCTGTTGAACCGCCCGAACTAGAGATGCGCGTCGCTATTCTTCTTAAAAAAGCTGAAAGCGAAAATATTGCCTTATCCGAAGAAGTAGCTTTTTTTATTGCTAAACATATTCGATCAAACGTCAGAGAACTTGAAGGCGGTTTAAAGCGTGTGTTGGCTTATTCCAAGTTTAATAACTTGCCCGTAACGGTTACTGCCGCTAAAGAAGCGCTCAAAGACTTATTGGCCGTCCTTAACCGCCAAATTTCGATAGAAAACATTCAAAAGACGGTCGCTGATTACTACAAAATCAAGCTTTCTGAAATGTATTCAAAAAAACGTGTGCGTTCGCTCGCCAGACCTCGGCAGATTGCAATGGCGCTTACCAAAGAGCTCACACCTATGTCGTTACCTGAGATTGGCGAAGCGTTTGGTGGACGTGATCACACAACCGTGCTTCATGCCTGTCGAAAAGTTGTTGAGTTAATTGAGTCAGATCAAATGATTGCTCGCGACCATGCGTTGTTAATGCAAACACTGCGCGGTTAAGATCAACTTTAGCGTTTTTCAAACCTTTGTATGATCTGTGGACAAACCTGAATAACCTTAATCCGCGATCCTGCCATTAAAAGTTACCCACAATATTTCACAGCTTCAGGGATTTTAGTACATTCCATTTTTCGGATTTAATTCTATGTTTTTAAAAGAATTTAAATTTTTATACGCAACTTAGCTGCCCTTTATCTATTAACTATTAGGTTTATATATGTTGACCATTAAAGCTAAGAACAGCACCTTACTAGGCCCATTGCAGTTCGTCACAGGCATCGTTGAGCGTCGCCATACCTTGCCTATCTTGTCAAACGTACTCGTCGAGGTATACGAACAATCCGTGCACTTTTTGGCAACTGACCTGGAGGTACAGATCAAGGCTACAGCCAAGCTTGACTCGCCGCATAAGCCAGGCAGCTTAACCGTAGGGGCAAAAAAATTACAGGACATTCTGCGTGCCTTGCAGCCTGATGCTGATACCGCGCTTGAGCTCAAAGAAAGCCGGCTAACAGTTAAAGCAGGGAAAAGTCGCTTTGCTTTACAGACCCTGGCCGCCACAGATTTCCCCAAAATAGCTGAGGCCAAGGACATCGCGACCGAAATTTCGCTTCCCCAGCGCGAATTTAAGCGCGTGCTGGGTCTTGTTCAATTTGCAATGGCCGTTCAGGATATTCGCTACTATCTTAACGGCGTGCTTCTTTCCACCGATGGCAACGTTATGCGCGTGGTGGCAACGGACGGGCACCGTCTATCAATGGCGCAGTACACTCTGCCGGAACCAGTCGCAAAAATAGACGCAATTTTGCCGCGAAAAACCGTGCTGGAGCTCATCAAACTCCTGGATGAAAGCGATGATCCGATCAATCTCGCCATGCACCAAAACCAAGTTAAATTTACGTTTGCAGGCATAGAGATTGTCAGCAAAATTGTGGAAGGAAAGTTCCCGGATTACACCAAAGTAATTCCTACTGGTTACAGCAATCATGTGTCACTGAACCGCACCGAATTTTATTCAGCATTGCAGCGCGCATCTATTTTATCGAACGATAAAATTCGTGGCGTGAGACTCGTATTTACCAAAGATTCGCTATCGATTATTTGTAGCAACAACGAGCAGGAAGAGGCAGAAGAAAGCTTGCCGCTTGCCTATGATCGCGACGCACTGGACATCGCGTTTAATATTGCGTATCTACTGGATGTGCTGAACCATTTGTCGAGCGAGACAATCCTGTTGTCGTTAGGGGAAGCCAATATGTCCTCCGCGCTAATTACGCAACCGGGCAGCGAAGATTTCAAATACGTCGTGATGCCGATGCGTATTTAAACGCCATAAACGGGAAGAAAAAAATAAGTTTTTCTGGTTTATGCGTTAGCCCTCTCCAGGAAAGAATCAACAAAAACTGCATAGCCACAAAGCAAGGAATTAAATGGTAACGCCAAAAGCACCAGATGACATGACCCCGGAATCAAATCCAAAGCCACAGAAAAAAGTAGACGAAACAGCCTACGATGAGGATTCCATTAAAATTTTGAAGGGTCTGGAGGCAGTACGCAAACGACCCGGCATGTACATCGGTGACACGTCAGACGGCAGTGGTTTGCATCACATGGTCTTTGAGGTGGTCGATAACGCCATTGATGAGGCTCTTGCTGGGCACTGTGACGATATTAAAATTACTATTCACACCGATAATTCCATCTCGGTTACTGATAACGGTCGAGGCATTCCCACGCGCGTTAAAGAAGATGATGAGTTCAAACGGTCAGCCGCAGAAATCGTCATGACAGAACTGCATGCAGGTGGAAAATTTGATGCTAATTCATACAAGGTGTCTGGTGGTTTGCATGGCGTGGGCATATCGGTCGTAAATGCGCTTTCCGAATGGCTAAAGCTGCGCATTCGCCGCGATGGCAAAGTTCATGAAATGGAGTTTCGCCACGGTGAAAGAGTGGCACCTTTGGCTGTTGTGGGCAATACCGATAAACGCGGCACTGAAGTTCATTTCCTGGCCGCAAAAGAGACTTTCACGCTTGTCGAGTTTCACTATGAAATTTTGGCCAAGCGCCTGCGTGAGCTGTCGTTTTTGAATAACGGCGTGAAAATCGAGCTGGTGGATCAACGCAATGGTAAGAGTGAAAATTTCGCATACTCGGGCGGGGTGAAGGGCTTTGTTGAGTATATGAATCGCTCAAAAACCGTATTACACCCCAAGATTTTCTACGCGATAGGCGAAAAGGATGGGATGACCATCGAAGTCTCCATGCAGTGGAATGACAGTTATGGCGAAACCGTGCAATGTTTTACCAACAACATTCCGCAGCGTGATGGCGGCACACACTTAACCGGTTTACGTACTGCACTCACGCGTGTAATGAACAAATTCATTGAAGAAAATGAGCTTGCGAAAAAGGCGAAAGTAGAAACATCCGGCGATGACATGCGCGAAGGTTTGACCTGCGTTTTATCAGTCAAAGTACCGGAACCCAAGTTTTCGTCGCAAACAAAAGATAAGCTGGTGTCGAGCGAGGTGCAGCCGGTGGTTTCAGAGGTGGTGGGGACGAAACTCTCCGAATACTTGCTTGAAAACCCAGCGGATGCCAAAACCATTTGCAATAAGATCATCGATGCCGCCAGAGCACGGGACGCCGCACGCAAGGCGCGTGAACTGACGCGCCGCAAAGGCGTGATGGATGGCGTTGGACTGCCCGGAAAGTTAGCCGACTGTCAGGAAAAAGATCCGGCGCTTTGTGAAATTTATATCGTTGAGGGTGACTCCGCGGGCGGCTCCGCCAAGCAGGGTCGAGATCGTAAATTTCAGGCAATTTTGCCATTGCGCGGAAAAGTGTTGAACGTAGAAAAAGCGCGTATCGATAAAGTGATCTCGTCCGAGCAAATTGCGACCCTGATTACCGCGCTCGGCGCCGGTATAGGCCGCGATGATTTTAATCACGAGAAGCTTCGTTATCACCGCATTATCATCATGACCGATGCTGACGTTGACGGCGCGCACATTCGCACGCTGCTGCTTACTTTCTTCTTTCGGCAAATGCCGCAACTGGTTGAAAACGGCTACATCTACATCGCGCAGCCACCACTCTACAAAATAAAAAGCGGTAAAGAAGAGCGTTACGTAAAAGATGAGCTGGAACTCAAACAGGCGCAACTCAAAAAAGCTTTAAATGACGCCATTCTCAACCCAGGCAGCGGCAGCGCACTCATTGCGGGCGAAGCGCTAGAGAACATAGCCAAAGATTTCCTGATGACCGAAGCCGTCATTACTCGATTATCGCGAATGTTTGATCCAGAAGTGTTGACCGGTTTATTGCACTGTCCACGCATCGATTTAAAAACCTCAGAGAGCGCATCAAAAGCGGCGGTGTGGCTGACGGATGCGATCGGTGCGCATCACTTGGTGGTCAAAGTCGAGCAGGACGAGGCACATGACGGGTATCGTCTGCGTTGCGTTAAAACACTGCACGGCAACACCCGTTCAACCATTATCGATTCCACTTTCATCGAAACGGGTGACTATGAGCAGATTGTTAAAACGTCGCTCACACTCAACGGCCTAATTCGTGACGGTGCTGAAATCAAACGCGGTGAAAAATCACTAGCGGTCAAGTCTTTTGCCGCCGCGCTAAGTTGGCTGATCGAGCAGGCCAAAGATGGCATGCATATTCAGCGCTACAAAGGCCTAGGCGAAATGAACCCAGAACAATTGTGGGAAACCACGATGGATCCAAAGGTGCGCATCCTGAATCGCGTACAAATCGAAGACGCTATTGCGGCCGACGAAATCTTCACCACTTTAATGGGCGACGATGTTGAGCCGCGCCGGGCGTTTATCGAGACGAACGCCTTGGTAGTACAAAACCTGGACGTCTAACAAAATATGGAGGTGAGCAAAATTTTGCCGATGTCAAACCAAACTTCTGCCGCCTCCAAAAAACTTCTTTTGTAACTACTGATAAGCGTCGCCTTGGTACGCCGCATCGTATGGGTTGCATAGTCTATTGAATAGAGTCCCGCTGATTCAACTCATGACCTTACCAAGCGCGCAATTGGCGAGTCGAAAGGTGCGGTGAATCTGCCACCTTGCTTGGAAACAAGTATTGTTCGCCCGTCAAGCGTGTTTGCTCGATCCACAGTGCAACCGACTGGCGTGTCTGCTCAGTGATTTCAAATTGTACCGGTCGCTTCGTCTTATGCTGTATCACTATGGCCCGTGACAGGACGCTTTTTCCTTGGGCGATGTCGTAGACCTCCAGGCTGACCAAGTCGCAGCCGCATAATTTGCTGTCAATCGCAAGCTTGAATAATGTCAGGTCTCGCGTCTTCTCAACTAACGGCACGCGCAAACGGATCGCCAAATTTCCTTCAGCTTCAGCGGTGCTTTCTGCCCGATTAGCCTGCCCCTTGTTCCATGGGATCGGTGAATCGGTCGTTCCAAATTGGGATTTCATCGGATTCTCCTTTGTAAAGAGAATCCCATTGCCTTAACTCAATGGTCACATGTCGACCAATTCCAGCCAGAAATCTTTTGGTGCTTATTGGGCGCAATGCTGCGAAAGAGGTCTTTGCTTATATACATGTCCACAATCCCAACATCCGTATCGGTTAAGTTTAAAACAAGGTGCCTAGTTAAGGCCGTAAATGGCACTCGCACGTAAATGACTTGACAGACTATCAGCGAAGCCTTTAATATTGAACATATGGATAAAACAGATGTTCAAACTAAAAAGGTGCGCAAGAAACCAGCGAAACGTGCCCGCTCGGCGCGAACAGATGGCATTTCTACCCGGACCTTGATCCTAGACGCTACACGCCGTCGGCTGATAGAGCAGGGCTATGCAAATCTGAACGTGCGCGACATCGCCGCCGATGCAGGCGTGAACCACGCTCTGATCGGCTATCACTTCCATGGCAAGCAGCCGCTGGTACTTGCCGTATTGGACGAAGCCAACGCCCGCCTGCTAAAGCGCCAGGCAGGAATGTATGCAAAGCCCGACAAGGCGTCAGAGAAATGGCAGCAGGCTTGCGGCTTTTACAAGGAAGACCTGGACTCTGGCTTCGTCAAGCTGCTGATGGAGCTGATGGCAGGCAGCTTTCATGACGAGGAGCTGCGGAGGGAGTTCACGCCGCGCCTATTGGCGTGGCAAAAGCTGATTGAGGGGGCAGTGGACGAGTTCGTCGGTGGAAACAAATTGAAGCTGCCGGTAAGCGCGCGAGCGATTTCGTCGTGGATCACATGGTTCTGGATCGGCATGGAAGCCAGCATGGCCCTCGGCATTCCTGAGCACGAAGGTCACCAGCAAGAAGCGCTCGAAGCGATGGCCCTGCTGCTGCATAACGTGGAAGCCGCCGAGGCTCCATGTGAACGGAAGGAGAAATGATGACTGACTCTGCACCGAACATCCCCAGCCGCCTCACACTGACCATAGGTGAGCTGCCCGCAGCGGGCACGCTGCCTACTCCCTATCCTTACGAGACCGTGGAACCGCGCCAGCAAGGGTTTGTTGAGAGCGGCGGTGCCCGTACCTGGTACGCACAGTACGGTGACAACGGACCGTGGCTTACTTTCGCGCCGATCTACCAGATTGCTAACAGCTATCTACTACGAGGCATAGTCCCATGGTTGTCGCAGCATTTTCGCGTAGTGGTAATGGACCTGCGCGGCAATGGCCGCTCCGACAGGCCGACTATGCAGGCCGACTACAGTTTCGATCATTACTACGCCGACTTTGTGGCCGTGCTCGACCGGCTAGAAATCGATAGTACGGTCGTGATCGGAATCTCGGCCACGATGATGACGGCCATTCGCCTCGCTCAGGAACAACCACAGCGCGTGTCGCACCTCATCAGTGCCGGCGGCTGGGTGAACATGCGCACGGAAGATCCAGCCATGCGCGAGAAGCGCGAAAAGGCGTTCGTGAAGATGCGCAGCGACTGGCCGGCTTTCCTCGATGGTTTCTTTAGTGCGGCTATCAATGAACCGCATTCGACCAAGCAGTTGGAAGACGGTGTGCTGCACAACGGCTGGGTGTCCGATGGCGAAACCGTCGCCATGGGACTCACTGGATGGCTGGGCACAGACGTCCGCGAGCTGGCCAAGAGCGTACGCTGCCCTACCCTGGTGATTCACGGCGATAACGACAAGAATGCGCCATTTAGCCAAGGCGAAACTATCGCACAACTGGTGCCGGGCGCACGCCTACTGAGGATCGAAACTGGCGGCCACCTGACGCTAGCCCGCGACCCGATTGCATTCGCCCGCTTGGTGCGCGATTTCGTCGGCGTCGCACCGTCTAAATCTACTTGGGTGCGCGGCATGGCACGCAAGCGTAAGGCGTTATTCATCTCCAGCGCCATTGGCCTAGGCCACGTGCAGCGCGACCTGGCCATCGCCCGAGAGATGCGGGCTCAGCAACCTGATTTGCAAGTCGACTGGTTCACCGTGCACCCGGCGTCGACTTACCTTGAGCGCGAAGGTGAGCGAGTTCATCCAATCTGCAAGCGTCTGGGCAATGAGAGCCGGCATTTCGAGAGCCAAGCTGGCGAGCACGACCTGCAAGCTTTTTTTGCGTTGCGCACGATGGATGAAGTGATGGCGCTGAACTTCTTGGTGTTCGCCGAGCTGATGAAAGCCGAGCACTATGACATCGTGATTGGCGACGAGGCTTGGGACGTGGACTACCACTACCACGAGAACCCCGAACTCAAGCGTCAGCCGTTCGTCTTTCTCACCGACTTCGTCGGCTGCCTGCCAATGGAGGAAGGTAACGAGCGCGAAGCTTTTCTGTGCGCTGATCGTAACGCCGACGACATCGAACACGTCGCGCGCTATCCATGGATCCGCGACCGAGCGATCTTTGTCGGCAACGAGGAGGACGTACCCGAGTTGCCCTTCGGTGATGGCCTACCAGACATCCGCGACTGGACGAAACGAAACTTTGCTTTCACTGGCTACGCTTTGCCGTTTGACCCGAAAGCATTGGCCGATACCGATGCCCTGCGGATACGCCATGGCTACTCACGTGACGAAAAACTGGTAATCGCTTCTGTGGGCGGCACTGCGGTAGGCGGCTCGCTACTGCATCGCATCGCGGAGACGTTTCCCATTCTGAAAAAACAGGTCCCAGAGCTGCGCATGGTACTTGTGGCAGGACCCCGTCTTTCACGCGACGCATTCCCAGAGATGGCCGGGCTCGACGTCCTTCCCTACGTGCACAACCTATTTGAGCACTTAGCCTGCGCGGACTTGGCCTTGGTGCAGGGTGGGCTAAGCACCTGCATGGAATTAGTGGCTACCCGCCGGCCGTTTCTGCGCTTTCCACTTGAGCGACATTTCGAGCAATGCATCCACGTCACCAACCGCATGCGCAACTACTGCGCCGAATGCACCGTCCGCTTTCGCGACCTGAGCGCCCGTGAGCTTGCCGATAAGGCGCTGTCGACCATGCACGCGCCGGTTACCTACAAGCCGGTAGAAACCGACGGTGCCGCGCGCGCTGCGCGACAAATACTGGGGGTGATGGAGAATCGCAGCTGGGCTAAGGCGTAGCGGCTGCGCTGGTTAGATGAACGCCTAATGCCTGACCCGTATTTAATTTACTTTCTAGGAGAGTCAACATGAGCATCCTTGCCGCCCTTTATGGAATCGTTGCCTATCTCTTTTTTCTTGCTACCTTTTGCTACGCGATCGGCTTTGTCGGAAATCTTCCGTTGCTACCGACGACCATAGATAGCGGTGTCAGCGCGCCGCTCATACAATCACTGATTGTTGACTTGGCTCTGCTGGGCCTGTTTGCGGTCCAGCACAACGTGATGGCGCGTCGCGGCTTCAAGCGCTGGTGGAAACGTATTGTTCCGGAGCCAATGGAACGAAGCACTTACGTGCTCGCGGCGAGCGCAGCGCTCGCGTTGCTGCTCTGGCAGTGGCGGCCCATCACTTTGCCAGTGCTCTGGTCGGTCGACAACCCGATAGGCCGATTCATCTTGCAGGGTGTGTTCTGGCTCGGCTGGGGCGTGCTGCTTATCAGTACGTTTCTCCTCAATCACTTCGAGCTATTCGGACTGCGGCAGGTGTGGGCAAATCTTCGCGGACAGACGCTGCCATCGCCAGTGTTTCACACACCGCTGTTCTACCGTCATGTACGGCATCCGATCTACTTGGGCTTCGTTCTCGCCTTCTGGGCGACGCCTCACATGACGGCAGGTCATTTATTGTTCGCCGCAGCCTGCACAGCCTACATTTTTATCGGCATCTGGTTTGAGGAGAGAGATCTGATTGCGCTTTTCGGTCAGCGCTATGTGGCGTACTGCCAGCAGGTCGGCATGTTGTTCCCGAAATTCGGTTCGCACAACCGCAAAGGTCACAAGCAAATGTGATCTGTGTCTCTCAATCGGAAGACGCCTCCGCAAATCAAAGTAGGCAATCACCGCACAGCGCCTTTCGATGATCTGCACGCGATGCTCGGTCAGCATCCACTATCGGAGCCACACCTTCTTAGTCCAAAAAGCAAAGTGCCAACATGGGGGCGTCCGTCTGATTCAGCTCATCTGCCCGTCAACTCGTGACAGATGTTTTCTCAATTTCAAACGTGCAAAACTCTGTTTCGACTGTGCTGGCCACCGAGAGCAACCGTGTTTAAACTGAACTTGCATATCGCTCTGCATTAATCTGATTTCCATCCTGCTTAGCACCGTAAAAAAACATAAGGATGGGTCAGTTCGAAAGATTTGTGCCTCCCAAAGTTTTGCCGCACCCTCAGGCGGCAAAACTTTGAACTTTAAAGTCGCGTGCCCGGCAAGAGTTTGGCTTGGAAACCGGCAAAAATTTGGATGCAATATTATCGTAAGTCCCTGATTGTAAATAGTGACGCCGGCAATACTTTGCTCATACCTACACAAAAAAAACGAAATTCAGGGGAATATCTGAATTAAAAAGATGCTTTCCTAAATTTGACGTCAATTAGTACTGGGTTTACTGAGGGTAGGCTTAAGCAAGGCGGAGCCCCGATGTATAATAAAAGCAGTCGTTTTCGCGCTGAAAACCTTCTTTTTTTGACCGCACATTTGATGGAACC
>ENA-OBIO01000676-OBIO01000676.1-metagenomes-genome-assembly--contig:-NODE-676-length-16419-cov-3.31105_pt1 | contig 16419 bp, 12 predicted proteins | sample MGYA00153383_OBIO01 | MGnify analysis MGYA00153383 | reverse complement strand
CAACACCAATCCATAACTGCGTAACACTTTCGCTAATATAAGTTTTTACAACAGCGTTTTTACTTTGCTTTCTGCCATAATATATTGAACCTGCTATGCCAACAATAGTAAGCAACCAGGAGTAATAATGATGTTGATAATGCAGTATATTTTTTAAAAAAAATTGAAGCAGGCAGGCAATAAATACCAACCAGCCCCATAATAGAAAAAAAACGCTGCTGTCAGCTGCAGCGTTTTTTGTTTTATCAATCATACTTTTTATAAGGTCAATACTTTGTTGCGGCGATAGCGTTATTTCTTCCATAAAAAAAAAATTAGACTATTTACAATCAGCCATCAATTTAACCACATAATCTTTACCCCAAACCGGACTAATTTCACTCGCTGGTTTAAAGCTTGCATATTTATCAAGCGCCTGTTGCAATTGAGGTTTAGCAGTTTTGCAACCACCGCCAAATTGTTCAGGCGTATATTTTAATCCTTGTCCTTTTAAAAAGTATGGTCGTGGGTTTGTGGCATCCTGTTGTATAGCTGCATCTAAATGACTGCTGCTTTCCTGACCATATTCCTGCCATCTTTGTTGCGGATTTACCATCAGATGACCACTCGCGATCATACTTTTTATACAGCTGATTTCTGAATTTTTTGGCGATAATGAATCTGCAATATTTATTAACGCTGTTGCTTTGTCTGCAATACCATCTGTCTTTTGTTTATCAGGTTGCATAAAAGCATAGTTTATAGTACAGAAAGCCGCGTAATAATAGGGTAGCCATTGATTTTTTTCAGCACTTGCGATTCGCTCAAAATTATTGGCAGCTATTAAAATATTAGCCGGATTACTAAAGCCGGAATCCATCGAGACCAGATTTTTTTTCATTGCTGCTGTGTATTTTTCACTTTGTGCAAACGAAGTAATACCAACTAATAATAAGAGGGTGCTTAAAAATAAATTTTTCATTTTTGTTTGTTTTTTAAATGTTGAAATGGATAAACTTGTTTAAATTTTTTGGCATCGATAATATAATACCCCAAGCTAATTTACGGGTATAGATTTATTATTTAACAATTTTTGATATGTATTTTCTGTTGACATAAACGAAGAAAAAAGATATGCATTTACAAAATTAAGTGCCAAACCAATACCCCATCCTAAGGTAGCAATAACAGGCCATGGAAAATGTATAAGTCTATTAACGGGATTAAAGTTACTATTTGTAAAATACCATAAAGTCCATAAAAATAAATTTACAATAATATAAATAATCGCATGTTTAACAAAGCCAACTTGTTTACGGGCAGTCGTCCAAAGTTCAGGATTTTTGCCCGGCGGTGTGCTATTTTTTTTTGACATTAGTTTTTAAATTTATTGATTAATATGCGGCTTAATATAAGTCTGATAAAAAAATCATCTTACCATTTACAAATTATTATTAATGGCGTCTTGTGTACGATCAATACCAAAACTTACAAAACATCCTATAAAAACAAAGCGCCTGCTTGGTGGTGTAACAGCATCTTTACGGCTACCATCATGGTTATAATTATAGGTATATACTTGGTTTTGCCCCAAAACATTAGATATACCGAGCACCCACACTGCAAAGGATTTAGCATTTTTTTTACCAATACCCGGTAAATAATTTATACTAAAACTCATGCTGTTATAGTTAATTGTTTTACCAGCATCGGTAATAGCGTATTGGTTTTGCGCATTTTTAGCAATGCGATAATAAGGACGGCCGGTTGCAAAATTATAACTTAAATTAAATTGAGTTTTTATAGGCAAAACAAAACGTTTAAAAACAAAAGAGGCGGTATGGGTTGCTGCAAAATTAGGCTGAATGGCAGTGGGGTAGTTTAAAAAATTTCTTCTGGTATTGAGGTAAGAATAAGAGAACCAGTAATCAACATTTTTAATAGTTTTTTTATCTCTCCAAAAAAATTCTATTCCTTTTGCATTTCCGTAACCGTTGTTATTTGCGGCTATTTCCTGCCTTGTATTGGCCGTATCTGTTTTATATAAATTGGTGTACTTTTTATAAAAGGCTTCTATTCTCAATGTATAATCCTGCGTTTGTTTACTGTACTGCAGTATGTAGTGATTGGCTTTTGAATAATTAAGCCCTGCTAAACCAGGCAAATATTTTCTTTCAGGATTTTGGTAAAAGGTACCGTAAGCAAAAGATGCCTGACTATTTTTCGCTACCTTATATGCCAGTGAAATTCTTGGTGCAATATTATATTTATTAATGATAGCAGAATGTTCCATACGGGCACCAATTTTTGCGGCTAAGTTATTGGTAAGGTATACATCTGTTTCGGCAAAAAGAGCTGCAATATTGTCCTTTACTTTTTGCGAAATTCGGGTACCATCATTTAGCGTATAAACAGATATTTCATTACTGTAAAAATATTCTGTACCAAACCGCGCTGCATTTAACCCAATTAATTTTTTTTCAAAAATTGCCCGTAGTTGTGCATATTTTGCATGGTTGGTAAGGGAAAAATTTTTGTAGGCAAATAAAGGGTTATTACTACTAAATTTTGAATTATCGTTAGATTGTACTTCGTTATTAATATCATCTTTATTGGTACTAAAACTTAATCCGGTATTAATTTTCCATCCATTGCCGATGGGCGATTTAAAATTAAGGTTTTGGTAAGTATTGAAGTTATTGTTAGAAAATGCATTTTTTAATAAAATAGAATCAATATCGCCCGTCCTAAAACCAGTTTTATTGGAACTTACATAACCGTAATATTTAATAAAGCCATTATTTTTTGTTTTGATTCTAAAATTAGCATCTCCCTGGTTAACGAGTGGTACCTGAAAAAAATCCTGTTTCTGTTTTATTACATTAAATGCAAGCCAAAGATTGGTGTAATTAACAGATACACCCCAGGATGATTTTTTATTTTTTGCCAAATGCTGAATACCTCCGCCAATACCTACAACTGAAACCCCAAGGTCTGCTTCCGTTCTTTGGGGCAGGTCTTTGCTTTCTAAAATTAAAGCAGAAGAAAGCGCCTGACCATACAAGGCTGAGTAGCCGCCCGTACTAAAGACAGTTCCTTTAAATAAAAACGGATTAAAACGGCCACGAGTGGCAATGCCCGGAGTGCTTGAATAAAAAAAGTTATTTACAAGGTTACCATCCATAAAAATTTTGGTTTCAGTAGCTGTTCCGCCCCTTACAAATAGCCCTTCACTCTCTCCCACCTGCTGAGTACCCGGTAAAGATTTAAAGGCGCTTGTAATGTCGCCATTGGCACTGGGGGTGGTTACAATATCAATATCACTAAGTACAGCCCCCTTTATTTTATCGCTGGCGGCAAAAGAGCCGGCAGAAATTATAACTGCCTTTAATTCAGTAATTTGTTCTTTTAAAGCCATATTTATATGGATTGGAACTGTACTTATTACAATTTTTTGCAAAAGCGTATTAAATCCTAATATAGTTACCTCCAAAACCTGATTGCCTTGTTCGGTGGTGGAAAATAAAAATTTGCCTGTTGAGTCTGTGGTTGCTCCATCGTAACTATTTTTTAAAACGATACTTACGCCATATAATGGTTTATTCTTATTTGAAGTAATAGTTCCGGATATAGTTATTTGCGCTTCCACATTTATAAATAGTGCCAGGCATATTAAAATCATAAATTGTCTCATTGCAAAAAAATTATATAACAAACGTAAAGTAGTTTATTATATAAACCAAAATTTATTCACTTATTTTTTTATTTCAGGTGATCGGTAAGGGTAGCTAAGCATGTATAATTTTATTCATAAAATATTGACTATCAATATATTAATATGTATTTTTACCATGTAAAAGCTACCAGTTACTACTCATGAACTTATTAACATCTAAAAAGATTTATTTTTTTATGTGTGTGCAATTTGTAATTTAGCAATAGAATTTAATGGGTTAGTAAGTACAAAGGGTTAGCAGAAATGCTGACCCTTTTACTTTGTGGTAAGATTTATTTAATTTTTCTTCTCAAAAAAAAATAGAAAAACAATTTTATATCCTTAAAAAATTTACAGAAATTATTATTTTCTTCTTCTCTTTAATACCCTTATTTATTTTAATTAAGTGCTTTAAAAAATCTAAAAATTGCATGTCAGCATTTTAGTTATCATTAATAATTTGATGCTTCCGCCACATAAAGACAACAAAAAAAATGCTGCTAAAAATTTCCGTTTTACTTTTACCGGATGAGTAAGACAAAGTCGGCTTTTTTTTGCCAGAGTTGCGGGTACGAATCAGCCAAGTGGACGGGTAAATGTCCAAGCTGCAATAACTGGAACACCTTTGTTGAAGAAGTAATTGTTAAAGGCAATGATAAGGCTGAAGTTAATGAATGGAAAGAATATAGTGGCGCAGGAAAACTTAAGACCATTTCGATAAATAAAGTAAGCAGTGCAGAAGAAAAACGTATTGTTACAACAGATGCAGAAGTAAACCGGGTGTTGGGTGGAGGCATTGTTTTAGGAAGTATAGTGTTGGTTGCCGGAGAACCGGGCATTGGTAAATCGACTTTATTTTTACAAATTGGTTTGCAATTAAAAGATGTAGTTACATTATATATAAGCGGAGAAGAAAGTGAACAACAAATTAAGATGCGTGCCGATAGAGTTGGCTATAAAAGTGATAACTTTTATTTATTGACCGAAACCAATACACAAACTATTTTTCAGGAAATAAAAAAGCTGAAACCGCAGTTGGTTATTGTTGATAGTATACAAACTTTACAGTCTCCTTTTGTAGAGAGTGGCCCAGGTAGTGTAAGACAAATTAGGGAGTGTGCCGTTGAGTTACAGCGATTTGCAAAGGAAACAAACACGCCGGTTTTTTTAATAGGCCATATAACCAAAGATGGCAATATTGCCGGTCCAAAAATATTGGAACATATGGTAGATACCGTGCTTCAATTTGAGGGCGACAGGCATTATGCATACAGAATTTTACGTACCCTTAAAAATCGTTTTGGCTCCACATCCGAATTGGGCATTTACGAAATGACGGGCGAAGGAATGCGGGCCGTTATTAACCCATCCGAAATATTAATTACTCAAAAAGAAGAGCAGCTTAGCGGCATTGCAATTGCCGCAACTATTGAAGGTGTAAGACCCTTACTTATTGAAGGGCAGGCATTGGTAACCCAAAGTGTTTATGGCACACCACAACGAACAGTAAGTGGTTTCGACTTGCGTAGATTACAATTATTACTGGCTGTTTTAGAAAAGCGCGGTGGTTTTCATTTTGGTGTTAAAGATGTTTTTGTAAATATAGCCGGAGGTATAAAAATAGAAGATCCATCTATTGACCTTGCCATTGTTTGTGCCTTGTTAAGCAGTTACGAAGATATTCCGATAAACCAGCATTTTTGCTTTGCCGGAGAGGTTGGTTTAAGTGGAGAAATAAGGGCCGTAAACAGAATTGAACAACGCATTGCTGAGGCAGAAAAATTAGGCTTCGAAAAAATTATTGTTAGCAAATACAATTCAAAATCTTTGGGCAAAACAAAATTTAATCCTGCCTCGGGGCATACCGGTATTGAGGTTGTAGCATTGGGTAAAGTAGAAGAATTATATCAATATCTTTTTTAAATAAGACTGAATTTATAAATGATTTTTTTTAAAAAATTTAAACTTCTTAAGTAAAATTAATGAGCAATTATTAAATGCAACATGTTGGTATTTCTGGTAAAATATAAATAAACAAAAAATCTAAATTTTTTTTAACATATATACAATTATTTATATGTTTAATAATTATACTTAGTATTTATATTGAACATCACAAAAATATTTCGTGATTTTTATTTAACTGCAACCCTTCGTCATAATTAATCGTCTTGTGTTTACAAAACTTTTAAAAATGAATATCCCACAGAACTACCAACCAGCAGCTTTAACTACAATTGGCAAAAACATTCGTAAATGGAGAAAGGAAAAAGGCATAAAACAAGCTGATTTCGCAAAAAAACTGCATTTGTCCGTAAAAATATTACGTAAAATTGAGCAGGATAAAGTAGCAGTTGACCATTTACAAATCCGCATAATTGCTGCTCAGCTAAATATTAAATTTAGTGAGTTAATAATAGACCCCATTAGTTATTACCAAATAAATCAGGAGCTAACCTTTAATTAATTAAAACTATTACAGGCTTTAATTATGGCTAGTTTACAAACCCTTATTTCAGATACCATACATTTATTTTATCCGCATATATGCACCGGTTGTGGCACACAATTTACTCTGCCTTAAATGTATAGACGCATTGCCACAAACTAATTTTGCAAAACATGCAGCAAACCCAATTGAAAAAATATTTTGGGGGCGTATACCCTTAGCCGCAGCACATAGTGAATTTTATTTTAGCAAAGAAAACCTTTTGCAACATTTAATACACCAGCTTAAATATAAAAATAACCAGCAAATAGGTTTTTACATGGGCCAATGTATGGGTAAAAGCTTACTGGCCAGCAATCGTTTTAGTAAAATAGATGCCATTATACCCTTGCCTTTATACCCCGATAAAGAAAGAAAGCGAGGTTACAATCAGGCAACAGTAATTTGTAATGGTGTTTCTGATATAATAAATATTCCTGTTTTAAATAATATTGTTATAAGGCAAAAACATACAGAAACTCAAACAAAAAAACATCGTACAGAGAGATGGGATAATGTTGCCGGCAGTTTTACCATTACAGACAAAAACCAACTGAAGAATAAAAATTTATTACTAATAGATGATGTAATAACTACAGGCGCAACTTTAGAAGCCTGCGGAGCTGTAATGCTTAAAATAGATGGTGTAATTTTAAGCATCGCAACTTTAGCACATGCCCCAAAATAAACTTCCAACTTTTAAGGAAATAAATTCCTACTATCAAAATTTTTACTTCAATTAATTTAGGTTTAAATTACTCATATTTTAAATTTGAAAATAAATGGCAATAGAGTTGCTTGCAATGCATTTAAGCTAAAAAATAAAAGTGTCGCATAAAGAGGTTAAACGCATTTGCCGGTAAGTCGGGAAGGTAGATACAGAATATTTTTTTATATAGTTTGGGTTTATATAACAAACCCTTTTTATGAAATTAAGTATGATTGCAGATAAAAATTATGCATTATAAAACCACAAATATGCAAAAAAATAAAATATATCAACCTATAATTCTTTTTTGCCTGATCAAAATTAATGATAGTACTTTAATGGCGTTAAATTTTGCATTTAGTTATTTTTCATGAAAAGTTAAATGATTTAAAAGCAAATAATTATGTTATTAATAGAATTAATATTTTCTACGACTAGTGAGCTTACGGGCAAAATCTCATTCGTTGCTCATTAATCTAACGGCATTAATTAGTATTTTGTAATAATTAAAGTGCGTGAATAATAAACCAAATATTACCTGCGTTGCACCAACTCTATAAATAATTTGTTTTCCAAAAGCCTTAACCATCACATCAATAAATAAATAAGTATTTTTGATTAATGAATACTTCAGCTTTTATTATAAAAAAAATATTTACCTGCTGCCTGTTGCTTCTTATATATTGTTATATTTTTTCATCCTGCCAAAAAGATTCTTTTATATCAAGCGCAAATGCTTCATTAAACACAAGTGTTGATACCCTTAAATATGATACAGTATTTACCAGCATTGGTTCTGTAACACAATCTTTTAAAATTAATAATACCAATAACCAAAAGCTTTTATTGACTTCTGTTAAATTAATGAGTGGTAATACTTCTGCCTACAGCATTAATATTAATGGTAACCCTGTAAATAAATTAAGTAATATTGAAGTTGCAGCCAACGATAGTATTTACGTTTTTGTAAGTGTAAAAATAAATCCCAATACAGCCAACTTACCATTTGTAGTAAAAGACAGCATCCTGATTGCCTACAATGGTAACAGTAAATATATACAGCTAGAAGCTTATGGACAAAATGCCAATTTTCTTCGAAACAGAACCATTACCGGTAATATTACCTGGCCAAATAATTTACCTTATGTAATTTTAGGAGGCTTAACCATTAATACAGGAGCTACCTTAAATATTGAAGCCGGGTGTAAAATTTACGCTCATACATATGCCCCAATTTTAGTAAACGGAAGTCTTATTACAAACGGAACTTTACAACAGCCGGTAACTTTTAACGGTGACAGACTGGACGGAGAATATAAAGACTTTTCAGCAGCCTGGCCCGGCATATATTTTACGGAAACCAGTATTAATAATGTTCTTACTCATACGCTTATAAAAAATGCGGTACAGGCAGTTGTTGCAGAAAAACCGGCTAACAACAATATGCCAAAATTAATACTGCATCAATGTATAATTGATAATGCAAGTAATATTGGACTATTAGCTGTAAACTCAGTTATAACCGCCGAAAATAGTTTAATAACCAATTGCGGAACTAATATCAGCCTTACTTACGGCGGCGTTTATAATTTTACAAATTGTACAGTTGCCGCATATTCTGCTAATTACAGTGCACACAATAAGCCGGTTTTGCTTGTAAATAATTCAACTATTAATGGCGGCAATGTATTAACTGCTTCAATTTCAGCCAATTTTACCAATTGTATTTTTTGGGGAGATGGTGGTTTGGTTGATAATGAAGTAGTAGTTGATAAATTAGGTGTTAATAGCTTTAATGTATTATTTGATCACTGTATTTATAAAGCAAAATCAGACCCTACAAACAGTATTATTTCCCAATGCATTAAAAACCAAAACCCGCTTTTTGATAATATTGATTTTACTAAAAAGATTTATAATTTTAGTACTACCAATGCATTGGCACCGGGTATAGATAAAGGCTTAAGTAATACCGGATTTACAAAAGACCTGAATGATAACAATCGTGTTGTAAACATAATTGATATTGGATGTTACGAAAAACAATGATGAACAAAGCTTAATTTTACACGTTATAAACAAAAATGTAATTATGATTAAATTATTAGCCATCAGTCTTGCGCTTTTATCTTGCGCAGCAAAAACAAATAATCAAAAAATGAATAAAGTTTCCGTAGATGACGTAGTAGCACCCAATTCAATTTATGAATTTAAAGTAGCCGCGCTTGATGGCTCTACCATTGACTTTGCTGCTTTTAAGGGCAAAAAAATATTAATTGTAAATACAGCCTCAGCCTGTGGCTTTACCCCACAGTATGAAGGTTTGCAAACACTATATACAAAGTATCAAAATAAATTAGTAATAGTTGGTTTTCCGGCTAATAATTTTAATGGTCAGGAGTCAGGATCTAACAGTACTATAAAAGAATTTTGTAAAAAAAATTATGGCGTAACATTTCCAATGGCCAACAAAATTTCTGTGCAGGGAGATGATATTGCACCTATTTACAAATGGCTATGCAATAAAAGTGAAAACGGGGTAATGGATGCAAGCATTGGCTGGAATTTTAATAAGTTTTTATTGGATGAGAACGGACATCTTATCAACAAATTTGACAGTAATGTTACTCCCATGAGTAATGAACTTACCAGCAAATTATAAATTAGGGCAAACCACTTTCAAATAAATGATGGCTATTGAAGCGTTAGGCTTTGATGGCCATTGTTGTTTTTAGGAAGCAGTTCCCGATAGTTTTCTGAAATTTAAAGGCTTGATTTAAAAATAGTGGTCTTTAAATATGGAGCCTTGATTTTGTTTGTTACGTTTTTTATCAGAAAAATAAAGAGAACAAAGAATTATTAGAAATAGCTAAAGCAATAGCTTTTTTAGTATACATATTCCTAATAAGTTATAAACTTTAACCTCATACCCTTCGCCTCCACAGCCGGCGGGCTGCGTAACTGCAACGCCGCTACTTTTAGCTCTTTCAACGAAAATATGCTATCGCATTTTCGTTAAATCCGCTATCGCGGACCGACCTAAAAGAGGCGGCTTATGCAATTACTGGTGTAGTTCAATTCATTACTGCAAACAATATTTATAACGTAAAAAGTAATAAAGTTCACAGATAAAATACGCTTTTAAAAACTATCTGAAGTCTGCGAATTACTTCCGCCAATTTTACTACCTCTACAGCCACATCTGAAAATTGCGACCTTTTTAAATAGGGACTTAATTTCGTTTGTTACGTTTTTTATAAGAATAAAGAAAGCAAAGAATTATTAGAAATAGCTAAAGCAATAGCTTTTTGGGTATCCATATTCATAATAAGTTATAAACTTTAACCTCATACCCTTCGCCTCCACAGCCGGCGGGCTGCGTAACTGCAACGCCGCTACTTTTAGCCCATTTCAAAAAAATATGCTTTCGCATTTTTTTGAATCCGCCAGGGCGGACCGGACTAAAAGAGGCGGCTTATGCAATTACTGGTGTATTGCATTACAGATTGCGAAGGGTATAATGTTTTATCTTTTATTAGTAAACTTTAAAACCTTCTTAAATATAAACTGCAGTTATTACTATTGTAAATTATTCGGCGGGTGAAAACATTTTTTGTATTTTATTTAGAGGGAAAATAAATTATAAGTCCTGATTAATTGAACGAGCTAACCTAGATTAGTTACCATTTTTATCTCATACCCTTCGCCTCCTAAGCCGGCGGGCTGCGTAACTGCAACGCCGCTGCTTTTAGCCCATTTCAAAAAAATATGCTTTCGCATTTTTTTGAATCCGCCAGGGCGGACCGGACTAAAAGAGGCGGCTTATGCAATTACTGGTGTATTGCATTACAGATTGCGAAGGGTATAATGTTTTATCTTTTATTAGTAAACTTTAAAACCTTCTTAAATATAAACTGCAGTTATTACTATTGTAAATTATTCGGCGGGTGAAAACATTTTTTGTATTTTATTTAGAGGGAAAATAAATTATAAGTCCTGATTAATTGAACGAGCTAACCTAGATTAGTTACCATTTTTATCTCATACCCTTCGCCTCCTAAGCCGGCGGGCTGCGTAACTGCAACGCCGCTGCTTTTAGCCCATTTCAAAAAAATATGCTTTCGCATTTTTTTGAATCCGCCAGGGCGGACCGGACTAAAAGAGGCGGCTTATGCAATTAACAGATCAGTATAATTTTTTCCAAAACCAATTATATTATTAAAATGCGAAAAATCGGTTTCGGGGTGAGTGGTTGTTAAAACAAATGTTTGCATGCCTGCATTTTGGGCACTTTCTACACCTTTTGGTACATCTTCAAAAACAATACAATCTTTGGGATCTACACCTAATGCTTTTGCACACAATAAAAAAGTATCGGGATGAGGTTTGCTGATGCTTACATCATCTGCACTTATTACTACAGGAAAAAAAGATCGTAGTTTTAAATTATCCAAAACGAAATTAATATTAAAGGGAATTGCTGCTGATCCTATTGCCATTAAAATGCCGGCGTTTTTCGACGCCTCTAAAAATTGTTGTAACCCTTCAATCAAAGCTAATTTTGGAAGGTAACTTTTTTGATAACGCCGCTCTTTTTCCAGCGATAATTCATTGATTTGATCACTTGTAAAATAATCTTTACCAAAAATACGAATCAACAACTCTGCATTTTTTCCATACATCTGCAACTTCACCTCTTCTTTACTAAGTTTTGCATTTAAGTCCTTATTCAATATATCGAACCATGCGTCTGCATGATAAGGCATATCATCTATAATTGTTCCATTTAAATCAAATAAAAAAGCTTTGGCTTTTATCTTCATCACTTCTAATTTTATTAATACTGAATTTTAATTTTAATCAGAATGCAAATAAAACACAAAACCTCCGTAATTGAACTGATCAACTACGAAGGTTTTGTAAATATGTAGTACTACCGTTTAGTTAAAAATATATTTATTTAATTTAAAATCTTATTTACGCCTGTGATAAAAAATGATCGCTACATGACGTTATTTAATTATGTTATAAATAATATTTTCTGCTTATTTGGTGATTGATAATTTATACACTGTTATGCTATGATATTTTTGACCCGGTAACAAAATAGTGGTAGGAAATTTAGGCTCATTTGGTGAATCAGGAAAATGTTGTGTTTCCATACATAAAGCTGCATGTTTTTGAATACCCGCACCCTGACTGGTTTTTATAGTACCATCTAAAAAGTTACCTGTATAAAATTGCATTCCCGGCTGTGTAGTAAATACTTCTAAAGTTCTTCCGCTTCTATCGTCTGTTAAAGTAGCTGCCTTGGTTAATGAGGTATCCTTTTTATTTAAAACATAATTATGATCGTAGCCACCTTTTACGCTATCTATACGCGCACCAATTTTGGTTGCTTTAGTAAAATCAAACGGAGATCCTTTTACAGTTTTAATTTCTCCTGTTGGTATTAATGAACTGTCAACCGGTGTAAAATTATCTGCATCAATCAATAAAGATTCATCAAGAATGGTGTTAGCTACATCACCACTTAAATTAAAATAACTGTGGTTGGTCAGGTTGAGTGGAGTAGCCTTATCGGTCTCTGCTGTGTATTCAATTTTTAATTCATTATCATCAGTTAAAGTATAGCGAACACTAACTTTTAAATTTCCCGGATAACCTTCTTCACCATCTTTGCTTACATAACTTAATTGTAAAGAAGCAATGCTGTCATTAGCAATTGTTGCATCCCAAACTTGTTTATCAAAACCTTTGTTACCACCATGTAAATGATTTACACCATTATTTGTAGCAAGAGTATATTGAGCGCCATCTATTTTAAATTTACCCTTAGCTATACGGTTACCATAACGACCAACTATTGCGCCAAAATAAGGAGGCTTTGCAAGATATCCACTCAGGCTATCAAAGCCTAAAACGACATTGCTCACTTTATTATTTTTATCGGATGATACCCATGAAGTTACCGTTCCCCCATAATTAGTAATTTTAACCTGAACACCTTTAGCGTTAGTAAGAGTGTATAAAAAAACTTCTTTTCCGTCGGTATTTCCCCAGGCCGCTTTGGCGATGCCGGTTTTTGTTTCCATTGTAGTGTTGGATTTTTTTGTATTGCAAGATGTAATGAATGCTGTAAAAATTACTGCAATGGCAAGGCTGAATCGTACTGTTTGTTTCATGTTTATAGTGGTTTTTAAAATTTACTCCTTCCCTGCCCCGGCAAAGATGTTAAATGGAGTTATTGTTTAATTCCCGAAGGTTTAAAATGGCATTGCTAAAATAAATATTTAATTGCTTTAATCGGTGTTTTATTTTTTTTGAATTATTCTATTTGTATTCAATTTCAATCTGTATCATAAATCAACAACCGGCCATTCATTTTGCCATACTAATTTTTCTATTCTTAGTTTAGATTTCCCTTTATCTGCAGCATCGTATCCATGAAAAATAAGGTAATCAATACCATCAAAAGCAGCTACAGCATTATGTCCTACGCCATGCCAGTCTTTATTTCCTTCCAGAACAAGGGAACCTCCGCCATTGGTTAGTGCTAAACCATCTTTATCAATATACGGCCCTGTAACTTTTTCACTTCTTCCTACCATCATTTTATAAGTACTTTTTTCGCCACGGCAACAATAATCGAAGGATGTAAAAAGGTAATAAAAATTATTATGCTGATAAATAAATGGTGCCTCAATAGCTGCATCACCCGCATCTGCATCTGCCAAAGTACTGGTACGTTTGCGTGAGGCAATAGTAAACCAGGTTTCAGGTTGGGCAATGGCTGCCAAAGTACTGTCTAATTTTACCAATTTAATGCCATTCCAAAATGAGCCGAATGCTAACCAGCCTGTATTATTTTTTTCAACAATCAGATTGGGGTCAATAGCGTTCCACATATCTCTGCCTGGTACAGATTGAATTATATTTCCATGATCGATCCATTTAAAATTAATAGCTGAAGGGTCTAAGGTTTTATTGGTTGCAAGTCCGATGCAACTGGTATTTTTCCCGAATGCAGATACTGCATAATACAAATAAAATTGTCCGTTATGGTAACTAATATCGGGTGCCCAAATATGACCTTTAAAACCCGGCACCGCTTTTACTGCCCATGCAGGAGCTTCGTTAAAAACCGGCTTTAATTGTTTCCAATGTTTTTTATCGGTTGATGAAAAAGCTGTAATACCCTGTCCGGTACAATAAATATAATACATACTATCCTGCCTAATTATAACCGGATCATGTACGCCAATCAAGCTATCATTAATTAATGATTTTGGTTGTGCAAAAAGGCTATTATATAAAAAGATCAAAAGAACCGGTAGTAAATATTTCATGATATGTGCATTTTAATTTTAACCGGCTTATTATATTCCAACCCGATAAACAGTGAAAGAATTGGCAGCAAGAACAATATTTAATTTATTTCCATTAACGGAAATAACGGAATTTACCGGGCTCACCGTAGCAGGATTACTGAAATTATTTACATCTAAAATACTATTGCTTTTTAAGACAGTAACATTTGCTTTAGTTGCTAATTTTGAAGCTCCTTTTATTTCAATTATTTTATTGATGGCTATATTGGAGGCATTTACTATTTTAATAATTACTTCGCCCGTACTTTTATCAATTACTGAGGATACATATAAACTATCTTGCCCGGAAACTGCCTTCCCATCCATTAACGCAGGTACTACATTGGTCCCTTTATTAATAGAAAATAATTTTTGAACATAATAATTTGGAGTACCGTAAGATTGAAGATTATTGACCCAAATTAAATCGGGCGTCCATTGCCAGCCATCAATATGCGCAAACAATGGTGCATAAGATGCTAAATTTACTACAGCTGCATTACGCTCAAGCCCTGTCATAAATGCTGCTTCTGCAATAGCTGTCTGCAAATTATTTTTATTATTTATGCTAACCGTTGCATCGCTTTGGGCGGCATATTCACCGGCAAAAACTTTAGCACCATCTCTTGGATAATTATCATAACGGGCAGCATTGGCTAAAAACCATTCCGGTTTGCGGTAGTAATGTTCATCAATAATATCTGCATTCATCTTTCTTAATTCTCCGTTCAAAAAATTAAAACGCTCTCCATCCGGATCGGTACCCGAACTATTAATCAATTTAAAATCGGGGTATCTCGCTTTGATGGCCTTACTGAATATTTTTAAACGCTCTACATATTGTGGTCCCCAGTTTTCGTTACCTACGCCCATCATTTTTAAATTGAAAGAAGCCGGGTGCCCCATTGCTGCACGTACTTTACCCCATTGCGTTGATATGTCGCCGTTAGCAAACTCAATAAGGTCCAGTGCATCCTGAACATAAGGATCCAGTTCATCAATAGGTACTACTTCTGCAGTATTAAACTGGCAAGCCATACCAGCATTTAAAATAGGTAATGGAGAAGCTCCGATATCTTCCGCCAATTGAAAATATTCAAAAAATCCAAGTCCGAAAGTTTGAAAATAATCAGGTGTTGGGCGATGCGAAAATTCACTGTTCCAGCGATTAATAATTAGCTGACGTGCCTCAATTGGACCGATTGTTTTTTTCCATTGGTACCGCAGGGCAAGGTCGTGACCTTCTACAATACAACCTCCCGGAAAACGAATAAAACCAGGCTTCATATCAGCAAGCAACTGTATCATATCTGCACGCATGCCACCAGGTCTTTTTTTCCAGGTATCTTCAGGAAATAAAGAAACCATATCAATATCTATTTGGCCTGTACCTTCAAACCATACATTCATTTTTCCTTTTAATGTTGAGTCGGTAGTAGTAAAACTAAGACTAATTTTTTTCCATTCTTTACCGGTAATTTCAGCAGGACTCACAATTGCGTTTCCAATAATTTTTCCTGAAGTACTCAGCAACTCAATATGTAATTTCAGGTTATTGGTTTGTTGGCGATACAATACAGAGAAATCGTAGCGCAACCCCTTTTTAATTCCCATACCTCTAAAACCTTCGTTGGTTATACCTAGTGTATCGCCAGTATTACTCTTGGTTATTTGCAGGTATCTCGGGTTGGCCGCATTTGCTTCTTTACGATTAGTTACCAGCACGCTTCCTTCATTAAATTTACTTTGGGTAACGGTCCATCCCATTAAGGGCTGATAAAATTCGAAGGAACGGTTTTTAACCATTTCTGCATAAATACCTCCATCTGCGCCAAGGTTAATATCTTCAAAAAATATTCCCCACATGGTAGGTTGTACTTCCGAAATTATTTTGTTGGTACTTACCGTTATTATTTTATTCTGCGCGTTTGTAACTAATGGCAACAAAGATGCTGTTGTAATTAAAACAGTAAAAAGAATTTTTTTTATGGACATAATTTTATTTAATAAAATAGTGAAGAGAATTATTTTAGTTTGGTAATTGTTACAGCGGGTTGCACACCCTCTGAAGTCATGATAATTTTTTTAATAGTTCCATCCTTATTGTAATGTAAATAATCTATACAAACTGATCGCCTGAAACTACCACCATTTACTG
>ENA-OBIO01000675-OBIO01000675.1-metagenomes-genome-assembly--contig:-NODE-675-length-16423-cov-2.44544_pt1 | contig 16423 bp, 10 predicted proteins | sample MGYA00153383_OBIO01 | MGnify analysis MGYA00153383 | reverse complement strand
CATAGTAATTATTTATTTTCGACAAAATTAATCATTAAAATTGGAAAAATAAAATTTGAGATTTTTTGAGGTAAAAATTTATGCTGAATCAATATTAAATTTTTGTACGGTTTTATTTTCATTAATTCGACAAGTCATTTTAAATTGCAGCCAACTTGTTTGTCACACACTCCCTTGAAACAATTAAATTCATAAATTATGCAAAAGCGCACATTAGGAAAAAATGGTTTAGAAGTTTCAGCAATCGGACTGGGTTGTATGGGTATGAGTTTTGCTTATACACCATTCCCAGAAGAAAAAGATTCTATCGCTCTTATTCACAAAGCTGTGGAAGAGGGAATTACTTTTTTTGATACTGCTGAAGTTTATGGTCCTTACACAAACGAAGATTTGCTGGGCAAAGCGTTGAAGTCCTATAGAAACGATGTTGTAATCGCTACAAAATTTGGTTTTAATATTCAAGATGGAAAAATGGCAGGCGTAACAAGTCGCCCTGAAAATATCAGAAAAGCTGTGGAGGGTTCGCTCAAACGATTACAAATAGATTGCATTGATTTATTGTATCAGCATCGCGTTGATCCGACCGTGCCGATTGAAGACGTGGCAGGAACGGTAAGAGATTTAATTAAAGAAGGCAAAGCTAAATATTTTGGTCTTTCGGAAGCAGGCGCAAATACAATTCGCAAAGCACACGCTGTGCATCCAGTTGCAGCCTTGCAAAGTGAATATTCGATGTGGACACGCCAACACGAGAAAGAAATTATTCCAACCCTCGAGGAATTGGGTATTGGTTTAGTCGCTTTCAGTCCGTTGGGGAGAGGATATTTGACGGGCAAAATAGATGAGAAAACACAGTTTATGGCTGGTGATACGCGCGCCACCATTCCGCGATTTAGCGAAGAAGCGCGCATCGCTAATAAAGCCCTTGTTGATATATTGCACGCATTTGCTGCAAAAAGAAATGCTACTGCCGCACAAATTGCATTGGCTTGGGTATTGGCGCAAAAACCTTGGATTGTTCCTATTCCTGGCACTACAAAATTGCATCGCCTTACTGAAAATAATGGCGCAGCTGTTATTCAGCTCTCGTCAGATGAACTTCAAGATCTCGAAACAGTTTCGTCTCAAGTAACAATAATGGGTGATCGTTATACGGAAGCGATGGAGAAAGCTACGGGTTTATAATGATGCTTAGGTGTCAAATATCAGCGATACACATAAGATTTTAGAAAAAAATTGAAAATTTATTTTTTATAAAACCTCGGTTATCGTTCAATTTTTACTAAAAATAGTTTAATTTTGAGTTAATATTTTAAAAATTAGTGAAATGGAAGTAATAGAAACTAACGTTCTCAAAATTTCTGAGATAGAAAGCCAATATCCGAATCAATGGATTGTTTTGGGTAATCCAGTTTTCGACGGCATGGATGTTTTAGAAGGTGTCGTTATCGCGCATCATACTGATAAACGTATAAGTCGAGCTTTATCGAGAAAAGCCAATTGGCGAATGTTGGGCAGCAATTCTGTTAGTGTTACCATGTTTTATATTTTAAAGTAAAGTTAACGACTTTAATCGCAATCTCAAAAAATTATTTCGAATATTTTATTCCAATTAAATTATCTGTGAAGTCCCCTTCAAACTTTTTTTAAAAATTCGTCATTCAACGATCTATTATCTTTTCAATTTAAAATAAATATGTTCCTCGCGATTAATTGAAAATGTTTAGGTAAATTTTCTTTCAAGTCCTTATATTTACCAACTTTTCTGCTGTAATTGCTATTTATTAATTTGAGTAGAAAAGATATTTCCTGCGTACTAACGAAAATCCTTTTTTAGTACACTTATTTTGAACTAAAATTAATGCGTCGCACTTTATCAAATCTGTTAATTAGGAAGGGCATTGGAATTTTAATTTTATTAGCGATGGTGCTAATAAATTTTAATTGCCGACCGCGAAACGGCGCACCAAAAACTTTATTTGTGTCTGTGCCAGCTTCTGAAAGTGGCATTGCTTTTAATAACACGCTCATAGAGTCAGAAGATTTTAACATCATCGAGTATTTGTATTTTTATAATGGTGGTGGTGTAGCTGTGGGTGATGTAAACAACGATGGTCTGCCTGATATTTATTTCACATCGAACCAAGGAAGTAACAAACTATACATTAATAAAGGCAATTTAAAATTTGAGGATATAACTGAGAAAGCAGGTGTTGCCGATTCATTGGGTTGGAAAACTGGCGTAACCATGGTGGATATTAACGCTGACGGTTGGCTCGATATATATGTGTCGCACGTTTCTAATTTTAAAAATTTGAAGGGACACAATCAACTTTTTATAAACAATCACGATGGTACTTTTACAGAACAGTCTGCTAAATATGGTTTGGATATTACGGGGCTATGCACACAAGCAGCATTTTTTGACGCAGACGGCGACGGCGATTTAGATTGCTATATCTTGCGACATTCCGTTCATTCGGCGCGCACACTGCGCGATGTAAGTTTTAGAAACCAAACCGATTCGCTTTCGTCGGATTTACTCCTTAAAAATTATGGCGGAAAGTTTTCAGATGTGAGCGCAGAGTCTGGCATTCACGATGGTGCGCTCGGTTATGGTTTAGGAATTGCTGTGGCAGATTTGAACGGCGATGGCGCACCCGATTTATACATCAGTAACGATTTTCACGATAACGATTACGTGTATTACAACGACGGCAAAGGAAAATTTACGGAAGCCGTCGCTAAAAGTATGGGACACACGTCGAATTTTTCGATGGGAAACGACATCAGCGATTTGGATAACGACGGATTGCCCGATGTTTTGACTTTAGATATGAAACCAGAGGACGAATCGCTCCAAAAATCGGCACAAGCACCCGATGCGTATAATATTTTTGAGTTTAAACACCGCGCGTATGGTTTTCATTATCAGTATGCGCGCAATATGGTTCAGCACAATCGCGGCGTGTTGGATAAGAGTAATCATTTTTCAGTGTTTAGCGAAGTGGCGCAAAGTTTGGGTATGTCGGCAACAGATTGGAGTTGGTCAGTGCTTGCTGCCGATTTTGATAACGATGGCAACAAAGATGTTTTTATTACGAACGGCATTTTGCGCAGACCTAATAATTTGGATTACATCAAGTACATCTCGAATAAAAATATGCAGCAAAACGCGTCCAATTTAGACATCGCTAAACTGATGCCGGATGGTAAAGCAGCAAATTATGCGTTTAAAAATAATGGTAACTTACATTTTGAAAACGTTTCGGCGGCATGGGGATTAAACTTGTTTGGTTGTTCCAACGGCGCAGCGTATGCTGATTTAGATAATGACGGGGATTTAGATTTAGTGGTAAATAATTTAAACGCACCTGCATCGCTGCTTATCAATCAAACGATGAGCAAAAAAAACATTCAGGACAAAACGAAAAGTGCGAATGAAACCCCACAATCTTCAAACAATAAATCGCTGCGCATAAGTTTTAAATCGAACACGCAAAATACTTTTGGTATTGGCGCAAAAGCCATCGTTTATTGTGGCGATAGTTTGCAGTATAACGAAGTACAAACAACGCGTGGCTTTCAATCGAGCGTAGAACCTATTTTACATTTTGGTGTCGGTACAAATTCTAAAATTGATTCAATTCTGATTATTTGGCGCGATGGCAAAACACAATTGTTTCCCGCTTTTGCACTTGTTCAGCCGTGTACAAATATAGTGGCAAATTATTCATCTGCAACATTAAGAGCCCAAAGCTCAGAGCTCAAAGCTCAAAGCTCATTTGTTTTTGAAAAAGATAAAGAAGTTTTAAAGCTAACACCTAACAATCAACAACTCACAACAGTAAACGATATCGAAAAGCAAAAACTCATTCCGCACTTTCTTTCGACAGAAGGTCCTAAATTAGCTGTCGGCGATGTGAATGGCGATGGTCTCGAAGATTTCTATGTTGGTGGTGCGCGAGGGCAATCAGGTAATTTATTTTTGCAAAATAAAAACGGTACGTTTAAACTTTCGCCTCAAAATGCTTTTTTAAAAGATGCAGGATGTTCTGATGTTGGTGCAGTTTTTTTTGATGCTGACGGCGACGGCGATACTGATTTATACGTCGTCAGTGGTGGGTTTCAATTTCTTTCGGGCGATGTACGTGCTTTAGACAGATTATATTTGAACGATGGTAAAGGAAATTTCACAAAGACAGAAAAAAACTTGCCTCAAATTTTTCATAATGGCAGTTGTGTAAAAGTTGGCGATTTTGATGGCGACGGCGCACCCGATTTATTTGTTGGTTCGCGCAGCGATATGAATTATTATGGAGTAAATGCGTCGAGTTATTTATTACACAACAATGGTAAAGGGATTTTTACAGAAGTCAGTGCGGAATTTGCGCCCTTTCTTAAAAATATCGGCATGGTGACAGACGCCGCTTTTGCCGATTTAGATAAAAATGGTTCGCTCGATTTAGTTATTGTCGGCGAATTTATGCCGATTACGCTGTGCTATAATTTTGGCGGCAGTTTTCAGAAATTAGAAATGGAAAATACGGGTGGTTGGTGGCGCACTGTTTGCGTTGCCGATTTAGATAAAGACGGTGACTTAGATATTTTGGTCGGAAATATTGGCACTAATACTGAACTGCAAGCCACTGATATTGAACCTGTCGGACTTTATGTGAAAGATTTTGATGGCAACGGCGATATTGATGCGCTACTGACGTACTATCGCCAAAATAAAAACTACACTGTCGCACACAAAGATGAACTTATATCGCAAATGCCTTCCCTGCGAAAAAGATTTCCAGAATATGAAACTTTTGCCAACAGCACTTTCAATCAAATTTTTCCTAAAGCGATGCAACAAGGCGCACTTGTGAAAAAAGCGCAACAACTTCGCTCAGTGGTTTTATGGAATAAACCGAATAGAGAATGGGAAATTAATACATTGCCTGATGCTGTTCAATTCAGCAGCGCAGAGGCGTTTTATGTCGCCGATTTTAACGGCGATAAAATACCTGACGTTTTAGTGGGTGGTAATTTTTATGAAATGATTCCAAGTATCGGCAGATGCGATGCGAGTTATGGTACAGTTTTACTCGGCAATGGCAACGGTGGATTTACGGTGTCGGAAAATAGATTTAATAAACTTTTTCTAAATGGTGCTGTGCGGGATTTAAAAAAAATTGGTAATCGCATTGCCATAGCGTATAATAATGCACCCTTAGAATTTATTTCAATAAAATAGTAATGAGCTATGAGCTATAAGTTGTGAGCCCCTCTCGCGATTTGCAGCTCATAGCTCATAGCTCAAAGCTCAAAGCTAATTTTATGGCACTCATTCTTCCTGTCAAAGGCATCACACCTAAATTTGGAAAAAATTGTTACTTAGCTGAAAATTCTACCGTCGTTGGTGATGTAGAAATGGGTGACGATTGCTCGGTTTGGTTTCAAGCCGTCATTCGTGGCGACGTTAACGCTATCAAAATGGGAAATAAAGTGAACGTGCAAGATGGTGCTATCATTCATTGTACTTACCAAAAATTTGCAACGACGATTGGTAACAGTGTAAGCATAGGTCATCGCGCAATCGTGCATGGTTGCACAATTCACGATAATGTTTTGATTGGCATGGGTGCAATTGTGATGGACAACGCCGTTGTTGAATCGAATGTATTGATTGCTGCGGGTGCAGTGGTCTTAGAAAACGCACACCTCGAATCGGGTTTTATTTATGCGGGTGTGCCTGCTAAAAAAGTAAAAGCACTCAGCGTTGAAGCCTTTAAAGATTCTATTGAGCGCATCGCCAACAATTATGTGATGTACTCTGAGTGGTTTAAATAATCGTCGGTGTTCGTTCGAATCATCGTTAAGAATAAATAATAGACGGGGAAGAGATAAATTTTTGACTGTTTAGAAAAAAGAATTTAATTTTGACCTTAAATAAAGTTTTACAACTTCCTAAAAATTAATTATGAAAGAATTAATTGTTCAAGTGAAAGATGCTGAGTACGATTTCTTAGTCGAATTATTAAAAAAACTCGACTTTGTTACAATTCGTGAAACAAAAAAAATCAAGAAAGAAAAAGAGCTTAATGCTTTTAGAGAACGGCTCATAAATAGTTTTACTCAAGCTAAACTTATAGATGAGGGTAAACTTCAAAGTCGTTCAGCGAAAGAGGTTATTTCAGAATTAGAGGTTTGATTACTTTCCAAAAAACAAAAAACTATGAGTTACGATATTCGTACTACTCCTGATTTTGATAAGACACTAAAAGTATTGAGCAAAAGGTATATTTCCATTAAAAAAAGATTTGTCTTAGGTTCAAACTTATTAATTCACCCGAAGAAAATCCGATTCAAGGAATAGGGTTGAAAAGTAGTTATTATTAAATACGCATTGCAATTACCTTAAAGAACAGGAGCAAGAGTGGAGGTGGAAGAGTTATCACTTGGGTTAGAGTTTATAAGTAGCGCGTATTATTGATTGATATTTACGACAAATTTGATAGAGATTCTATTTCTGATGACGAAATTGATACTCTTATCAAAAATTTGCCTTCTGATTTATTCGAATAGATTATTATTATTCCATAATTTTTTATCTTTATGAACAAAAATTATTCTTCTATTCACTACATTTAGCCCGATTTTAATTGTATCAATTTTTTTGTATGAAAAACCTTTTCTTTCGACTGCTCCCCGCAGTTGCTTTTTTGTTTTTTATTTCGCAAATCCACGCGCAAGTAACTTTTCCCCGCAACGGCGTTTACGATGAACGCGATGGTGTTTATGCGTTTACCAACGCGACAATTTATACAGGTGTCGGTGAACCTTTGCAAAAAGCTACCCTGTTAATTAGAAAAGGGCGCATTGAACAAATTGGAAATGCGGTGACTATTCCGAAAGAAGCAATAGTTTACGATTGCAAAGACAAGTGCATTTACCCAAGTTTTATAGATATGTACGCGCAATACGGAATGCCGGAAGTGCCAAAAGCATTGCCAAGTTTTGGTCGTCCGCAATTTGTGAGTAATAAAAAAGGCGCGTTTTCTTGGAACGAAGCCTTACGCTCTGAATTTAATGCTTCAGATGTTTTTGCGAGTTCCGATAAAGATGCAGAAACTTTTCGTGCGGCGGGATTTGGTGCTGTGTTAAGTCATCGAGCCGACGGTATTTCGCGCGGAAGCGGAATTTTAGTTACAACATCGAGTGCAGCAGATCAAAAAAATATTTTAAAAACTTCGGCGGCGCATTTCATGTCGTTTAGCAAAGGCAGTTCAACACAAAATTATCCGTCTTCTTTGATGGGTGCAATTTCACTTTTACGCCAAAGTTATTTAGATGCTGCTTGGTACACGACACAAAATCCAAAAGAAGAAACAAATTTTTCGATTGAAGCGTGGAACAATTTACAAAACTTACCGCAAATTTTTGAAGTAAGCGATAAACTCGAAATTTTGCGCGCTGCAAGAATTGCAAAAGAATTCAATAAAAAATACATCATCAAAGGCAACGGTGATGAATATCAACGTGCGGATGAAATTATCGCGACGGGTAGCGAATTAATTTTACCACTTAATTTTCCTGACGCTTATGATGTAGAAGATCCGTTAGAAGCGCGATTGATTTCGTTAGAAAATTTAAAACATTGGGAATTAGCACCGTCGAATGCAGCATTATTATATGCAGCAGGTAAAAAAGATTTTGCTTTTACATCTTTTGGTTTGAAAGAAAAAAAAGATATTTTTAAGCAAATTCAAAAAGTGATTGAAGCTGGTTTACCTGAAGACGTTGCTTTGCATGCACTCACTACAACGCCAGCAAAACTTTTAGGTATAGAATCTGAACTCGGAACTTTAGCAGTTGGCAAACGCGCCAACTTTTTAGTTCTAAGCGATAAAATTTCTAAAAAAGATGTGAAGCTTTATCACAATTGGGTAAACGGTGATCCGTATGTGCTCAACGATTTTTCACAACCTATTGCTAAAGGCACATACAGTTTTAGTTATGGCGATAGCATTTATAAGGGTATGACGATTTCTGAAACCAACGAAACCTATATTTATAAAACCGATACGAACAAAATCAAAGCTGATTTAAAGCTCGATAGAAACAACGTGCTCCTCACTTTTACACCAATCGGATCGAACGATATTGTTCGCCTATCTGGTATTTTAGACGGCGGTACTTTTAAAGGTGATGGTATCGTTGCGAATGGTACGATTGTAAAATGGTCGGCTGTACCGATGGCTTCGTTTGCACCCACTAAAATGGATAGTGCTGGTAAAACGGGCTCGACTGGCGGAGCTAATTCAACTTCTTTAACGCTCAATCAAGCAAAAGATAAAATAATTTATCCGTTTGTGGCTTATGGTACAAACGCGATGCCCATTGCATCGAAAACACTTATTAAAAATGCGACTGTTTGGACGAGTGAAGCGCAAGGAATTTTAAAAAATACAGACGTTCTCATCGAAAATGGTAAAATTTCTCAAATAGGATCAAACCTAAGTGCGGTTGGTGCAACTGTAATAGACGGAACGGGCAAACATTTATCGGCAGGTATTATTGATGAACACTCGCACATAGGCATTAGCAAAGGTGTGAATGAAGGTTCGCAATCGAGCACAGCAGAAGTGCGCATCGCGGATGTTGTTAATTCGGATGATGTAAATATTTATCGCCAATTAGCGGGTGGCGTTACGAGTTCACATTTATTGCATGGTTCGGCTAACGCAATCGGTGGACAAACGCAACTCATTAAATTGCGTTGGGGAAAATCACCTGAAGCATTGAAGTTCGAAGGTTGGGGTGGATTTATAAAATTTGCTCTCGGCGAAAACGTAAAGCAAGCCAACTGGGGTGAAAATAATCGCGTGCGTTTCCCACAAACGCGTATGGGTGTTGAGCAAGTTTTTGAAGATCATTTCGAACGCGCCCAAGAATATTTAGCGTTAAAAAAATCTGGTAAGAATTTTAGAAAAGATATTGAGTTGGAAGCACTCGGCGAAATTTTGGAAGGCAAACGCTTTATAACGTGCCACAGTTATGTACAATCTGAAATTACGATGCTGTTGCGCGTAGCTGATAAATATAATTTCAAAGTCAACACGTTTACGCACATTTTGGAAGGATATAAAGTTGCAGACAAAATGGCGAAACACGGCGCCGCAGGATCTACTTTTGGTGATTGGTGGGCATATAAATTTGAGGTCTATGAAGCGATTCCGTACAATGCGCGCATGATGAGTGATGCTGGTGTGAACGTTGCAATAAATTCTGATGACGCTGAAATGGCGCGCCGATTGAATCAAGAAGCCGCCAAATCAATAATGTACACCGATATGGATGAGCAAGCAGCATTAAAAATGGTGACCATAAATCCAGCAATTATGCTACACGTTAATGATAAAGTGGGCAGTATAAAAGTGGGTAAAGATGCTGATTTGGTTTTGTGGACGGATAATCCGATGAGTATTTACGCGAAACCAGAACAAACTTATGTGGATGGTATCAAGTATTTTGATTTAAAAGACGACGTCAAATTGCGCGAAACTATTACATCCGAGCGTGCACGCTTAATTCAAAAAATGTTAGCTGCTAAAAAAAGTGGCGCACCAACACAAGCTGCAAAAGCTAAACCGCGCCGTTTATACTCTTGCGATGACACCGACGTTTAGATAAAATAGTAGTTTGTCTATTTAATAATCAAGCCTGTTAGGTTTTAAAAACCTAACAGGTTTATTTCAAAAAAAATCATGAAAAATATAATTTTAGCATCCATTCGATTTTCAATTTTTACTTTTCCCTTTTCCCTTTTCACTTTTCACGCTTTTGCGCAACCGCTTCCAGCTGTTAATCAATCGAGTTCTATACTCATTACTAACGGAACTATCCATGTGGGTAATGGCACCGTGATTGAAAATGGTGTACTCGGTTTCGATAAAGGTAAAATTACTTTGATCGGTTCCGCCAAAGATGGCATCGGAAATTCGAATTTTGCAAAAAAAATAGATGCACAAGGCGCGCAAATTTATCCTGGGTTAGTTGCAGCCAACACCACGATTGGTTTAGTGGAAATTGAAGCCGTACGCTCTACGAATGATACGCGTGAAGTCGGTGAATTTAATCCTTCTGTACGCAGTATTATTTCTTACAACGCGGAATCTCAAATAACACCAACGGTGAGATCGAACGGCGTTTTAACGGCGCAAATTGTTCCTGAAGGTGGAACGATTTCGGGCAGATCCAGTGTGGTTGAACTTGATGGTTGGAATTGGGAAGAAATCGGAATTGCTTACGACAATGGTTTACACGTTAATTTTCCTTCTGCTAATACTGCCACTTTGGGAGAAGACGAATCATTTTCTATCAAAAAAAATGAAAACTACGGTAAGCAAATTGCAGCTTTAGAATCTTTTTTTAAAGAAGCACAAAGTTACAGCACAACATCGCCGAGTATCAAAAATTTAAAATTTGAAGCCATGCGTGGCGTATTCAATGGTAACGCTTCCGTATTTGTTTCCGCTATTGCTTATAAAGAAATTCGCGATGCTGTTACAACTTTGAGCAAGTACACTTCTAAATTAGTTATTGTGGGCGGTACGGATTCTTATTTATTAACAGATTTATTGAAAGAAAAAAATGTAGCCGTTGTTCTCGGTAGAACCCAAGAATTGCCGAGCAAAGACGACGACGATTACGACCAACCTTATAAAACACCGTCTCAACTCGAAAAAGCAGGCGTGTTATATTGTATCACTGAATTGGGTGCTGGGCAGAAATTACTGGTTGGCCCGGCAGTACGAATTGGGTGCTTGGAAACAACGTAATCTTGCCTTTGAAGCGGGTCAAGGCGTTGCGTATGGATTAACGAAAGAACAAGCGTTATCAGCCATTACGCGCAATGCTGCTAAAATTATTGGCGTGGATAGTAAAGTTGGCACCTTAGAAGTTGGCAAAAATGCGACATTCATAATTTCTAAAGGCGATATTTTAGACATGCGCACGTCTCAAGTGCAACAAGCGTTTATTTCTGGTAAAGAAATTGATTTAAACAACAAACAAAAACAGCTTCACGAACGGTATAAAGTTAAATACGATAGAGCAAAGAAATAATTTAAACCGAGTAAATTAAATTTTTGTTGTTTGTCATTTTTGGCTAATGAAATATTTTTTTACTTTTAAAAATATCGTTTTCTTAAATAAACGCTTGGTTCCTAGTTCATCTTGTTTACCTATTAACCACTGATAATTAACTAATGATGTTACGAAAGGTGCAGCGCACCTTAACATTTGTAGAACTCTGTAGAATATTAGTAAGGTGCAGCGCACCTTAACTTAAAGCGAACTATGTTGAGGTGCGCTGCACCTCCTACGATTTGAATTTTGATTTCCTACAAATATTGAGGTGCTCTGCACCTATGTGCGTAACATCAGTTAACTTTTAAAATCAATGCGTCACCAACACCTTTCGGTACTGACATTCCAACAACAATTGAGAGAAATATAAAATTATATTTATTAACTAAAAGAAGTACATTCATAAGATTATTTGATCCAGAATTTTATAAAAAGGTTAATCCTCTTGGAATGAGAGAAGTTAGTGCAGAACGGCATAAGGAAGATTCAAATCTAGCAACTTTTAAAACTGCTCTAGAAATACCAGAAAAAAAGAAATAATTAAAATAAATAAAGACCCAATTATAAATGAAATTTAAAATAATTTTTGCAATATCTTTACTAGTAGCCCGCTCGCCAACCATGTGTCTCAAAAACACTTGACGCTTGTGCAACGTCTTTAGACTTGCACATAGTATCGGGTCGTCTCCTGACGACCAATAAATAAAAAAACTTAAGACGATATTGTGGTAGTACAAAACTAAAATATAAAACAAGAAAGTCTTAATCGCTGTTAAATTTATTTAGAAAAATTTTAAAAGTAGCAAAACTAAGTGATGAATTTACTTTTTGCAAGAGTGTGCGGATTTGGTTTTAAAACCGAAATTTTCAAAAAACAAAAATCAAAAAAAATATTTTTCAAAAAATTAAAAGTGAAATTTTTTATTTTCAAAACCTGTATTTGACGGCTCAACCGTAAAATATAGGTATTAGTTTTTTTAAAATCGCATTTTTTAAAAATAACAAAACGAATTTACAAAAAAAATCTGAGTAATTTTTCTATGACGCAGAACATTAGTAAGTAGTTAGAAACCATAAATTGTTCTATGTTCTAAATGTTCGGAGAATAAAAATATGGTACTGTAAGTTCTTTATTTTTAAAAGTTGTTTAACCATAACTTTATTTTAAGTCCTTTACGTTTATTGCAGCTATTAACTACATTTGTGAAAAATAAAAATAGAGCAAGTTAAAAATGAAGAATACGTACTTCGATTTAGTAGATCAAACTTTTGACTTTCCGCAGGCGGCATTTACTTTACAAGAAAATTCGCTGCACTTTCATGGAATTGATTTGCACGATTTAATTCTTAAATACGGAACACCGATGCGGATAACGTATTTACCTAAAATTTCAACCCAAATTCAAAATGCTAAAAAATGGTTCAATAACGCTATTGACGATTTAAATTATAATGGAGAATATTTTTTCTGTTATTGCACTAAGAGTTCTCATTTTAGGTTTGTTCTCGATGAGGTAATGAAAAATCATGCGCAAATAGAAACTTCTTCTGCTTTCGACATTGATCTAATTATTAAATTATTGCAAAGCGAAAAACTTACGAAAGATAAAACGATTATTTGCAACGGTTATAAAAACCCAGTTTATATTCGCAAAATTGCTTTTTTGATTAACAGCCTCGGTTTCACAAACGTAATTCCAATTTGTGACAACCGCGATGAGATAGACGCGTTAGATCAGCACATCGTCAAATCGTGCAATATTGGTGTGCGCATAGCCACAGAAGAAGAACCCAATTTTCAGTTTTATACATCACGCCTCGGCATTCGACATACTCGAATAATCAATTTTGTAAAAGATAAAATACTAACCAATCCGAAGTTTAAACTTAAGATGCTCCACTTTTTTGTTGATACGGGCATAAAAGACACGACGTACTATTGGTCGGAATTGCGAAAAGCAATGAAAATGTATTGCCAGCTTAAACAATTTTGTCCGGACTTAGACTCTATTGATATCGGTGGCGGTTTACCTATTGCTAATTCGCTCACTTTCACGTACGATTACAATTACATGATTCGCGAAATTGTACGAACCATTAAAGAATATTGCGACGACGAAGAAGTGCCGTGCCCAAATATCTATTCCGAATTTGGAAAATATACCGTTGGTGAAAGCAGCGCAACAATTTTATCTGTCATTGGGCAAAAACAACAGAATGATTCTGAGCTTTGGTATATGGTTGATAATTCTTTGATAACAACCATTCCAGATGCTTGGGCGATTAACGAGCGATTCATTCTTTTGCCTATCAATCATTGGAATAAAGAATACGCACGCGTAAATATTGGCGGATTAAGTTGCGATAATGCCGATTATTACAATTCGGAAGCGCATTTAAACATGGTTTATATGCCCAAGTTTTCAAAAAGTGAAGAGCCGCTTTCCATCGGTTTTTTTAATACAGGAGCCTATCAAGATGCTTTAAGCGGATACGGTGGTATTAAACATTGCTTGTTGCCTTCGCCGAAACGCGTGTTAGTTGATGTTGATGAAAATGGTAATTTCGTAGATTGGTTGGAAGCAGATGAGCAGGATGCAGAATCAATGATGAAACTTTTAGGTTATTAAAATTTAGTTAAAATGGAATAGCAAATTATTTAAATCTTCACTTTTCATTTATAACACATCACTTTTACTTTTTTTTAACAAAGCATTAAATATGAAAATTAAACACATTACTCTTCTATTTCTAAATCTTATTTTGCTGCAAGTTGCTTCAGCACAAACATTTGATGATAAAGCCAAAGCCGTTACAAAAAGTAATGGACTGACAGAAAAAATTAAAATACCCTTAAAATTAACGCCGAACGAATCAACGAACGGTTCAACGCTAACAACTTCGCCACTCAATAATTTTCAGAGTTTAAGTTTTGATGGTAAACTACAAGCACAAGGTTTAAAAATTGTTTTGGAGCAAAATGGTTTACCACGATTTGTTACAGGCAGTTTATTAACAAGCAGTGCTACGAGCGCCACACCAACCCAAAAATGCAACGAGTACATTTCTGTTTTACAACAGAATATGAAAATTACAGATCCTTCCGATTTTAAAATTACGAAAGTTGATGCCGATGAATTAGGGTTTGAGCATTATCGGATGAATCAAACCTATAAAAATTTATCCGTTTATGGTAGTGAAATTATTATGCACGCGAAAGGCGGAAAAATAGTTTCAATGAACGGTGCTTATTTTCCGACACCTGACATCGAAAATATTACGCCCACACTCGCGTCAACTGATGCTGAGAATGTTATCATCGCTGATTTTAAAAGTAAAAATATTTACAAACCGATAACGGATAATATTTTAAAACAAATTGGTGGCGCAGCGTTTAAATCTGAATTGGTTGTTTACCATGTGAACGATAAATACGATGCCGAGCGTTTAACTTGGCACGTGGTCGCGTTCAGTTCCGCTGTTCACAGGTTTGAATATTTTATTGACGCACAAATGGGTAAAATTTTAAATCAGATTGAAACGAGCTGTACTTTAGTTGACGGTTGTCAGTTGTCAGTTGATAGACACGATGAACAACAGTCAACTGACAACTGTCAACCGTCAACCATTTTACCTCCCCTCGATGGTTCAGCCACAACAAACACTTCAGATTTATTGGGTATTTCGAGAACTATCAACACCTATCAATCAGGCGGAACGTATTATATGATTGATGCGACGCGCGGAATGTTCAAATCGAGTCAATCGAGTTTTCCAAATTCGCCAGTAGGAGTAATTCAAACGCTCGATAACAGCAACACCGATGACGGTCCTGCGAATTTTGTTACAACAAGTAACAACAGCAACTGGAGTAAAACTTCGGTATCAGCCCAATATAACGCGGGTGTAACTTATTTATATTACCTCAATACTTTTGGTAGAAACTCCATCAATGGTAAAGGTGGAAATATAAATTCGTTCATCAACGTTACAGATCAAGGGTCGGGAATGGATAACGCGTATTGGAATGGTGAAGCAATGTATTACGGCAACGGCAAAGATTATTTTTATCCGTTGGCAGAAGGTTTAGATGTTGCAGGACATGAAATTTCGCACGGTGTGATTCAAAACACAGCCAATTTGCGCTATCAAGATGAGTCTGGCGCATTGAATGAATCTTACGCGGATGTGATGGGCAGTTTAATTGACCGCGCGAATTGGACGATTGGCGAAGCCGTCATTAAAGATAAAAATACTTTCCCGACAGGTTTTTTACGCGACTTATCGAATCCGCACAATGGCGGTTCAAAAGTCGGTCAAGGTGGTTACCAACCTGCCAATGTGAGCGAATTGTATCTCGGCACACAAGATAACGGCGGCGTGCACATCAACAGTGGTGTGCCGAATTTTGCGTATTATAAATTCGCCAGCGATGCCAATGTCGGCAAAGCCATTGCAGAACAAGTCTATTATCGCGCTTTGGTGAAATATTTAGTGGCATCATCTAATTTTAAAGATATGCGCGCTGCCATTGAAGCATCTATCAAAGATTTATATCCGACCAATGCTGCTGTTTTGACGGCTGCACAAAATGCATTTGCTGCCGTAGGTATTGGTACAGGTGGTTCATCGGATGGTTCTTCCCACCAGACAAATTTACCAGCTAATTCAGGAACGGAATATCTATTGTACGTTGGTGCAAACAAAACAGGTATTTTTATCCGTCCTTCAGCGGGTGGAACGACCACACAAATTAGTACAAGCGTTGTGCAATCTAAACCGAGCGTGAGCGATGGTGGAACAGATTTAGTTTTTGTCGCCAGCGATAAACAAGTTCACTATATTTCAATTGATTGGACAAAAGGACAAGTGGGTGCAGAACAAACAATTTCATCCGATGGAGGATGGAATAACGCCGCAATTTCACGCGACGGAAATAGATTTGTGGGTAATAAAGGCGATACGCTTCTTTACGTCGTAGATTTTGTCGGTAATGTGCAAAGATCTTTTGGGCTTTCTAATCCAACAACAGCTTCGGGTAGTATCACCAATAATTTTGTGCAGTTTTCAGATGCTTTAGAGTTTGATCCAACGGGTGAATACGTGGTGTATGATGCGTTTAATAAACAAAGTATCGTAGGTAGCGCGACAGGAAATAGTTTTTGGGATGTTGGTATTATCAACGCTTGGTCGAATGCGTCTAAAAGTTTTGGTAGCGGTAAAATTTTTAAATTATTTTCCGATTTACCCGAAAATACAAGTATTGGTAATCCAACGTTTG
>ENA-OBIO01000673-OBIO01000673.1-metagenomes-genome-assembly--contig:-NODE-673-length-16445-cov-4.91367_pt1 | contig 16445 bp, 16 predicted proteins | sample MGYA00153383_OBIO01 | MGnify analysis MGYA00153383 | reverse complement strand
CCGGCCAGCGCGGCAAGCAGCGCGGCCTGCAGCTCCGGCCCGGGCACGGCCGGCAGGGCGAGCAGCGGCCGGCCCACCTCAGAAGTAGTACGGGTAGGCCGACCAGTCGGGCGCACGCTTGGCCAGGAAGGCGTCGCGCCCCTCGACGGCCTCATCGGTCATGTAGGCCAGCCGGGTCGCCTCCCCGGCGAACACCTGCTGGCCCATCATGCCGTCGTCGACGGCGTTGAACGCGTACTTGAGCATGCGCTGCGCCGTCGGGCTCTTCGCGCAGATCGTCCTGGCCCATTCGATCGCGGTGGCCTCGAGCTCGGCGTGCGGCACCACCTCGTTCACCATGCCCATCCGGTAGGCATCGTCAGCGGAGTGCTCGGCGCCGAGGAAGAAGATCTGCCGGGCGAACTTCTGGCCGACCTGCCGGGCGAGGTAGGCCGAGCCGTACCCGCCGTCGAAGCTGCCCACGTCGGCGTCGGTCTGCTTGAACCTCGCATGCTCGGCTGAGGCGAGCGTGAGGTCGCAGACGACGTGCAGGCTGTGGCCGCCGCCGGCCGCCCAGCCCGGCACCACCGCGATGACGACCTTGGGCATCATCCGGATCAGGCGCTGCACCTCCAGGATGTGCAGCCGGCCGGCCCGCGCCGGGTCCACCTCGAGCGCGTCGCTGGCGTACCGGTAGCCGTCGCGCCCCCGGATCCGCTGGTCCCCGCCGCTGCAGAACGCCCACCCGCCGTCCTTGGGCGACGGGCCATTGCCGGTCAGCAGCACGCAGCCCACATCCGGCGACATCCGGGCGTGGTCCAGCACCCGGTACAGCTCGTCGACCGTCGACGGGCGGAACGCGTTGCGTACCTCCGGCCGGTCGATGGCGACCCGCACCACGGCGCTGTCCACGTGCCGGTGATACGTCGTGTCGACCAGGTCGAAGCCCGGCACAACCCGCCACGCAGCCGGGTCGAACAGCTCTGAGACCGTCACGGCCTCGAGACTAGGAGGCGCCGGGGTGGACCGGATCACCGAGGTGCACGTCGTGAGCGTCCCGATGCGGATGGCCTTCCGCGGGGTGCTGCACCGCGAGGCGGCGCTGCTGCGCGGCCCGGCCGGGTGGGGGGAGTTCGCGCCGTTCCTGGAGTACGACGACGCCGAGGCGACTCCCTGGCTGGCCGCGTCGTTGGAGGCCGCGACCACCGGTTGGCCGGCGCCGGTCCGCGACCGGGTGCCGGTGAACGCGACGGTCCCGGCCGTCGCACCCGCCGACGTCGCGGCCGTGCTGGCCCGCTTCCCGGGCTGCACGACCGCGAAGGTCAAGGTCGCCCAGGCCGGCCAGCAGCTTCCCGACGACGTCGCCCGGGTCGCCGCCGTCCGCGCGGTGCTGGGTGCCGAGGGCGGCATCCGGATCGACGCCAACGGTGGTTGGACGCTCGACCAGGCCCGCCGCGCCCTGACCGCGCTCGCCCCGTACGACCTGGAGTACGCCGAGCAGCCGTGCGCCTCGCTCGAGGACCTCGCGGCCCTGCGCGGGCACGGTGTGCTGATCGCGGCGGACGAGAGCGTGCGCAAGGCCGCCGACCCGCTGCGGGTGGCCCGCGAGGGCGCCGCCGACCTGCTGGTGCTCAAGGTCGCGCCGCTCGGCGGGGTGGCGCCGGCCCTCGCCATTGCCCGCGAGTGCGGGCTGCCGGTCGTGGTGAGCAGCGCACTCGACACCTCGGTCGGCATCGCCGCGGGCGTCGCGTTGGCCGCCGCGCTGCCCGACCTGCCGTACGCCTGCGGCCTCGCGACGACCTCGCTGATGGCTGCGGACGTCGTACGCCGATCGCTGGACGGGCGCGGCGGGTCGCTCGCGGTCGGGCCGGTCGCCCCCGAAGCCGACCTGCTCGCACAACTTGCCGCGTCGGCGGACCGCCAGGCCTGGTGGCGAGCGCGGATCGCCCGCTGCGCCGCCAGACTAGAGCGGTGAACCCGTCGACCGCCCTGGCCCGCGTGCTCGTCGACGAGCTCGTCCGCGGCGGGGTGCGGGAGGCGGTGCTGTCGCCCGGCTCGCGGTCGGCGCCGCTGGCCTTCGCGCTGCACCGCGCGGACGTGGCCGGCCAGCTGCGGCTGCACGTACGTATCGACGAGCGTTCGGCCGGGTTCCTCGCGCTCGGGCTGGCGAAGGCGTCCGGACGGGCCGTTCCGGTCGTGACCACGTCCGGTACGGCCACGGCCAACCTGCACCCCGCGGTGCTGGAGGCCTCGCATGCCGATGTACCGCTGCTGCTGCTGACAGCCGACCGGCCGCCCGAGCTGCGCGGTACCGGGGCCAATCAGACCATCGACCAGGTCCACCTCTACGGCTACGCGGTACGGATGTTTGCCGACGTCGGCGCCCCCGAGCGGCGGGCCGGGCAGAACGCGTACTGGCGGGCCCTGACCTGCCGGGCGTTGGCCGCCGCGACCGGCGACGCGGGCACCGCTTCCGGCCCGGTGCAGCTCAACCTCGGGCTGCGCGAGCCGTTGGTGCCGGAGCAGGACGAGGCGTGGGTCGAGGCACTGGACGGCCGGGAGGGCGGCGGCCCGTGGACCGAGCGCATCGTCGCCGTGCTCGCGCGTCCGGCGGATGACCTGCCCGGCCGTACCGTTGTGGTGCTCGGGGACGGCCCGTCCGGCCCGGCCGAGCAGGCGCTCCGGCTCGCCGAGGCCCGCGGCTGGCCGGTCGTGGCCGAGCCGTCGTCAGGCGCTGCGTCGAGCCCGGCGCTGGTGCCCGCCGCCGAGCTGGTGCTGGCAGCCCCGGGGTTTCTTGACGCGCACCTCCCCGACCGGGTGCTCGTGGTCGGCCGGCCGACACTGAGCCGGGTCCTGGGCCGGCTGGTGTCGGCGGCGCCCGCAGACGTCGTCGGGGCGGCCGGCCGGTGGTCCGACCCCGCGCGGCAGGCCGGCCGGGTGCTGCCCGGCGTTCCGCTGCCCGGCAGCGGGCCGGTCGACGACGACTGGCCGGGAGCCGGTGGTCGCCCGCGAGGTGCTGGCTGCGGCCGGCGGGGTGCTGTTCGTCGGCAGCTCCAAGCCGGTGCGCGACCTGTTCCTGGCCGGACCGCGCGAAGGCGTGCGGGTGCTGGCCAACAGGGGGGCCGCCGGGATCGACGGCACCGTGTCGACGGCGCTCGGGGCCGCGCTCGCCGACCAGGCGGCCGGCGGTGGCCAGGCGTACGCGCTGCTGGGTGACCTCACCTTCCTGCACGACAGCAATGGGTTGGTGAGCGGCCCGCAGGAGCCCCGACCCGACCTCACCATCGTGGTCGCGAACAACGACGGGGGCGCCATCTTCGGGACACTGGAGCAGGGTGCGCCGGGTTTCGAGGGCGCCTTCGAGCGGGTCTTCGGTACGCCGCACGGCGTCGACCTGGCTGCGCTGTGCGCCGCCACCGGTACGCCGTACACCCTGGCCGTGACAACCGCCGAGCTACGGGACGCGCTGGGCCCGCGCTCGGGCGTGCGGGTCGTCGAGGTGCGCAGCGACCGCAAGGCCGCGGTAGCGCTCGACCAGGCCCTGCGGGCCTGAGCAGCGTCAGCGCGCTGTTGCTGAACGAGCGGCGTGCGCGTGATCGGCCGGGAGGCCCGCCGCCCCGATGTCGTACCGGTAGGTTTAGCCGTGTGCTGAAGCAGGACGCGGCCGCGTTGGTCTCCACGGCGTCGGGAGCTCAGCGCGCCGTGCTGTCGCGGGTCGCGACGGACAGCCCGACAGCCGTGCTGCTGGTGGACGTCGCCAGCCGACAGGTGCTGCACGCCAACACGTTGGCCTGCCAGCTTGCGCCCGGCGTGGTGCTGCCGGTCGCCGTCGATGCGTGGTCCGCCGCTGCGGGGCTGCGGGACCTGCAGGGCCGGGAGCTGACCGGTTCGGAGTATCCGCTGTCCGTGGCCGCGACCGAGGTGGCGGTGGCCGGCCGGCCGGTGAGCGCGGAGCGCGGGTCATCCGGGACCACGGCGCGTGAGCCGCTGTTCGCGGTCGGCTTGCCGCTGCACGGAACGCCGGGTCTGGATGGGCTGACCCTGGTGGTCCTGCTGCCGTTACGGGACAGCAGCGCGGTGCTGGCCGCGCAGGGGGAGACGGCAACGGCGCAGGGGGCGCTGGACCGGGCCGTCCTGGCCACCGGCTGTGCCTTCACGCTGGTGGATGCCCACGGCCCCGACTGGCCGTTGCGGTGGGTGAACCCGGCCTTCACCTCGATGACCGGGTACCTCGCCGCGGAGGTGGTCGGTCGCAACTGCCGGTTCCTGCAGGGGCCGGACACCGACCGCGGGCAGGTCGAGGTGCTGCGGGCCGCGCTGAAGGCGAATCGTGACGTGGTGGTGGTGCTGCTGAACTACCGCAAGGACGGCACCGCGTTCTGGAACCAGCTCTCGGTCAGTCCGGTGCTCGACTCGTCCGGGGCCACCACCCATTTCGTCGGCGTGCAGACCGACGTCACCGACCGCGTCGAAGCCGAACAGCTTCGCGACCAGGCCCTGGCCGCCGAGCGCACCGCCCGCGCCGATGCCGAGCAGGCCCGGGAGCAGGCCGAGACCGCCCGAGCCGAGGCAGAGCTCGCTCGGGCCCGGGTCGAGCTGCTGGGCCGCCGGTTGTCGTTCGTCGCAGAGGCGACCGGGTTGCTGGCGACGACGCTGGACGTCGAGCAGTCCCTGGACCGGCTGGTCGAACTGATCGTGCCGGTGCTTGCCGACTGGGTCGTGATCAACCTGTTCGACGACCGGGAGCGACCGGGCCCGGTGACGGTCGCCCGGCACCGGGACGGCCAGGTCGAGCGGCTCGCTCGCCTCAGCACGTTGGTGCCGGCGGCGGTGTACGAGGGCAGCCGGCTGCATGCCGCGATGACCGGTCGCCGACCGGTGCTGATGGCGGACTACGTCCCGACCGCGGTGTCCCAGCTGGCGTCGTCGGAGCGGCCCCTCAGGGAGCTGACCCTGGAGCTGGGGGCGCAGTCGCTGATGTTCGTGCCCTTGACGGCCCGCCGCCGCGTTGTCGGGTCGATGATGCTGGTGCACGGACCGTCCGGGCGACATTTCACGGACGAGGATCTGGACCTGGCGGCCGACCTGGGTCGGCGCGCCGGTCTGGCGGTCGACAACGCCCAGCTGTACACGCGTGAGCACGCTGCCGCGTTGACACTGCAGCACACCTTGCTGCCGGTGTTGCCGCAGATCTCGGGATTGGCGCTGGCAGCGCAGTACCGGCCGGCCGGACCCGGTAGCCAGGTCGGTGGGGACTGGTGGGACGTGTTCGGGCTGCCCGACGGGGCGACCGGGCTGGCCATCGGGGACGTGATGGGGCACGACATCGCTGCGGCCGCCGCGATGGGTCAGCTACGCAGTGTGCTGCGGACCTGCGCGTGGCAGGGGGAGGACCCGGCGACCGTGCTGGACCGGATGGACCAGCTGGTGCAGGGCTTTGAGATGGCGCAGCTCGCCACCTGCATCTACGCCCGCCTGGAGTCCGCCGGGGCAGACCGTCCGGGCCGGGCACCCACGGCGCAGCGGAAGTCGGCCCGGCTGACCTGGTCGAACGCCGGTCACCTCCCACCGGTCCTGCTCGACCCGGACGGCTCGGTGCGGCTGCTCACCGACGGCTTCAACAAGCCCAGCGGTGGCCTGACGGGGACCGACGGCGTCGGCGTCCCCATCGGGGTGCCAGCCGACCAGGACCGCCCCCACCACGCCCTGAGCGTGCCGCCCGGCAGCACGCTGCTGCTCTACACCGACGGACTGGTCGAGACGCGGGACGGCGACATCGACAGTGACCTGCAGCGGCTGCTCGAACAGGTCAGCGCCCATCGCTCCGACCACGGGCCCCAGTCGCTCGTCGACCGGTTGCTGATGGCACTCACCAACAACCACGACGACATCGCCATCCTGGCGGTACAGGTCCTGTAGACCGTCAGGAGCCGAGGGCGTCGCGCATCGGCACCAGCTTGGCGTTGCTCTCGGCCAGCTCGTCGGCGGGCTTGGAACCCTCGACGATCCCGCAACCGGCGAACAGCCGGAGTCGCCGAGGGTCATCGGGGTCGACCTGTCCGCAGCGCAGCGCGATCCCCCACTCGCCGTCGCCAGCGGCGTTCAGCCAGCCGACCGGCCCGGCGTAGCGACCGCGGTCCAGCCCTTCGACCTCGCGGATCATGTCCATCGCGACCTCGGTCGGTGTGCCGCAGACGGCGGCCGGCGGGTGCAGCGAGGCGATCAGTTCCAGCGACGTCGCGCCGTCGGCCACGACCCCCGTCACATCGGTCGCCAGGTGCATCACGTTGGGCAGCTCGAGCACGAAGGGATCGACCGGCACGTCGACCGTCGAGCAGTGCAGCGCGAGCGCGTCGGCGACCGAGCGAACGCCGTACCCGTGCTCCTCGACGTCTTTGATCGACCGGGCGAGCGCGGTGCCCTTTCGTACGTCCATCGTCGCGTCGCCGCTGCGCCGCAGGGTGCCGGCGAGCACCCGTGAGGTCGCGACGCCGTCGGCGAGCCGCACCAGCATCTCGGGGGTCGCCCCGATGAGCCCGTCGACGGCGAAGGTCCAGCAGGCCGGGTAGCCGTGGGCCAGCCGCCGCAGCGGCCAGCGCACGTCCAGCGGATCCTGGGTGCGGGCCTCGACGTCCCGCGCCAGGACCACCTTGCTCACCTCGCCGGCCTCAATGCGCTGCACGGCGCCAGCGACGACGCGTACCCACTCCAGGCTGGTGCGGGCCCCGTCGGCGAACCGCACGACGCCGGGCGGCCGAGGCGCCCGGCGCACCGGCAGCCGGGCGGCAGCCGTACCGACCGTCGTCACCCATGCGGTGCCGGCGCGCCGGCCGACGACGACCTCGGGGACCACCAGCACCGACGAGCCGGCGGCCGGGTCGAAGGCGAAGGATCCGAAGGCGACCAGCCCGGTGCCCGGCAGCCGCACCTCGTCGGTGACATCGGCGTCGGCCACGACGGAGCGCCACCAGCGCTGGGCGTCGGCGAAGCGGTCGGGACCGGACAGCTCGACCCGGGCGGCCTCGCCCCAGCCGACGAGCCCGTCGCCTTCATGCACCCAGGCCAGCGCGCCGTGCTCGGGCAGCAGCGCCAGCAGGTCGGCCGGGTCAGGCGCGCGCACCGTCGCGACGGTCAGCACGTCGATGGCTGGCGCGGGGATCACCGCCCCAGGGTAGGCACCGCCGGACCTGCAGGCCCGCCGGACGGCCCACACGAGATCAGGCCCGGCACCAGACGATGTCCGGCTTGACCACCCGACGACACTCCCGTCACGTGTTCGACCCATGCGGTTGCTAGCCGCGTCCACCGGCGAGGGGTAGGAATGACCACGTGATGGTTGACCGGGGCACCTACCCGCAGACGCGTGCCCGCCTGCTTCGTGATCTTGCGGCCCTGCCTGCCGACGCACCGGTGCGGCTGGGCAAGAAGACCTCGAACCTGTTCCGGCAGCGCACCGATGTTGCCGGGCGGCTCGACGTGACCGGCCTGTCCGGCGTGCTCGACGTCGACCCCGTCGCGCGCACCGCCGACGTGCTTGGCATGACGACGTACGAGGAGCTCGTCGACGCCACCCTCGCCCACGGCCTCGCGCCGATGGTCGTCCCACAGCTCAAGACCATCACCCTCGGCGGGGCTGTCAGCGGGCTGGGCATCGAGTCGAGCAGCTTTCGCGCCGGCACCCCGCACGAGTCGGTGCTCGAGATCGAGGTGATGACCGGCGACGGCCGGATCCTGACCTGCAGCCGCACCGAGAACCCCGACCTGTTCTTCGGCTTCCCCAACTCCTACGGCACGCTCGGCTACGCGCTGCGCCTGGTCATCGAGCTCGAACCGGTCAAGGCGTACGTCGAGCTGCGGCACGAGCGCTTCGAGGCAGTGCCCGCGCTGGTCGAGCGGATGGCGCAGGTCTGCGCGGCGCGGGAGCACGACTTCGTCGACGGGACGTGGTTCTCCCCCGACGAGTGCTACCTGACGCTGGGCCGCTACGTCGACACCGCCGATGCAGGGGTCAGCGACTACACCGGGATGGGCGTGTACTACCGCTCGATCCAGCAGCGGTCCGTCGACCACCTCACCGCCCGCGACTACCTGTGGCGCTGGGACACCGACTGGTTCTGGTGCTCGCGGGTCTTCGGCGTGCAGAACCCCCGCGTCCGGCGCTGGGTCCCGCGGCGCTACCTGCGCTCCGACTCGTACTGGAAGCTGGTGTCCTTCGAGCAGCGGCACCGTTGGAAGGCCCGCTGGGACCGCCGACGAGGCCGACCCGAGCGCGAGGAGGTCGTCCAGGACGTGGAGGTGCCAGTGGCCGGGCTGGCAGAGTTCATGTCGGTCTTCGCCTGCGAGGTGCCGATCGAGCCGGTGTGGTTCTGCCCGCTCCAGCAGCGCGACCCGGGCGCCATCTGGGACCTCTACGCCTTCGACCCGCACGAGCTCTATGTCAACGTCGGCTTCTGGTCCAGTGTCGCGCTTGCGCCGGGCGAGGACCCGAGCACCCACAACCGGCTGCTCGAGCGGCTCGTCGCCGACCTGGGTGGCCGGAAGTCGCTGTACTCCACCAGCTTCTACAGCCGCGAGGAGTTCGCGGCAACGTACGGCGGTGCGGTGTACGAGGTGCTGAAGAAGACCTATGACCCGGCCGGCCGGCTGCTCGACCTCTATGCCAAGTGCGTCGAACGACGGTGAAGGGACCCGCATGACGGCAGTGGCCGGAGCGCTCGCCTCGATGGTGCCGGGGGTGCGTTTCACCGCGTACGACGGCTCGACCGGTGGCAGCGGCGAGATCGGGATGGACGTGCGCAGCCGGCGGGCGCTCGCCCATCTGATCAGCGCGCCCGGCGAGCTCGGCTTCGCCCGCGCGTACATCTCCGGCGAGCTCGATCTGGACGCGCCGAGCCACCTCGAGGCGCTGCGGGTGCTGCACCGCCGCAAGACCGCTGACCTCACCGTCCCGGAGCGGCTGCACGCACTGCGCATCCTTGGCCGGGAGGCTCTCGTGCCGGTCACCCCGCCGGTCCAGGAGGTCGGCGCCAAGCGCCTCGTCGCCGGGCTGGTGGCGCACAGCCGGGGCCGCGACGCCGTGGCGATCGCGCACCACTACGACGTCAGCAACCACTTCTACGGCTGGGTGCTGGGGCCGTCGATGGCCTACACCTGCGCGGTGTACGACTCCGACCTGACGACCTTGGACGAGGCGCAGGCCAGCAAGTTCGACCTCGTCTGCCGCAAGCTGGACCTGCAGCCGGGCCAGCGCCTGCTCGACGTCGGCTGCGGCTGGGGCGGCATGGTGCGCCACGCCGCGAAGCACTACGGCGTACGCGCGCTCGGCGTCACCCTGTCGGCGCAGCAGGCCGAGTGGGCGCAGAAGGCGGTCGCGGACGACGGCCTGTCCGACCTCGTGGAGGTGCGGCACTGCGACTACCGAGACGTCGCCGAGGACGGCTTCGACGCGATCAGCTCGATCGGGCTCACCGAGCACATCGGGATCCACAACATCCCGGCGTACGCCGTGTCCCTGGCCGGTCGGCTGCGTCCCGGCGGGCGGCTGCTCAACCACTGCATCACCCGACGCAGCGTGGACGTCCCACCGATCTCCCGACGCGGCTTCATCACGCGCTACGTCTTCCCGGACGGCGAGCTGCCGAGCGTGTCGGAGGTCGTCCGCGAGCTCGAGCGCTCGGGACTCGAGGTCCGGCACGGCGAGAACCTGCGCGAGCACTACGCCCGCACCTGCCGGGCGTGGTGCGACAACCTGGACGCGCGGTGGGACGAAGCGGTCCTCGAAGTGGGCCTGGGCACCGCCCGCGTCTGGGCGCTCTACCTGGCCGGCTCGGCTCTGGGCTTCGAGCGCGGCGAGATCCAGCTGCACCAGGTGCTCGCCGTCAAGGCGCCGGACGGCGTCGCCGGGTTCCCGCTGCGCCCGGCGTTCTAGTGTCCGTCGGCGGACGGCTCGTCGTCGAGCAGCCGGCGTAGCCGCGCCTGCTCCTGCTGGCGGCTACCGCGGCGGGAGTCCAGTGCAGCCGACACGGCGTCCCGCTGCCTACGCAGAGTGAACAAGCTGATCAAGCTGCTCACCAGCACCGCCGCGGCGATCGCGACCAGGCTGCGGAGCCCGACGATCAGCATCAACCCGTAGGTGCCGACGAAGGCCAGCAGCCGCAGGCCCGAGTAGAGGGCGAAGGCCTTCCCCACGTCAGGCCCGGCAAGAGCGGTGTGGCATGGCCGTGAGCGTACGTCCGGCGAGCATGTGATGTTGCGGGCCGTCTTGGCGAATGGGCCGCCTACCGAACCTTGGCGCTCTATGGTGTCGATGCGTGATCATCTGGCGCACCGGGAGCAGGTCACGAGGGGATCCCCATGGAAGACGTCGCAACTGGACGCATGACGACGGCGGTGCCCGCACGGGACCGGCTCCTGACGCCCGGTGAGGTCGCTCAGCTGTTCCGGGTCGACCCCAAGACGGTGACCCGGTGGGCTGCTGCGGGTCGGATCAGCAGCATCCGGACGCCTGGTGGGCACCGGCGTTTCCGTGAGACCGAGGTGCGCGCGCTGCTGGCCGGCGTACCCGTCGCAGTGGTGCCACATCAGCCCGATGGCCGGCTCCACGTCACGACCTGACCCCACTCGCGTCAGGCGTAGGAGTGCAGCCCGACGACGAAGATGTTGACCACGTAGTAGTCGACGATCAGGGCGGTCGCTGCAGCCACGGCTACCCAGGCGGCCTTGCGGCCCTTCCAGCCGGCAGTCGCCCGCGAGTGCAGGTACCCGGCGTACAGCACCCAGGTGATGAACGACCAGGTCTCCTTGGGGTCCCAGCCCCAGTACCGGCCCCAGGCCGCCTCGGCCCAGATCGCGCCCGCGATGATCGCGAAGGTCCAAACCGGGAAGGCAAAAGCGATCACGGCGTACGCCGCCCGGTCCAGCGAAGGAGCCGGCGGCAGCGATCGGCCCAATGACAGCGGGAACGTCGGGCTGCGCCCGGCGGTCACCGCCCCGTCGTGCCGCGCCCGCAGCAGGTACAGCAGCGCGATCACGCCGGACAGCAGGAACGCGCCGCTGGCAGTGACAGCAGCGGCCACGTGGATCTTGATCCAGTACGAGTTGAGGGCCGGCACCAGCGGGCCGGCAGCGGTGTAGAGCACGGTGCCGGCCAGCCCGAGGTAGAGCGTGACCGGCACCATCACGAAAGCGCCGACGGTGACGTCGACCCGGCCGCGCCGGAGCAGCACCAGGAACGCGGTCACCGCGACCAGCGCCGCGCACGAGCTGAACTCGTACATGTTGCCCCAGGGCACCCGGTGCGCCGCGAAGCCGCGGGTGACCACCGAGCCAACGTGCACTGCCCAGCCGAGCGTTGTGAGGGCCACCGCGACGCGACCCGCGCGGCTGGCCCGGGCGGAGCGGGCCGGCGCAGCCGGGGCACGCTCGATGGTCGGCGGACCACCGACGCCGACGAGGACCCGGGCCGGTGCGGCGGCCTGCGACACCCCGATGACCGTCCGGGCGCGGCTCGACGCCGCTGCCCCGGCGAAGGCCAGCATCGCCAGGCCGTAGATCAGCACTGCGGCGAACAGCAGACCGTCACTGAGCTGAGCCACCTGGGTCACTCCCGTCCTGCTGTCGGCACTGCGGTAGGAGCTGGTGGCACCACGGCCCGGAGCCGCTCGGTCAGCTCGGCGAACTCGGTGGCAAAGGCCTCCGGGTCGGTGCGGGCGAGCCCTCCGACCTCGACCACCGTACGGCCGGAGGTGCTCTCGGCGCCTGCGGAGGCCGCGTCCGCTGCCGGGCGGTCGCCTGCGGGGCGTACCCGGACCCATACCCGGCGGCGGCGGACGAACAGGGACAGCAGCAGGCCGAGCACCATCCCGGAGGCGGCCAGCAGCGCCAAGCCCTTGCCGGGGTCCTGGGTGACCTGGAACGTCGCCCACTCCGCAGTGCTGTCGAAGGTCAGGCTCCCCCCACCGGGCAGCTGCCAGCTCTGGCCGGGCCGGAGCCCCTGCGGCTGCCCCGGGATCTTCGTCATCGCTGCCAGGTCCAGGGAGTAGACCGACTGGCTGGCGCCGGAGTCGAGGCCGAGGTCGCCGCGGTAGCCCACCAGGGTCAGCGCCGGGTTGTCGGCGGCCGGGAAGACCGAGCTGACCTGACCGGTCACCGGGTCCTGCGACGTCGTCGGGGTGAACACGCCGTCAAAGCCCAGCTGGCCCTTCGTACCGTCGGCATTGAGCGCGTTCGGCACCTTGATCGTGCAGCTGCTGACGAAGCGGGCGTCCTGCGGCAGGCACGGAACGGTCTGCGGCAGCGCGTTGCCGGCCGCGTCCCGCACGGTCACCCGCGGCGCGTAGCCGTGCCCGATCAGGTAGACCTTGGCGCCGCCGACGTGCAGCGGGTGGTTGACCTGCATGTCGTACCGGCTGCGGGGCGCCCCCGGCCGCGGCGACCAGTCGACCAGCGCGTCGAAGGTCAGCGCCTTGCCATCCTCGCCGTACGTCGCGCGGAAGTCCGCCAGGGTGAGGTCGAAGGGCACCAGGCGGTCGGGGGTGAAGCGCCGGCCCGGGTGGATGTCGTCGTAGGAGATGATGGTGTTGGCGAAGCCGTCGCCCTCCTTCACGAGCACCGTGCCCTTGAAGCCGAACATGGCGCCGAGGGCGATCCCGACCAGGAGCGCGACGAGGCTGACATGGAACAGCAGGTTGCCGGTCTCGCGCAGGTAGCCCTTCTCGGCCGACAGCCCGCCGCCGGGCCGCTGCACCGTCCGCCACCGCGAAAGGCTCGAGCCGGCCGCCGCGAGCGCCTGCTCGGGAGAAAGGTCGGTCTCCCAGCGGTCGCTCGCCGGCAGCCGGGTCAGCGCAACGGGCACCGCGGGCGGCTTGGTGCGCAGCGCCCGGGCGTGCAGCCGGATCCGCGGGCCGAGACAGCCCACCAGGCTGACGAACAGCAGCAGGTAGATCGCGGCGAACCACGGGGAGGTGAAGACGTCGAACAGTGAGAGCTTGTCCAAGATCGGCGCGAGCGTCTTGTGGTCGGTGAAGTACTGCTTGACCTCGACCGGGTTGAGCGAGCGCTGCGGGACGAACCCGCCGGGTACCGAGGCGAGCGCGAGCATGAACAGCAGCAGCAGCGCCGTACGCATGCTGGTCAGCTGCCGCCACGCCTGGCGCAGCGGGTGCGCCTTCGCGCCGCGCCGCGGCGGGGCAGCCGGCCGCGGGGCGGTCGACAACCGGGTGGCGGTGTCCTCGACGGTGTCTTGCACCGACGTCATCAGAGCGCTGCCGTCGCGCCGGAGACGACGCCGCGCAGGTGCACCATCGCGGACTCCCACAGGCCGCTGACGAGCAGCAGGCCGACCAGCACGAGCAGGCCGCCACCGACCCGCATGACGACGGCGTAGTGCCGCTTCACGACGTCGAACGCTCCGAGGGCCCGGCGAAAGGCCAGACCGGTCAGGACGAAGGGCACTCCGAGCCCGGCGCAGTAGGCGGCGGTGAGCAGCGCACCGCGGCCGGCGCTGGCCTGCGTGTACGCGAGCGCCTGCACCGCCCCGAGCGTCGGGCCGAGGCAGGGCGTCCACCCCACCCCGAACAGCACCCCGAGCAGCGGGGCCCCGGCCAGGCCGGCGACCGGCAGCCGGTGCACGCGCACCTCACGCTGCAGGCCCGGCAGCAGACCGAGGAAGGTCAGCCCCATCACGACGGTGAGGACGCCCAGCACCCGGTCGACGACTGCCTTGTGCACCAGCAGCTGCGCCCCGAGCCCACCGAACAGCGCGCCGCCGGTGACGAATACGGCCGAGAAGCCCAGCACGAACAGCACGCTGCCGGCCACGACCCGCCCGCGTACGCGCACCGGGGTGGCCACCCGCACCAGCAGGTCGCCCTGAGACACCGAGACCGGACGGGTGTCGCCGAGGTCGGCGCCGGACAGGCCGGTGACGTAGGACAGGTAGCCCGGCACCAGCGGCAGCACGCACGGCGACAGGAATGACACCAGGCCGGCGACGGCGGCAACCGGCATCGCGACCAGCAGCGGCCCGTCGGTGACGGCATTGACGAAGCTGTCGGCTACCGACACCTCAGGCCTGCTCGGCGGCGAGGGTGAGGAGCGGGCCTTCGAGCTCGCTCTCGGTCACGCCGCCGTCGAAGATGCCCGCCAACCGGCCCTGCCGGTCGATCAGCATCGTTGACGGCGGGGTCTGCGGCACGACCTTGCGAAAACGCAGCAGCAGCGCCCCCGGCTGGTCGTACAGGGAGGGGTAGGGGGTGTGGCTGACCCGCTCGAAGGCCATCGCGGAGGCGCGGTCGTTCTTCACGTTGACCCCGATGAAGGCGACGCCACGCGGTGCGGTGCGGGTCGCCACGGCACTCAGGAATGGCGCCTCGGCCCGACACGGCCCGCACCAGTCGGCCCAGAAGTTCAGGACGATGATCTGCCCACGCATCGCGGCGGTATCCAGCGCCGCGCCCTGCAGGGTCTGGCCGGCCAGCGTCGGCGCGGCCTTCCGGTCGGCGACGGCGAACAAGCCGTTCGGGCCGGTGGGCAGGCGCCCGAACTGGTAGTCGGTGGCGCCGGACGCATCCGCTCCGGACGTACCGGCACAGCCGCTGAGCAGCAGCGGGGCAGCCAGCAGCCCGACGAGAGTAATGCGGCGAAGGCGAGTCATGGCGGGGGTCACGGTCCACAGGTGCGTCGGGCGGGGCAGTGCCAATCATCGGCCCTGCAGGCCCGCTCTGCCTACCCGGGTGCGGCGTCCCACTACGGCTGCGCCGCGAGCCACTCCGTCGCCAGGACGCCCATCACCACCTGCTCGACGAACCGCCCGTCGACCCAGGCGTCCTCGCGCAAACGCCCTTCCACGATGAACCCGGCGCGCTGGTAGGCGGCCAGCGCCGGCGCATTGCTCGCCAGCGTCTCGAGCTGGACCCTGTGCAGGCCCCGGTCGCGGAAGGCGTACGCCAGCAGGACCCGGCAGGCGTCGGTGCCCCAGCCCTTGCCACGGGCGTGCGGCGCCATCGCGATGCCGAGGTGTGCCCGCCGGTTGTGCGCGTCGATGCCCCAGAGCGTGACCCGTCCGACACAGGCTCCGTCGACGTCGACGACGAAGTCGGCCTGGTTGTGCGCGGGGGCCAGCCGGCCCTTCCCGGCATCGAACTCGGCGAGCATGGCGGCCGCGGTCGTCGGCACGTACGCGCCATCGGCGGCCAGCCGCCAAGTCTCGGGCTCGAGCTCCCAGCTGGCGAGCATCTCGACGTCGGCACGCTCGACCGGGCGCAGCCCGACGACCTGCCCCCGCAACATGCCGCCAGTGTCACCTGCGGCCGTGAACTCAGGCGCCGGGCCCCCGGCGCCGGCCGGCTTCTGCCGCCGGCTCGCTGTAGTCGACTCGTACCAGCTCGGCACCGTCGAACACCAGGCTGGTCAAGCTGGCCAGCCCGCACTGCCGCCGGTCCGGGCGGTGCCAGAGCCGGCGGCCCTCGACGTGCCGCCGGACCGTCCAGATCGGCAACTGGTGGCTGACGCAGACCGCCTCGTGCCCGGTCACCCGGTCGCGGACATCGCGGACAGCCCCCAGCATCCGCCCGGCGACCTCGAGATACGGCTCACCCCAACTGGGGGTGAACGGGTCGAACAGGTGCCGCCACATCTCCGGCCGGCGAAGTACCCCGTCACCGACCCCGAAAGGCTTGCCCTCAAAGACGTTGGAGCTCTCGATCAGCCGGTCGTCGGTGGTGATGCCCACGTCGAACACCGCGGCGATCGGCGCGGCGGTCTGCTGGGCCCGCAGCAGCGGGCTGGCCACGACCTCGGCGACGTCGCGCCCGCGGAGGGCCTCGGCGGCATCGCAGGCCATCTGCTGGCCATCCTCGGACAGCCGGAACCCGGGCAGCCGTCCGTACAGAATTCGGCCGGGGTTGTGCACCTCACCGTGCCGCAGCAGGTGGACGACCGTCCGGCTCATGCCCTGTCGCCGCTGGTCGGCGGGGTCGCCAGATCGGGAGCGGAAACCTGCGCGGCGGCGCGTGCGGCGTACGGCATCGCGTCGGCGACCTTGGCAAGGGCGGCGTCGTCGTGGCTGGCGCTGACGAACCACGCCTCGTACGCCGACGGCGGCAGGTAGACGCCGCGGGCCAGCAGGGCGTGGAAGAAGGCCCGGTAGCGGGCGACCGACTGGCGCGTGGCGGTGGTGTAGTCGACGACCGCGTGGTCGGCGAAGAAGACGCTGAACAAGCTGCCGGCCCGGTTGACCCGGTGCGCCACGCCCTCGGCGCTCAGTGCGTCGGAGGCGAGCCGGGCGACGGTGGCCGCCGTGGCGTCGACGTGTGCGTACACCTCCGCCGTGCAGTGCTGCAGCGTCGCGAGCCCGGCAGCGACCGCGAGCGGGTTACCTGACAGGGTGCCCGCCTGGTAGACGGGGCCGACCGGCGCGAGCAGCGCCATCACGTCGGCCCGGCCGCCGAACGCCGCCGCCGGCAGCC
>ENA-OBIO01000672-OBIO01000672.1-metagenomes-genome-assembly--contig:-NODE-672-length-16451-cov-4.03354_pt1 | contig 16451 bp, 16 predicted proteins | sample MGYA00153383_OBIO01 | MGnify analysis MGYA00153383 | reverse complement strand
TTCCAATCTTCCAATTCTGCTTTTTTCTTTTCGCTCATTTTCGGTATCGGCTTTGGCTTTGCTTTTTCTTTAACCTCCTTAGGGGAATGCCGGGTTGAATCTGCTTTTGAATATGGTTTAGTCATTAGAATAAATTTGTTTGCTGTAAATTATTTTGTTCGTAGCAACCAATTGCACAATCAAGTATTGCTTTGCCTGCTACATAGTCAACAAGGTTCCTGGCAATCTTATCTATTCGCTGATTTCCTTTATATTTAGTAAAATCATAATCATGAAACTTGCACCAAGAATTAACCTCATTCAAACTTGAAGACATAAAGCCTTTGCTTTCGTTTCTCTCATTCAAGTCACTTGGAAGTTTAAAGTTTGTCCAATATATATGCCTACCTCTTTTTTGTCCAATGATTAAAGGCTTATAGTATGGAACCACATTTTCAACTACATATTTTCCATTAAACCAATGATTTAAAAAAATAACCTGCTGATAGATTGCCATATCTGGATACTCTGGAATTGTAGATTCCCTACGCGCAAACCTTGCCTTTGAATGACTAGGACAAGGTGGGCTACTCCATATAAAATCAAACTCCTTGTAATGATCTAATAAATATTGGTGAGCATCTGAAATGATTACTTTATCATTCGGGAATCGTTCTTGATAAAGCCTGGCTAATTCCGGATCCAATTCAACCGCGACTATTTCATGATCAACTCCCCACAAATACCTATTACCTCCCAGGCATGCATACAGATTTAATATCTTCATTACATACAGTGTTTAAAATATATCGCAACTAATAGAATGGCGATTATAGCTACCCATACAATAGTGCTTCCTGTTTCTCTGTTCATTATTTTTAATTTAGATTTTAACCCAAATTACAGCACCTTTCGGATGCGTGTAGGGTATTGGCTTTTCAAATCGTTTTGCGTTCTTTAGTACCCATGCGTAAGGCCACTTTTCAAGTAAAGTGCAATCTTTAACTTTGTGATATACATAAAACATATCATCTGCATGTATTGGTTTTGGATCGCAATCCACTATTTTAACACTGCCAACTATCATTCCGCTACATGCTTCAATTAACCCAACCGTGCCACGTATTTTAGTTTTAGTCGAGCGCATTTCCCATGTTTTGCCTTCATCTAAAATCTTATCAAGCCAAAACTTTTGAACTATTAATGCTCTTTCCATTACGGTAGTATTTTATTTATGCTTTCATCCGTGTTCAACTCGCTGTGCAAAATCTCTTTCTTAGCCTTGTCTAGAACAATGTTTAAGGCTTTGGTTAGTATTTTGGGGTGGATTATTTTGGTGTCAGCTCCCATTCGCCATGACTGGTAATACTCTATTGTTGCTATTGCTTCGGGTAAAGTCATTGTTTATTTAGCTATCTATTCAGAAGTATATCTTGTCCATTGGCCTTTGCCATATTTGTTATCTATCTCACTAATAACTTCAATCCTTTTTGATTTGTCAGTATAAAAGCTACCTAACGGCTGTTCGTTATTATAAACATGAATCCAATACCAATACATATTATTTTTATTTAACTATTCAACTATCTATTTATTCAATTAAATCATTCGTTAATTAAAATACCCTTTGTTTTAATGTTTATGCTTAAATATAATCCACATTGACACTTGTAGGGCGCGTGTCTATTTACATCAGACAGAACATCGTCAGGACAATTATCAAGGGTATAATTACTAAGTGTGCATTCGCCACCCTTTGACTGAAAATCATTTTCAAATCCGCATTCTGGACAGATAACTAATACCGTATCGTAACATCCCATAATCAATAAATTTTAAAGTAATAAAGTAATAATACTGCAATAATTGGAAATAAAATAACCAAACATCCGCATCCATCTTGATCATCATCGTATCCTTCGTCATCCATTATATTAATGTTTTATTTATTATTTGTATAAATGTCGAACAATATTATTATTCCAATAAAAAAAATAAGAATAATAGCGCATTTATTTACATCAACTCTATAAAGATATTCCCCTATCATTCCAAACAGTATTCCGTATAAGTATCTATTAAAATTTGTCATTTTGTATAATTTAACTATCTATTTATTATAAAAAAGAGGGTGCTTTAACACCCTCTTTCAAAATTGCACGGATTACTTTACGGCATGCGTCCCGTTTAGTTTTGTATGCACACAATTTAAGTTTGCCCCTATCTTTTAAGGGGCGGTGTAATTAATTCCTCTATACTGCGGCATAATGAGATTTGAATTGCCGTCTTAATTACTACACAAATATACACAACTATTTTATAATTGCAAATAATATATAAAAATAAACTAATTATTTATTTGTTCTTTTATTGATTTGGGAGTACAGGTTCAAATATCGTAGCCTAAACAAGCTAGCTCCATCATATCTAAAAGTGACATTAAATAGATGAGAGCTAATTAAGTTGCCTTCCCATTTACTAAGCCCGGTAGATGTATCTCCAGGAACATCGCATTGCCAATCCTTATTAATGCGTTCAAATGAACCATCTACGATAGTTGTATTTTGTCCGTCTTGATTAGTTATTGATTCACACCAAAGAGGGGTATCCGACTCTTGTGATATAAAATTAGCTACCTTCTGCGTATTTGGATCCGCATTAAAAATAACATTAATTCTACTTGGGTATTTAACGCCATAGAATGTATTTACAGGCCCAACCTCATGCTTAAATAGCTTTCCTTGAAAGAAAGTGTATAGCTGTAACTGTATGTACGCGAACTTCTCAGGAAGGAAACTAAAGAAAGAAGACCATGTATTAGGATAGTCTTGACTTGCAGGATCAATAAATCCAATATTTTCATCATCAAAACTAAAGTACTGAGTTCTAAACTTTGGATCAAATCCTGTAGTACACCGGTTTGAAACTTTATTGTAGAAATAAGATCTAGCTTTATAATTTCCAGATATGTCAAATATGCTATTAAATGTATTATATCTTAGTGCACAACCCTTTAGTTTGCTCCAAAAGTAAATGTATTCATTATAGTGGCTGACAGATTCTGGATTAACACACCCATACCCCCCTGGCAATTTTCTCTTAGAGTTCAATAAGTGATCAGATATAATAAGATTATCACTACCATCCGCATTAGCTAACGTGGCTTGATTTACATAAACTAACGCAGTCTCCTGTTCGCAATTAATCAGTAATATCTGTTCTTGGGATGTTATTTTGCGTATAGCACCCCATGTATAATCAAGTTGATAAGAGTTAAAAGAATAGAAGGTGCTTGTCCCGTTGATTGTTGCCCCATCTATATACCTATCCGAATATCGAATGGTATCTTTTCTGCGTGTCTGACGCTCCCCGTCAAGCAATACAATGTTTGGCCTTCCATTTGCCTTCTCCCATATGCCAGCTCTATTCAAGTTGTCTGGATTCATGGAAAAGAAAGGGTATTGCTTATATCCTTGACCTGAATTAAAAGTCATCACCTTAGGCTCCCTAAAATTAACGCGAGTATTTGTAGCGTACAATGGAGCATACATCATGTAGTGACAATCGCCTTCAAATAAGCTAAATGATGTCTTTGTATACTGCCTATCAGCAGTTTTAGCTCCGCTTATTGGATAGCATTCTCCGAATTCATAGAAAAATATATCATCCGATCCTGTATTTAGCGTTGATACTTCAATGAACGCTCCGGGGCCAACAATATCTCCGCTTAATAACCTAGCGTCATATTTTACTTTTAAATACCTTCCTAAAACAAAGTCTTTTATTTCTAAGTCTAATATTCCAACATATGTTCCATTGGCAGAATAATAAATATCTAACCTGTCATTTTTTTGAAAAACATAAGGAGTTTCGCAACTAGGGTTAAAAGAATTCTTTGCTATTTGATTAGTGCTATTGAATTTATTTTTCTCAAATGCCGTATTGTTATTCCAGTTATATATATCGATAAGGATATCGACAGCTTGATCCAAGCCAGTTTTAGCATATATGTCAACTTTTTCACCCCTTCTTGTAACGCCACCTATATAAATTGGCTCACCAAGGATGCCTAAGCTATATAGTACTCCTGGACCCGATACTTGTCCATCGTTAGATGAGCTAAACCCTGTCGTATTAAAAGTTGGTTGCCAGCTACCAGGTTTAGGTATATATCCAATTACGTAATCTTCTTCGTACATTGGCTCGTTATTTACGCCTCCAGTATACTTTACATAACTTGGGAATACGTCAGAGTCTGCAACTCCCGCCCAAGTAGAATTATATAAAGGTCCTTTTTTAGCGTAAGCGGCATTTTTTATTAATTCCCCCCCGTCTTTTTTTGTCCAATATGTAATGCGAACAAGCAATGGCAGTCCTAAGTATGCTCCAAATTCATCAATGCCAGCATTTACAGGCTCTCCGCCGCCACTATCTCCAGCACCAGCTCTAAGAACTTCGCTTCTCCTGTAAATTGTTATGGGAAATATTCCTGGCGCTCCAGCAAGTAGTACCTTTACGGTAGTTTTAATCGGGCTAGTTCTAATAAACCCGATCTGCTTTTGAAGTACTATTGGATTGCCATTAGCATCATAACCTGACACATATAGAACATCATTTGACAACCCTTGAACAAAACGTACAACTTTATTATTGTCGGTTCTAACTACTTGGTAATGTGTTGCATAATCAGGAGGAGTGCCAGAAATGTCAAAATTAAAGGACCAAAGATTTTCCTTACCTCCAGCTCTATAATTTGGGGGCGTTAACACTTTCAATCTTTGATCGGTATACACTCCTGACTTTTGTCCAAATTCGTTGTAGAATACTAGCCCTATGCCATATTTGGAGTTGTTTTTCCACACCATGAAATTGCCAAGCGTTTCTGCAAGGCATGGAACTCCGTAATTGTCAGTAAATGAAATAATAGGCTTTATTCCTTGTGAAACATTGCCAATAGTCAATTGAAATTCAGCAAACCCTTCAAGCGTATTGCCGATAATATTTCTATTGTCAGCCATTTCCATGGCTTCGCATGGCCATATTTCATCATAAGGACGAGAAGTGTCTGTAGGGGCAATAACGCTAAATGATAAGTCGTTTCTAAATTGTACAGACAAGTCCTCGTTTGAGCCATATGCCGATAAATCAGTATCGGACAATATTAAAGTATCCCAATCATTTTTAGATAATATGGAGTCTACTTTTGTCCTTTTAAATAGTTTAAATGGGCCTAAATATGAATGAGCGTAAGCAAAATCAATATATTTTATTTTAGAGTTGTAACGTAGCCCATCTATTCCTCCTTCTCTAAATATGCGGAATTCATTTATTTTAAATTTAGCGTATATAGAATCGTCAAGGAATAATGTTGTGTATTTACTACTTACAAGCTTAGAGTATGGTGACCATGAACTTTGTTGCCCATTGTTATAAACAAATCTATAAATAAAGTAATAGTTATCTTTTTTATAGAAATTAACATCCACTGTTCCGGTTGCTTGTAATTGTATTTGCAAAGGGAATGTTGGAGGCGTTTTTATTAAAGACAAGTCAAATTCAATTGGATTTAGTAAGGACTCTAAAACATTTATTTGTCTAGGGTATTTATTTCCACCTTCTGTCCATGTTAATAAATTATTAATGAGTGTTATAGAGTGAATAATTAAATCTGAATTCCACCCTAAATCACCTAATACTAATTGTGTAAAATTGGTGCCATCGAAAACAAATATGCAGTCAGTATTGTTAGAGTTCCAATTGAAAAAGTAAATCTTATTTTTAGATGTATCTGAATAAGATCCGATAGTTTTATTGTCTCCTATAGGAAGGTTATTTACAACTTCCGCATTGCCAAGAACAGGTTCGGCAATCCCATCTTTGCCATTGTTTACAATATTTATTCTACAGTTCTCGACTCTGCGCGCCATAGTTTTATCAATGCCTTCTTGCGCAGAATCAAAATCCATACCAACGACAACCCTTTTATCCTGTAGATTCATATTATTTCAGTTCGCTAACCTTGAAGTTAACTAATTTAATATCTTTATATTCTGCATAGATATTCTTAGTAAATATGCTCCCATCATCCACCTTTACTGTTATGTCCATATTTTGAGTAGAAGAAAATGTAACATTATCATAGTCGTAAATTGCTATATAATAGTACATTCCAGGGTAATTAGACAGATTAAATGTATCAACCCTAGCATCTCGTGTATAAATAACATCAACCCTTTGCCCTAAAGGCTTATTGTTGTCAACAATCATACTTAAAACAACAGCTACTGCTTTCTTTTGTGGCTGCGGAACAGGATCATTTGATGGTTTTTTACAAGAACATGCGATTGCAAAAACGATTGACATTAACATTAACTTTTTCATAGTAGTATTTTTTAGGTTTAGTACAAATGTATTATAAAATAACGTGTAATAATAGCAAAAGTTTTAGATATTATTAGTATAATTGATTAATATTGTTACTACAAATAAATAATATCACTATGCCCATACCATTAGCGCTTATAGGAATGGCTGCGGATGCAGGATTCAAAGCCCAATCTGCTTTCGAGCAAGATAATAAAAGAAGGCAATTAGAAGCTGCTGCAAAGGCCAGACCAGTTTTAACGCTCCCTACAGCTTTACAAGAGAAAGCTAACTTGGGTAAAAATATGGCCAATAGTTCACTTTTACCTTCTGAAGGGTACTACGAGAATCAGCTAGGAGCAAGCACCGCAAGATCTAATAGAGAAATACAAAATACAGGAGGTTCGGCTAATGATATTATTGGTGGATTAACTCAAGTTGACTCAAATAACAGGTCTCAACTATCGGCATTAGCTGCTGCAGGGGCTGACAATCAGCAGCGCAACATGAGCAACTATGGCAATACACTGTCAGAAGTTGCGGGCCAACAAAATGAAATGTTTGACTACAATCAAAATCAGCCATACCAATCAGAACAATTAAAGATTCAATCGTTAAAAGATTCTTCTAATAGAAATCTTAACAATGCAATAAGTTCAGGTACAGATGCTGGACAATATTATGACGCATGGAAACAGATGAATGATGGCAATAACCCTCCAGGAGCAAAAGCTCCAAGAGGAAGAAGAAACAACATGTTTAACAATGTCCCTAGCACTGAGCCGGGAAGTATGTGGTAACAACTCGTTAAAGATATAAATAAATGGCAGCAGCAGATTTAACCTCACAAAAACTAATGAATACCAATCCCGATCAAGGGTACGGTGATTCTGTTGTATTGCCTTATAGGCCAAGAGGGTTTGATTATACACCATATGGTATTTTGGGTGCCCAAAAAGACCGAGAAGCAACAGAAAGGTCAAAGAAAGCTGATAGGGCCCTTAAAATGCTTGCAGATTTCGGGAAAATAAGCGATGACACAAAAGGCAACCCAGAGCTACAACATAAACAATGGCTATACAAGAAAGAGTTTGGGGCAAGATTGGATAGAGGTGAAGACATTTCTAAAGAAGAACTAGCTGCAGCTCAAGGTGACCTAGAAGTAAATTCAGCAATAAACAAAGATGAAAAGAATAAGTTTACGAATGAAATAGCAAATGTCATTCCGGCACATGCTGCATTTTATGGAGATGCATATAATAAAGGGTTAGCCGCATTTAAAGCTACAAAAGGAGAGAAAGGATATTGGACTACAGGGCAGGGGCAGTCAAGTGCAGAGTCTGATCCAACCAAAGACACATCGTTGTATGACCCACAAACCGCAGTAAAGGATTTTGCAAAAGATTTTAAAATGTCTACGCAAACAAATGAAAACTCGTCAGAAAACCCAGAAACAGCAAGCTCTAAGAAAACTACAGCCGGAGCCTTATTTATGGTTTCGGATCCGAAAAATCCTGGCAGAATGAAGATAGGTGTAGGTCAGCAACATATAGATGCATTATTATCAGAAAAAAACGGAGTATTGCAAAAGAAGTTGGACAAAGAGACAATTTTGCCTTTGTTTAAAACAGATGCTGAAGAAATATCAAAATTATCTAAAACGGATAGTCGATTTTCACAATACGCAATAATGACTCCTGATCAAATTGAACAGGATTTGATAGCTAATGGCAATCCTTTACGTAAAGGTGAAGGTGGGGTAAATCTAAACGTTGCAGGGTATCGTAATCAAATGGCAAAACAAATGCTAGAGGTTCACAATAACAAAACTCAAGGATTAGTAGAAAGCAATGAAACTAAATCGGCAATTGATAATTCATCTGGAGGTAGTGCTTCTACAAATGTGATTGCAACCCCTGGAGAATTTTCTCATGCAGTAACGGATTCTACCCCAACATACATAACCGATCCAATTACTAAAAAGGTTCAAAGAGTTAAAAGCAACATACTACCAGGTGTTATTGATGGTGTTTATTTTGCAGTTAAGAAAAGTAATAATGGCCCGGCAACTTCGGGGTTGCCGCCATTAACAGGCAATTTTAAAAATGAAAGAAACCAAACGACTGGAGACATCGTTCCAAATAGTACAACAGACCCAACATTCCAAATAAATCACGCTGGATTTGCACTAGTAGATCCGCAAGGAAGAATGATAAAGGGCCCTAATGATGTAACTGCTGCTCGGTTAAATCAATTGGCTGACGAATGGGAGAAGTATAAGTCTGGTGGATTTAAAGGGCAAGAGCCAGAAACATTCAAAAACTATACAGGCCAAGAAGTTGCCAGTGGGTTTACCCATGAAAAGATAAATGTAGAAAATGATGAGGCTGGTAAAAAGAAAGCCAAAGAAACAGGAGGCCAGTTCATGTTTATGGAAGATGAAGATGGTAAAAAGATTGCAGTTATTAGATATGCAGTGCAAGTACCATTCTCTAGACAAGATGTTATTGGTAGCCACATAAATGCAAATACTGACGGAAACTATTACAATAGAACAAATATGTCTCCAAGGGAAAAGGCTCTTAGAGATGCTTGGAGTAGATATGAAAAATCATTAAGCACATACTAGAATACAACTATGCCAGAAGGAGTAATACAAAGAGCTGATCAATATCAAGCAGATAAATACAACAAAGGTGTTTTAACTCCGGACAAATCAGCGGCAATGGTTGCTAGCCCAGGGATATATAATCATGCATTGTTATCAATGTATAATGATAAATATTCATCGTCTTTTGAGGATTTTGATAAATTCAAGTCCGCATACCAATCCCAATACGGGGACCCTTTTAAAAAAAAAGAACCATCGGCAACCCCTTCACCAACAAAGAAGGTACAAAGCTTTCAGCCGTCGGAACAAAGGTCGACAACTCCGTTAAACGAAGCGTTGAAAGACGCAGCCAGTCAGCCACAAGAATTGCCTTCAGAGAATTATGTAACGCCATCAGAAGGGACGCAAGTGGCTACATTTCAAACTGGTGTGGACAGAAAGCAAATATATGTAGAAGATGCACAGAAGCCATTAAGTTTGGATGCAAAGCAACAAGAAGCGGATGCTCGGCTTTCCGATCAGAATTCAAAAGGGCTTATTGCGAACGCAACTCCTGAACAAAAAAAACATTTAGAAATATCAAAAGCTGTACAAGCCGGAGTTGCCAATACTGAAAACTATAAGCAACCTGCCGAATCAACAGCAACTAAAACAGCACCATTAACAGCACAAGAAGCTGGCGGTTATGCTCAACCATATAGTGCATTAGAAAATGCTATTGACTACACTAAGATAGCGGCTAGGCAAATTACGGGGGTTGTTCCAGGAATGATTGATGTTATAAACATAGCACTTGAATATGCTGATGAAAAGGTGTCAGGCAATCCAGGAGCATATACTCAAGAAGAGCGAGATGCATCATTTAAGAATGCAACATTAGCAGAAAAGGCTTTGGCGTATGTTTCAGGGGAAAGAGCAACCGCTTCCTATAACGAGTTTGAAAAGAATTATTTAACCGGATCAAAAGCAAACGAAGAATCTGAAGCAGGGGCATATGCAAGCGCTGTCGGGCAAATTATACCAATGTTTTTAACGGGGGGAGCAAGCTCAGGAGTCAAGGCAACACAACTTGCCTTTAAAGGAGCAAGCGCCTTAAATAAAGCAAAGTTTTTAGTTAACGGAGCTGGCAAATTAATTGTAGAGACAAGTAAAAGTCCTTCTACATATATAGCAGCCCAACAAATATTTAACGACACATTTCAAGACGCATACCAAGCGACAGGAGACTCAGACAAAGCCATGCTTGCCGCTGGAGTTAATACTGCAGCAAGCGCAGGACTTGAAGCATTGCCATTCCTAAACTTTACTAAGAGGTTGGATAACATGACTGGAGGCACAGTTAAAAAGGTGTTAATATCTGGAGCTGTTGGTGGTGGAGCTGAGTTGGTCACAGAAGTCGCTCAAACATTTACAGATAATCTTGTTGCTTCCAATATTTACGATGAAACAAGAAAATTAACAGATGGATTAGCTCAATCAGGCGAAATAGGAGGCGTAGTCGGATTTGCAATAAGCGCAGTCATGGCTTCACTTCACATACGGTTGAAGAACTCCACAGATCCATACGAAAGACAGGAAATCCAAAAGTCAATTGATGAAATAGCCCCCAAAGTTACCGAAGTTAAAAAACAGGAAAACATTTTAGCAAATGCAGTAGAAAATCAAGCTGTAGTACAAAAGAACGTTGAAGTGCAAAAGGCTTTGTCTGATGACAACATAAGTACAGCAACAATAGTTGAAGCTTCTCAATTGCGCGCAGAGATGCCTAATTACGAAGAAGTAAAGCACAAAACTGTTGGGCTAGAAAATAAAATCAATCTATTAATGGTCGAGAAGAATGGATTGTACGACAAAGTAGACGGTAGTGGCAACATAAATGAACAAACAAAGACTGCCGATGCTAGATCAAAGGCCATAGATAAAGAAATAAGGGTAATATCTAATCAAATAGCGGATGTATATGCTCAGCCAAGCAAAGAAATAGTAGATCAAGAAACTGCTTCCGAAGTTGGAGACACCGTACCGGAAGACAAAACTTCCAAAGGAAGCTCGGTTGACACTAATGTGTCTGGCATACCAGAAGCGGCAATAGTACAAGATACTCAAGAAAATATTATAGAAAATGGAAAAGGAAAAGAAACAGTTGACACAACCAACCAAGGATCAGAAACTAGCAGTATTAAAGCAGTTGCACCTAAAGTTGAAGAACAAAAAACAAAAATAGCAGGTAGAGGGAAGACTCCACTAGACAAGCGAAATGTAAATAATCCCGATATTTTATCAGCCTTGTCGCACGATGTTTCGGATGTAGAAGATCTTGCTCTACAGTCGTTTGTTAGAGGGGAAATAACTCCGACAAAAGGAGTTTATGATGAACTATACGCGAATAGCAATGGAGATAAGAAATCCGCCATCGGAATCATTAGAACTCCAGAAAAAGGGGGTAAAACCTTAGATCAAATGGCCCATAAGCTATGGGAGACACAGCCAAATACTAATCAATATTCAGATACTGACTTTAAAAATGCTATAATAAACACAATTAAGACTAACTCATCAAAATTATCAGCAGCAATAAAGCTCAATGACAAATTCAATGTACCTATAGAAGTAGATGGCAAAAGAGTGAATTCAAGTGGAGAGCAATTGCATGAAACTCCACACGGATGGATGACACAAGGTAGTATTGATGATTTAGTCGCCGCAGAAGAATTTAAAAAGGATGTTTCTGCAGATGATTATGACGAAGTAATGCAGGAATATGATAATTTGTCAGATGAAGAATTTAATAAATTATTTGCTGAATCGCAATCCGAACAGAAAAAAACCATTGCAGATAAATCTGAAACAATCAAAGAAGGAAAAGAAAAGGCATCCACAGCAAAAGAATCCCAAATTGAAAAAGACGCTATCGATTTAAACCAAGGCGAATTCGAAGCAAAGCATCCTGAAGAAGATTATGAGACAACTCGGCAGTATGCAACCAAAGATACAGAAGCTGCAATGGAGGCTAATAAAAAGAGCGAAAATCCAGAAAATTTTGTAATGTATGCTAATGGGCTTAATATCCCATTTACAATGGGGAACATACCAGCAATAGTAAAAGCAAGATGGATAAAAACATTTCAAAAAGGCGCTGGAATACCTTATCAATTTGTATATGAAAGAAGCGTAAAGAGAAAGTCAACGATAGACCGAAGAACGCAAGAGTTGAACCAAATGGTTAAAGATATACACAAAAATATAGTTAAAAAGATAAACGATGACATTGATCAGAAGATAAAAGAAAATCCAAAGGATAAATCTACGCTAAATTTAACTAGACCTAAACACAATGTAATACCCGAAGATATAGCATTAGAATTAAATGATCGATTTGCCGGAAGGAAAACATCTAATTTAATTTCAGAAGATATCATGCTGGAAATTGACAAAGCAAGAAATTCTGTTATCTCCTTACAAAAAGAGATGGTTGCTATGGATTTGTTAGATACAGACATCCATCTTGGAACCAATGAAAAGGGAGAGTACTATGTAAATAGAACATATAGAAAGTTCGATGATAAAGGGTGGAAAGACAAAATACCTCAAAAGGTAATGAATAAGGCAATACTAGTTCTAAGGGATTTGTACAACTCCAGAGATACGAATGTTGAAAGCCTTGCCAATAAAAAAGACAATTTAATAAAGTCAGCAGAACAAAAAATAGAAGACAGGATCACCAATTTGCAAGAGAAAAAAATATTGGTTGCTAATACAGTTGGCAAGATTGATAAAAAAATAAGAGTAAACAGCAAAAATGCCAGTATTCCAACCCAAGATATTGATGCATTAAAGCAGCGAAAAGAAACATTACTAACTAAACTAGCAAAACTTGAATCTGATACCAAAAAGAATAATCAGAAAACTGAGTTTTATATTAAGAAAGCAAAAAAAGACCTAGAAAACTTCCTTCGAGACAACAAAGGTAATACAGAAATAGATATAGATGGGCATATTGAAAAGGATATACAAAGATTTATAACTTCCGATCCTGATGCATATTCTGGTAACGTTTCTGCAGAAAGCGCTAAAGTTGTATCTAGTATATTTAAGTCTAAAAGCGAATTCCTGAATGATCACAAAGCTTTGCGTGAAGTAATGGGAGAGGTAAACGATCCTTTTATAAACATTCTAAATACGGCTCACAAAATGATTACAACCATTGAAAATTATAAGTCCCAAAAAAGGATGAAAGATTTAGGTATGGATGTATTATTCAGCACAAAACCTTCTAAAAAGTTCAATACCGAGTTAAAGGCTGCAGGAATGCCAGGCTTAACAGAAGACGGCATCCTGTATACAACTCCAGAATTTGCAGAGTCATTTAAAATAATGGAATCTGCAGCGCCTCAAGTAACGAACGAAGTTCTTAAAATGGTTGGGAATGGTTTAGGATGGATAAAGATGGGGAAAACAGTAATGTCAACACCGGCAGCTATAAATAACTACGTATCCAACATTAAACACATTGCAACTAATGGATGGAACCCGGCTTATGCACTTAAAAACTATGTTTCGCTATCTAAGGCAGATAAAATAGCCGATATAAAGGACTTATTAGATAGGGGCATCTTGTCCCAATCAATACAAGGGAGGGAGTTACAAGACAGAAAAGCAGCTCTTATAGGTGGATTCTCTATTAAAGAAACAGTTTCAAGACTACCGATGCTTGATGTTGGTGCAAAACTGCTTGGTTCTTTATCAGATTTTCACTCTAAAATATTTGCCGGTGGCGATAATTATGCTAAATATATTGGCTTTTATGCTGAACTGAACGCATTAAGAGATATTTATCCAAAGTGGAGTGAAGATCAATTAAGACATGAAGCAGCAATAATTATATCTAAAATATCCCCAACTTTTGATATGGTTTCTCCGGGTATCGAAAAGATAAGAAAATCTAATGTCTTTTCTACTTTTGCCACCTTCCCGGCTGAGCAAATTAGAAACAGGTACAATGTTGGGTTGCTTATTAAAGAAGACTTTAATTCTGGGGATAAAGAGCGCATAAAGAGAGCGAACAGGAGATTGGCAGGCCAGCTTGTTGGTGTTGGGCTGTCTGCCGCACTGCTTGGCCTGAGCAAATATTTTATAGGCGCTGGATACGAACAAATAAAAGACTTACAAATATTCCAATCTCAATATTCAAAAAATAACGCAATCACATATCTAAGTAGAAACGGAGACGAACTAGAATACATAGACTTATCAAGAACTGACTACGACTCATATTTGCTTGTAGCACCACTGATAGGATTTGTTTCTGGCGACTATGATAAAGAGCAATTTGAGAATAAGTTAATAAGGTCCACGCAAGCATTGGCCAGCCCGTTTACCGACACGAACATATTGACAGAGACGATGGCTGATGTTATTTACGGGAGAGTTTTAGATACGGGAGACGCAATAGACTCAGAGAACGATACATTCGCAGAGAAGCTGAGAAAGGCATCAAAGCATGCCATGTCAAAACTGGAGCCTACCAACATTAAAATAGGTAGGAATTGGTATGACTTAGCAACTACCGGCAAAGATGAATACGGCGGTACAATAACGCCAAGAACGGCAATGATGAAGACTGTAGGATTTGGTGGTAAAACATTAAATATAACTAAGCAGTTTACATATCATTTCTATACAATTAAATCTCAAAATGACGATGACAAGAATAAATTTGAAAGGGCATATAATAATGCCAGAACGGATGATGAAAAAGCTAAAATAACAGAAAGGTACACTCACCAACTAGTTGTAGGCGTAAGTAAAATGTCTCACTTATCTAGGATTGCTCAACAAAATTCTGGAAACATGAAAAATATTTCAGATTTAATAGATAAATTACCAAATGAATTAAAGAAAGCTGTTGCATTAGGAGAGATGCCAGAATATAAAGACACTCCAATAATACAAACAGGAGTAGATGCATATGTTAACAATGTAGTCCAAAAATTAATCTATAAAAAATAAAACTATGAAAATTGAATTAGGCCCAGGCAAGGGTAAAAAAACTGAGGTAACTCAAAAAACATATCACTCTCCAAGCGGAAGAGATTCAGACAACACAACAATGGTAAAGACTAATACCTCTATGCCAGGAGTTAAAAAGTGGGTGAAAAAATAGTATGCTAGTTCCGGTAAAACCAAACGCTGAACAACGAAAAGCTTTAAAAGCAAAGTATAAAGCTAAGACAGAGGAAGCTCGTGAGAAGGAGAAGGCTAGATCTGCAAGGTTTAAAGATGATGAAGGCGCAGAAAAGGCGGTTAGTCAAATGACGACTAAAAGCGGATATGACCCAAACCCACTAGCGCCAAGAGGGGGAGAGCCAGCACCATTACCTAAAAAGGGCAAGTCAACTCCTAGATTTAGATAATCAATTACGATACCACCAAAGCTTGGTTCCTTGCCAATCGGTAAATATTATTATAAAGTCGTCATTAGGTACTTGAAGGTTTATATCATAAATCCCGTTTTGGGAAATGGTATAAACCTCTTTGTATTTCCCATTGCGTATCTCAACCCTTACGATATGCTTCAGGTCTAGGGCAAGGCTTAGCTCACCATTTTGAAAGGAAGAACTTCCGTAGTAGCAACTTGATTGGAATATGTCATTTTGGATAAAGTTATGGGACTCTAGCTCTATGTTTATTTGTGAGAATGATATTATAGGGCAAAATGCGAGCAATATTAGTAGTTTTTTCATGTATTTAGTTTTTGTCGATATAAAATTGTTTACCTTTTCTATTAGGATTTTTCTTTAATTCTTTTGTAATATACTCAGCACAAACATCGCCGCCCAAACCGGCGTATGTATTTGACATTAGTATTTTAATTGCAGTTTCCTTTAAAACCTTGGCTGTTAAGTTTTCTCTCTTAGTATTCTCTTTCATTAAATTATTTAATGTTATTTTCACTGTATGCGTTTTCGATTGAATCTAAAATAATGTTTATCTCTGTAGTAACTAAATTCATATCAATACAGGCTTGCTCTACGCTTTCCTTTATTGCTTCAATCTGCTTATTCATATGCTGCTTAGCGAATAGTACTGCGTATTCGTGCAGCAATTCTGATAATTTTATTTCGTGAATTCCATTTTTGTTTCTAGGGTCATATAAAATGTTATCATATATCCCTATTACATACAAAAACTCTTCTGCCGTTTGTATTGCTTTACTTTCCATTATCCTTGATAGTTAATTACTTGAGTTAAATGTTTTATTTTAGCTTCCAATGCTTGCTTTCCCTTCTCCCATTCTTTTTTGGCTTCCTCTACTCTTATAGATGCGAAAGATTCCGAAAAGTGCAATAAACCATATCTTTCCATAGGCATAGTCTCCTCCTCAAATTCTGCTAAATATTTATTCAGACACTCTTCTGCACTTAGATTGCTTGTTTCTTCTGGTTTACTCATTTCTTTTTTATATCCTTCCATCGCTTGTTTCAACCAATAAATGTTA